>ERZ780162.1873-NODE-1873-length-13873-cov-10.233464_pt1 | contig 13873 bp, 10 predicted proteins | sample MGYA00511474_ERZ780162 | MGnify/ENA primary metagenome ERZ780162 (study PRJEB29588, sample SAMEA2143633) | human gut metagenome | biome: human gut; feature: human-associated habitat; material: faeces | place: Denmark | collected 2008/2010 ...
CGTAACGCATATCATGGCCCTTACGGTCTCCTACGAATGTGATAAGGCTCTCCGGCTTATTGAGCTCCTTGCAGATAATCTTTACGATTTCAAGGTTTGTCTTCTCATTGTGTCCACCTACGTTGTAAACCTCTCCTACACGTCCGTTGTGGATGATAAGGTCGATTGCCTTGCAGTGATCCTCTACATAGAGCCAGTCACGCACGTTCTCGCCTGTTCCGTATACCGGGAGTGGCTTATCATTAAGTGCATTTGCAATCATAAGAGGGATAAGCTTCTCCGGGAAATGGTATGGTCCGTAGTTGTTTGAGCAACGGCTGATTGTTACAGGAAGTCCATATGTGCGGTGGTAAGCAAGCACGAGTAAGTCTGCTGCTGCCTTTGATGATGAATATGGGCTTGATGTATGGATTGGTGTATCCTCATGGAAGAAAAGGTCAGGGCGATCAAGTGGCAGATCTCCGTATACCTCATCTGTTGATACCTGGTGATATCTTTTAATACCATACTTGCGGCATGCGTCCATAAGTACTGATGTTCCGATGATATTTGTATCAAGGAATACCTGTGGGTTTTCGATTGAACGGTCAACGTGTGACTCTGCTGCGAAGTTTACAACCATATCAGGATGCTCTTCCTCAAATAATTTGTATACAGCGTCACGGTCTGTGATGCTCTCCTTTACGAAACGGAAGTTTGGATTGTCCATTACAGGCTCAAGTGTTGAGAGATTTCCTGCATATGTGAGACAGTCTAAACATACGATACGATAATCCGGATATTTGTTAAGCATGTGAAATACGAAGTTGCTTCCGATAAATCCTGCTCCACCTGTTACGATAATTGTCATTTTGATTTCCTCCTGATTCCCGCTTTTTGCAAGCGAGATTTAAATTATTTCTATTAACTTAATCTACCAGCTAACTAACGCAATGTCAATTTTACTATAATTAGTACAGTTGCTCGCGATATTTTCCATCAAGTACATCCTTTAAGTACTGTCCGTACTGGTTCTTCTTTACGAGCTCATATGTCTTTAATACTTCATCCTTTGTAATCCAGCCGTTTAAGTAAGCGATTTCCTCAAGACATGCTATCTTACGGTGCTGATGTGTCTCTACTGTCTTGACAAAGTTTGTGGCATCTACAAGGCTCTCATGTGTTCCTGTATCAAGCCATGTGAAGCCCTGTCCTAAAAGCTCTACATTGAGTGCCTTTTTCTCGAGATAGATTCTGTTAAGGTCTGTTATCTCAAGCTCTCCTCTGGCTGATGGCTTAAGGTTCTTTGCGTACTCTACTACATTGTTGTCGTAGAAGTAAAGACCTGTGACACAGTAATTGCTCTTTGGATGCTCCGGCTTTTCCTCGATTGAAATAGCCTTTCCCTCTTTATCGAACTCTACGATACCGAATCTCTCAGGGTCATCTACATAGTAGCCGAATACTGTGGCACCCTTACCGCTCTTAGCGTTTTCAACTGCGGCCTTGAGTCTCTTATTGAGTCCGTGTCCTGCGAAGATGTTGTCTCCGAGAACCATGGCTACTGTATCATCACCGATAAATTTCTCACCGATAACAAATGCCTGTGCCAGTCCGTCCGGGCTTGGCTGTACCTCGTAGGTGAGGTTAACACCAAACTGATGTCCATCTCCTAAGAGCTCCTTGAATCTTGGTGTATCCTGTGGTGTTGAAATGATCAGGATATCTCTGATGCCGGCATTCATAAGCACTGACATAGGATAGTAGATCATTGGTTTGTCATAAATTGGAAGTAACTGCTTTGATGTTACCATTGTGAGTGGGTAAAGACGTGTGCCTGAACCTCCCGCTAATATAATACCTTTCATGTTGTTCTCCTTTAAACTGAAACTACGTGCTGCACTTGATGCTTTCGGTCTGTAGAATACACTGACCTGATTCATCATTTACCTGCATTATAAAAGGTGCCCCAAGGGCACCTTCAAGTACTTTTTTATATTTTTAGCATTTTTCACAAAATATATGCTTATAATATCCTGTTTTTGAATCATTTTCGTGCAATAAATACACCTGCATCCTTTGTGATATGGAACCCTCCCTCTGTCTTCTTTCTGACAAATGCCGCAAATTCCTTATAGCGGTCCACAATATACCTGTTCTGGTTGCCGTGGCACGAAAGCACATACTCTATCACAGGCTCTGCTTTCTCTACCACAAGCTCATCCTCGTATCCATGCCAGCTTACCTCACCAAAGTATTTTCCAAGTATTGCCTCACCATTTTCTTTACCGAATTGCTCATACAGCCTTTCCGCTGACAGCTCTATACGGTCATCAAACTGCTGCACCAGGTCGTTTATCTCCTTCATATGCCGTGAGCTGTATGTACTGCACACAAACACGCCACCGGGCTTTAGCACCCTTAGGATTTCACTGCACACGGCATCCAGATTGTCACAATAGAACAGTACATGGTCTGCTATTACACAGTCATACGATGCATCCGGCTTATACAGCCTGTGGGCATCCATCACCTCATATGTGAATCGCTTGTCATCTGCGCCTACATTTCTCGTCGCATCCCTTACCATGCCATACGATATATCAGTCAGGGTTATCTGCATATCTGCCGGTATCCTGTCTATGTTCTGTGTCCAGAGAGAGGCATCACCACAGCCCACCTCAAGCACCTTTTCCCCCTCAAAAAAGCTGCACTCATCAAATACCCAGCTAAACCAGCTCACCGGATTCATCGAGAAATCCCTGTGCAGATTGATTCTGGCTGATATATTTGAAGCATCCCTGTACTGCTGCTTTAGCTTTTGCTCCATCTCATTTATATTAACCAGCTCCAGCATATGACTCCAGTCCACGCTTCGCCCCTCGTCTATTACCTCTGAAGCCTCCTGCAGTGCTGATTTCATAAGCTTCATCTGCTCTATCCTCTCCTCCACGAGACCAAGCTGCATGTGAAGCGACTCAGACATGACATTGCTGTCCGTGTTTCTGAGTGTCATCTCCTTGATATCATCCAGGGAAAAGCCCAGATATTTGAGGAACAGTATCTGCTGTAGACGCGCAAAGTCGTCATCATTATAGAATCTGGCTCCGTTTTCGTTTACGTAGGATGGTTTTAAAATATTGTGCTCGTCATAGTACCTGACGGTCTTTTTTGTAATATGCGCTTTTTTTGCAAATTCTCCTGAGGAGTAGTAGCCGGGTAGTTTCATATTCTCTAATTGCCTCCTTGATAGCCCATATACTCTATGATATAATCATTGGGTAGTCGAAAAAAGCTCGGGTGTTAATTCTGATAAATCCCTCTAGTTTTACAGAAGGGGGATGATGTTACTATGAATACAATTGAAGTACTTACATTGTTACTAGTAGTTTTTGCAGCATTGTCGTATATAGACAACCACAAAAAGAAATAGCACCCCAACCGCCTAAAGTGAGGGTGCTAATCTTTATACTAATCAATCACTGATGGCAAATCGGAATAACATCCGATTACCTTTGAGTAGATTATACAATAGAGTGGTTGATAAATCAATCACTCTTTTAAAAATCTATCTAAATTAATTTGGAGAATACAATGAAATACGATTATTTAATAGTAGGTTCCGGTCTCTACGGAGCCATCTTCGCCCATGAGGCAAAGGCCAAGGGCAAATCAGTGCTTGTTGTGGACAAGCGTCCTAACATAGCAGGAAATGTTTACACCGAAAAGCAGGAGGGCATCAACGTACACATGTACGGAGCCCACATATTCCACACCAATGATAAGAGGGTCTGGAACTACATCACACAGTTTGCTGAGTTCAACCGCTTCACAAACAGCCCTGTAGCCAACTACAAGGGTGAGCTTTACTCAATGCCTTTCAATATGTACACCTTCAACAAGATGTGGGGTGTGGTGACACCGGAGGAGGCTGCTGCAAAGATTGAGGAGCAGAAAAAGGAAATCACCGGTGAGCCTAAAAATCTCGAGGAGCAGGCTATCTCACTCGTTGGCCGTGATATCTATGAGAAGCTCGTGAAGGGCTACACTGAGAAACAGTGGGGTCGTGACTGTAAGGAGCTTCCGGCTTTCATCATAAAGCGTCTTCCTGTTAGACTTACCTTTGACAACAATTACTTCAACGCTCTTTATCAGGGTATTCCAATCGGTGGCTACACCAAGATGGTTGAAAATCTGCTCGACGGCATTGAGGTCAGATTGAATACCGACTATCTTGAGCACAAGGCTGAGCTTGATTCTCTTGCTGACAAGGTGGTATACACAGGTCCAATTGACGCATACTTTGGCTTTAAGCTAGGTACTTTGGAATACCGCTCAGTGCGCTTTGAGAATGAGACCCTCGATATTCCTAACTTCCAGGGCAATGCCGCTGTCAACTATACTGACCGTGAGACTCCATGGACACGTATCATCGAGCACAAGTGGTTCGAGTTCGGCAAGGATGAGGATGGCAATGATCTGCCAAAGACTATTATCAGCCGTGAGTACTCTTCTGAGTGGAAGGCAGGCGATGAGCCTTACTACCCTGTAAACGATGAGAAAAACGGACAGCTCTATGCCAAGTATAAGGAGCTTGCCGATAATGAGACCGGTGTTATATTCGGCGGTCGTCTCGGCGAGTACAAGTACTATGATATGGATACTACCATTGCTTCTGTACTTGATATGTGTGAGAAGGAGCTTGGCTAATAATTTAGCTTCCCACAAAAGGCTTTGTTTATGTCATATTCAAAAGCGCCATGGCAATTTACCATGGCGCTTTTATTTACAATTTTTTTCCGGCCAGATTTATCTCAGCCGCAGGAATATGCTCCCTAAGACACTCATATCCATACTCCTTCGAATACGCATATATAGCCGGAAGCTGTCTTGACAGAAAGAGCGCCGGTGCTTCTGTCACCGAGTATGCGCCACAGTGCCCGAACTCAAGAACATCACCAAGCTCAAGTTTCTTGAGCTTCACCTCGCGTACCAGCACATCTGCTACTGTACAGAGGCTTCCGCAGAGTGTATAGTCTATGTCCGGCAATTGTGTTAATTCCACACCGGCAGCTCTATATATACTAATCGGTGGCACCTGCATAGCCATCCTCTGCCCGAAGTAATTCAGGTGGTGGATTCCTCCATCCAAAATTGCATAATTGGCATCGCCTGTCGATTTAAGGTCCTTTACCTGTGTGTAATATTTACCGCATGAGGCTGCTAGGAAGCGTCCCATCTCAATGCCAAGCGGATATTCCTCGGCAAATTCTCTAAGCACCTCTGCTGCCTCATCAAGTGATTGTTTTTCCTTTTCCTGCCAGTCTTCCTCAAAATACTCCACACAAAGCCCAGGGCCATACTCTACAAGCTGTGGCTCAAAGCTGTATTTGTCCTTTAACATGACAAGTGCAGACTTTATTTTTTCCAAGTCCTTATTTATTTTGCGCAGGCTCTTCTGTGTGCCGGAATAGTAGTGGATGCCCATTACCGCAATGCCCTTAAACTCATCCGGATGCGAAATGATGTATTCAATATCCTCAAGCGACATGCCAAACTGGTTGCCGCTTGTCAGGCGCAGTATGACCTGTGCCTTCTTTTCGACCAATCCGGCTTCCTGCGCGCCTTCAGACATACATTCAAGCATCACCTCTGATATAAGCGTCGCATGTCTTATGCTTTCACAGGTCAGTATGCCGGCGCCATATAAAACTGCTCGCTCTATATCGCATTTTTCCTTCATCACACCTGAATAGATTATGCTCTCCGGCTTCACGCCAAGTGCTATACATATCTCAAGCTCTCCCGGGCTGCACACCTCCACATGGTCTAATCCCTCCGGCAGCCTGTGAAGCAGAAACGGATTTGCCTTTATCGAAAAACAAAGTGGTATCCTACGTCCTCCTTTACAATCAAGAGCAGCCCTTATCATGGCTGCTCTCTTCGCAAACTTGTCCGTATCAAATACATAGTACGGTGTCTGTCTCATATGCTTTATTCCTCCACAAGCTCTTTCACAAGCTTCTCAATTGCATCAACTGAGTTGAAATTCTCAGGAACCAGATCCTTTGGTCTGATTGTGATGTCAAACTCATCAGTCAGCTCCGATACGAGTGAAACTATATCAAATGACTCAAGAATTTTGTCATCGATGAGCTTTGTCTCCTTCTCAAAATCCACATCCGGTCTTAATTCCTCTAAAATCTCTAAAATTGTGTCTCTCATTTTACATTTCCTCCAGTTTTTTCATATCATATTTTCCGTTTGGAAGCTTAGGAAGCTGATCCAGCTTCTTGATTTTCCTTGGCACCATAAAGCCCGGGAGCTCGTCCCGCAGTGCCAGCGCAAGGCTTCTCCTGTCACAGTCACCTGTGTAGAAAAGTATCAGCACCTCTTTTGCTTTATTATATATAACGCAGCTTTCTGCGACTCCGTCGACCACATTGGCGGCATGCTCCACCTCATCAAGCTCCACACGGTGTCCCATGTGCTTTATCTGGCGGTCCATACGTCCACAGAAATGAAGTATGCCGGCTTCATCGAGCCTTCCGTAATCCCCAGTGCGGTACATCCGCTCAGGATAAGCCCTGTTAAGTGGATTGAGTGTAAATGCCGCAGCTGTCCTCCCCGGATCATTATAATAACCCAGCGCCAGGATTGGTCCACATACGCATATCTCGCCCTGTTCTCCGACAGCCGGCTCATTTCCATGCTCATCTATCAGGAAAACCCTGTAATTGTCATAGGCTTTTCCTATAGGAAGCACCTCGTCATCTTCCACTGTATGATCCACGCTATAGTATGTGCATGATGCTGTGGCCTCTGTCGGTCCATACTGGTTCACAAAATGTGCTTCCGGCAGATTTTCCTGCCATTTTCTGAGCACCCTGCACGGCATCACTGAGCCTGAGAAGCAGATTTTTCTAAGACTCTTAAGCCCTACTTCCTCAAATGCTCCAAGCGATGTGAGGATGGTAAATGCTGAAACACTCCAGCCGACACTGCTGACCTTCTTCTCATTCATGTAATCAAACAAGGCATTTGGCTCCATAAAATACTCTTTTGGAATAATCGCTGTGCTGCAGCCGGTCTTTAGCGGCAGATAAATGTCCCTGATTGCCGCAATATAGTCAAGCGGCGACTGATTGCCCAGCACATCACTTTCCTCTATATGCATCACATCACAGTAAGCATTGATGTATGTCATAAGTGACAGATGTGATGTCATGACTCCCTTTGGATTGCCGGTGGAGCCTGACGTGTAGATAATATACAATGGGTCTGTCATGGACATCTGCCTGCGGACTGTTGCGAGCATATCGTTCTCACTATCCGTCACAGAGTCTCCTGCTGATTCACTGATTTTACAATTACTATCAGCGCACGCCACCTGCTCGAAGCTCGATATATCCTCAGCAATAAATATCTGCGGTCTATCGAAGCCTTCTGCCTTTGCCAGCTCATCCACTATGCTCTCCACATGCTCACGACTTTCCCTGTCCGCAACAATAGCCCCTGGACACAGATTTTCAAGAATTTTTTCAATTCTCTTGTCAGGAAGCGATGCATCAATCGGTGCATACGGTCTGCCTGCATATACCACCCCCAGGAAGTATGCCGGCGTCACCATTTTTCTTCCGGCAAATACTGCAACAGGGGTTCTGTCCACTCCAAGCTGTTCTATCAGATATGCTCCTGTATTTATTGCTATATCATACACCTGCGCAAACGTAATGCTACATTCAGTATCCGAAAATGCAGGCTTGTCAGGGTATTTTTCTACTGTGGCCTCAAGCCACTCCAGTACGTTTTTCATCTTAGTCCTCTTTCATGCATTAATAAACGTTGCCGAAAAAATTATAGCACATAACATCCGAAAAAAATGTCATGTGCTATCGAATTAAGAATTCTTAAGAAAGCCTTAATTTTTTTCTGTAGGTTTTTCTATATTTGATTCTCCTATTAAATATATCGGTCTGTCCTTTGCCTCGAGATAAAGCTTCGACAGATATAATCCCAAAATGCCTATGCTAAGCAGTTGTATCCCACCTATAAAAAGTATAATAACAACGGTCGAAGCCCAGCCGGCTACCGGATCTCCGAATACAAGTCTCCTGATAATGATAAAGAGCATTGCAATTATTGCGACAATAAAGCTGAACACTCCGGCTATGGATGCGATGTATAACGGCGCGTTGGAAAATGCCACTATTCCGTCAAGGCTATACAAAAAGAGCTGCCAGAATGACCACTTTGTCTCACCTGCCACTCTGTTTACATTCTCAAACTCAAGCCACTTCACCTTAAAGCCTACCCAGCCAAACAGTCCCTTTGAAAACCTGTTGTATTCCTTAAGCGAAAGCAGTGCGTCCACGTATTTCCTGTTCATCAGCCTGTAGTCACGTGCCCCATCAACCATATTTGCCTTTGAAATCTTACTCATCAGCCTATAGAATTTTCTGGCAAAAAAAGATCTGATCGGTGGTTCGCCCTTTCTTGTCACCCTCCTCGTGCCTACTGCATCATAGCCCTCTTTGATAAGAACTTGATACATCTTCGGAAGCATTTCCGGTGGATCCTGAAGATCTGCATCCATTATTGCCACATATTCCCCCACCGCATGCTGCAAGCCTGCATACATGGCTGCCTCCTTGCCAAAATTGCGTGAAAAGGATATGTATTTCACACCGGAATCATTTACGGCAAGCTCCTTTGCGACATCGAGTGTCCCGTCCATAGAGCCGTCATCCACTATAATCAGTTCATAGGACAATCCCGCTGTCTCACTCTCTTGACTCATCTGATTAAACACCTGAGTTATTTTATTATAAAAAAGAGGCAGAGCCTCTTTCTCGTTAAAGCATGGTACCACAATGCTTATCTTATTTTTTTCCATACCAGCCACCCTGCATATAATATCAAATAAATAAAAAATCCGATTGCTGCTCCTGCCGTATTTGTCACAAAATCATCAAGCTGACAATATCCCCTGCCGGTAACCAGCTGCGTGTACTCAATTGCTGCGCTTATAAGAGCACCAACAGGTATTGTAAACCATCTCATCCAATTTTTAAAAACCAGTGGAAATAAAAGCCCAAATGGTATAAACAATACTATATTTTCTATAAAATAAGCGTGCATCTGAAGTGTCATGCCCCAATTGCTCCACAGCACCATATCGGCGACGCCGGTTCTGCTTCCCGGCTCCCTTGAATAATACACTATCATTATAAGCGTATATATATAGGCCACAAAGGTGCCGCAGAACAGCATATGCCAGATTTTGCCCACTATCTTTTTTCTTCTCTCATCTGCCTGTGATACCTCTCTCATTGTGAAAAGATATCGCAACAGACACACAAAAATATACATCGCAATGCAGATTAAAGCCAAATATACCGCTGACGGAAGATATTTGAACTTTTCCTGTATGTCTCTTATTATATAATCCTTTAAACTCAATGTCCTTTTTTATGCTCCTTGTAGGCGCGAATGAACTCCAGCTGTCGTTCATCGTCCTTTTTCTGTTCGTCATCAGACATATGACTCACTTTAATAATTATACACAATATTATGCCAATTACAATAATACCGGCACATAATATAAAAATAATTAAGATTTCAGGCATAGACTATTTCCTCCGGCAGAATTTAATTCCTATTCTCTCTACAGATTAAATTATATCCACTTAATTTATCTTAATTCACTCATTTATGAACCCTGATAGCAGCAAAAGCTGCATGATATTCTCACACAGCTTTTGTATCTTACGTGTATTATCTTTGGCATTAACCTTTATTTTAATTTTGCAACAACCATATCCACATATTTCTGACAGATTTCCTCGCTCTCAGCCTCAACCATGACACGGATAACAGGCTCTGTACCCGACTCACGCACAAGTATACGTCCTGTATCGCCAAGCTCTGCAGTAACCTGTTCGATGGCTGCCTGAACATCAGGGTTTGCAAGTGCCTCCGCCTTGTCAGCTACGCGCACATTTTGAAGCACCTGTGGATAGATATTAAGCCCCTCACAGAGCTGGCTCATCTTCTGTTTTTTCGCCATCATGACCTCCATCATCTTAAGGCTGGTAAGGATACCATCACCTGTTGATGCATACTTAGAGAAGATGATATGTCCTGACTGCTCTCCGCCGATGCGACAGCCGTTCTGCTGCATGTACTCATATACATATTTATCACCTACTGCAGTCTTTGCGTAGCCGATTCCAAGCTCATCAAGGGCCTTATAGAGTCCAAAGTTGGACATAACTGTTGTGACAACAGTATTGTTATCGAGCTTTCCTCTCTCTTTCATGTACTTTCCATAGATGTAGAGGATATGGTCTCCTGTGATTACATTGCCCAGTTCATCTACACAGAGACACCTGTCTGCATCTCCATCGTATGCGAAGCCTACATCAAGACCATTGTCCACCACGTACTTCTGTAAGCCCTCAATATGTGTAGATCCTGCATTATTGTTGATGTTTAAACCGTTTGGCTCATTGTTGATGACATAGCACTTTGCTCCGAGTGCCTCAAAAATAGACTTTGCCATGTTCCATGAACTTCCGTTGGCACAATCAAGACCTACCTTCACGCCCTTGAACGAGTAGACACCAAGCGATATGAGGTATCCCATGTAACGGTTACGGCCTGCTACATAGTCAACTGTGCATCCGATAGCATCCTTATGTGCATAGGGCAATTCCTTCCACTCCTGACCAAACAGGCGGAGCTTGCCATCTATATAGTCCTCGACAAGGAGAATTGTCTCCTCATCCATCTTCTCTCCATTGCTGTTGATAAGCTTGATTCCATTGTCATAGTATGGATTATGGCTTGCCGAAATCATGATACCACAGTCAAAATCATCGGTTCTTGCTACATATGCCACTGATGGAGTTGTGGTAACGTGTAATAGATATGCATCTGCTCCCGATGCTGTAAGTCCTGATACAAGGGAATACTCAAACATGTAGCTTGAACGTCTTGTATCCTTTCCTATTACTATCTTCGCCGGCTCGTCGAGCTGCTTCTGCTTCTTAAGCTCTCCATAATACCAGCCTAAAAATCTACCAATCTGATATGCATGCTCTGCTGTTAAATTGACATTAGCCTCTCCACGGAAGCCGTCTGTTCCAAAGTATTTTCCCATTATTGTCCCCTTGTGAATAAATTTTTCTTATATTATACACTTAACAAATATGTTTGTGTAGTAAAACAGTATTATTTGTTAAATTATTCGACTTCATAAAATCAATTGTTTATTAATGTGATAAAATTGACATATTATGTAAATCAAAGCTACATAGATATCTTATGACACTCCATATAGTATCTCTTCTCATTCGCTTCTCCAATTGAGAATGTCTTTCTGGGCAGCACCCCGCCCGCATTTATTGCAGGGAACAATGTGCTCTTGTCTATCGACTGAAGAAAAATTCCACATCCCTTAGTCTCCTTAACCAGTCCGTGAAGTGCCTCATCACCATGGATATAGTCTATTTCCACATTGCCATGTGTCTCAAGATACTTATCTAAAATACCCTGGAGTATCTCAACCGGGAGGCGGTCACCTCTATTTGTGATATTAATTCCGGAATTCTTTATTGCGGTAGCGCCTGATTCAACATACTCAAATACTATCTCATCACCCTCAGTGCTCGCAAGTCCTTGTTTTGTGATTTCAGCTTCGAAAAACGACAGTATGTCCTTTACATCAACATTTGTAAGCAGTCTGTGAATAGGCTTAAACTCAAGCGCCTCACTGTGCAGATTACAGATTTCCACAAGAGCATGCCTTGCAGGATGGTTTTTCAACTGCTCCTCTGTGAATTTTCCGGTTTTTTTGATATTTTCCCAGCAGGTCTTCGCTGTTGCAAGGGAATGGTTTCCATCACCTACTGCAAACAAAAAGCCTCCACAGCTATTCTGTTTTGCTGCGAATGCCTCTGTCACCTGCTTTGCTGCCTCACCCTCGACAGCATAGCCGCGGATATGTCCGCCTCCCTGCATGAGCTCTGTATCGTAAAGCTTACGAAGAGTGTCCCTGATGGCATACACATACTCGATTATTCCATGCTTTACAGCTGCTATATTTACTGCATCTTCCTGTGTAGCACCCTGGCATCCATCAATCTTTTGTCTGTCTATAGGATCATCAACAAGCAGCATAACATGTGGCAGCTCAATAGCTGCATTCTCTCTTATTTTTACTCTCGGAGGTATACGTGAGATTACTGTTCCCTCTGTTGCTCTGATGAGAGTCTTCTTTTTCGGGTCGAAATCATAGTCATCCAGATCAATAAGTCCTACTATTCCAAGACGAACCCCTGACTCCGTAGTACGCTCAACTAGCACATAGCCATCTGCCACCGCTTGCTTTAAGGTTCCATCTGTGAGATATGTCTCCATAGTGGTATTAATATATTTGATTCTCTCATCATCCGTCATTGAAGCATATTTTGTTTTTCTGCCGGTTTCTTTGTCATTTTTGACACCATCCCCTGACGAATTGCAATCATTCTCCTGTTTCGTAATTGTTCCCAGATATATTTCGGGAAATACCACATTAAGCGTTGATGGTGCATCAGCCACATGCTTTTCCACAGCATCCCAATAATCAGCCTGACTTGTGAACTGGTCACAGGCAATAACTGACCATTTTTCCATATCTATACAATCGTTTGGCAAAAGAATATTTGCCGGATTGAAACAATTTGACATATCAACAATTCTCCTTTAAATATACAAAATATATAACAGAAATCCGCTATACTCTATAGTATAACGGATTTACTTTTATTTGCATATATTAAATTCCTTTTGTTGTTAGAATTCTTCCCACTGCATCATCTAATTTTTCTGCCGGTATCTCGCCACTGTTAACTGCAGACAACACTGCATTATAACTGCTCTCAAAGCCTGTTGAAACATAAAGCATGCTCATTCCTGCCTTAACAGCTGCCACAGCCGCCTCATCCTGTGTACATACCTTATTAAGAGATGCATCTGATAAATCATCTGTAATCAAAAGGCCATTAAAGCCCATGGTAGTTCTCATATAGTTTACGGCACCTGCTGATGTAGAGCATGGCGTGGTTTCCTCTCCTGTCACACTCTGGCAAATCACATTTCCCATCATGACTGCCGGAACACCTGCTTCAATTGCCTTTTGATATGGCACAAAATCAGATGCCTCAAGATCCTCAAGCTTGTCTGTCATCCAGAGCATTCCTGTCGCTGAATCTGTAGTAGCCTTTCCTTTTCCCGGAAAGCTCTTTGCTACAGAATTGATTCCTGCACCATTATAGCTGCTTACCTGTGCTGCAACACAGTCACCTACAGTCGCTGACTCGCTGCCAAATGCATATGTATCGTTATCTGCATTATCACCATATGCTATATCCGCTGTCGGTCCAAAATTCATATTAAGGCCATTGGTAGCCATATATGAGCCTATCTTTCCTGCACTGCTGCCCGCTGCGTCAGCATCTCCAAGCTGTGATGGTGCCTGCTGTACCTCATATCCATTAGCTGAAGCAAGAGGAAGTCTTTCTCCACCTTCTTCATCAATTGCAAGAAACAAATTCACGCCTAGTCGCTCCTGCGAAAATGACTGCAGACTGCTCATCATCTTTATAACTGCAGCCTCTCCTGAGAAATTCTCCTGTCTGAAAACAAAACCACCAAGAGGATATGTACCAATAGCTGCCTTTGTCTTGTTACCGGCCTGAGTGAACTGTGATACACCTGTAATCTCCTCAGGTCTCGTAATGAATAGCTGGGCTACCTTTTCCTCTGTTGTCATAGAAGACAGCTTTGTCTTGACAGAATCTGACGGAGTAAATGCCGGTGCTGCCTGCTGTCCATCAGCTTGTACCTG
>ERZ780162.1887-NODE-1887-length-13827-cov-2.511836_pt1 | contig 13827 bp, 9 predicted proteins | sample MGYA00511474_ERZ780162 | MGnify/ENA primary metagenome ERZ780162 (study PRJEB29588, sample SAMEA2143633) | human gut metagenome | biome: human gut; feature: human-associated habitat; material: faeces | place: Denmark | collected 2008/2010 ...
TTGTTCCTAACAACAAACCGGAATGGCTGGATATGATGCTTGACCGTGCCAACTCCATGTACCAGAGAGACAAGAATCATCCGGCAATCCTGATCTGGTCCTGCGGAAATGAATCTTTTGGCGGAAAAGATATCTATGAAATGTCTCAGCTTTTCCATAAGAATGACCCTACCCGTCTGGTACATTATGAGGGACTTTTCCATGACCGCAGTTATAATGATACCAGCGATATGGAAAGCCAGATGTATCCGTCTGTAGAAGCAATCAAAGAGTTCCTGGCAAAGGATGACAGCAAACCGTTTATCTGCTGTGAGTATACACATGCCATGGGAAATTCCTGCGGTGCCATGCACAAATATACTGACCTGACAGATACAGAGCCTAAATATCAGGGTGGATTTATCTGGGATTACATTGACCAGTCTATTTATAAGAAAGACCGCTATGGAAAAGAGTTCCAGGCATATGGCGGCGATTTCGGAGAACGTCCTACAGACTACAATTTCAGCGGCAACGGAATCGCATATGGCGGTGACAGAGAGCCATCTCCAAAGATGCAGGAAGTGAAATTTAATTATCAGAATATTACAGCAGAGGTGACAGCTGATACAGTAAAAGTGCTTAACAAGAACCTCTTTGTAAATACAGATACTTTTGACTGTAAGGTAACACTTGCAAAGAATGGAAAAGTGATCCGTACAGAAGTACTGGAAACAGCAGTTGAGCCATTGAGTGAGAAAGAATATAAACTGCCTTTTGAAAAAGCAGAAGCAGCCGGAGAATATACAGTTACTGTTTCCTTCCATCTGAAAGAGGAGGAGATATGGGCACCTGCAGGTTATGAAATTGCGTTTGGACAGTATGTATATCAGGTGAAAGAGGATGTTCTGGATGGAAAATCAGATTCAGCAGAAACAGCGATTACAGTGGAAAAAGATGTATGTGTATCAGATGCGTTTGTAAAGAAACCACAGATCATCCGAAGCACACATAATATTGGTGTCCGGGGCGAGCACTTCGAAGTAATGTTCTCCGTCCTCAATGGTGGCCTGGTTTCCTACAAATATGCAGGCAAAGAGATGATCGAAGCAATCCCGAAACCAAACTTCTGGCGTGCACCTACAGATAATGACTGTGGAAATCTTATGCAGATGCGCTACGCACAGTGGAAAATTGCCAGCATGTATTTAAGCCACAAAGAATACAGAAAAGGTGCATACGGTCCATCCAATTCACCACAGACAGAAGAAACAGACCACTCTGTAAAAGTAACATTTACCTATCTGATGCCGACCACACCAGCCAGTGAGTGTCAGCTTACCTACGAAGTATTCGGCGATGGAAAAGTGAAGACAACTTTAACTTATGATCCTGTAAAAGAACTTGGCGATATGCCGGAATTTGGGGTGATTTTCAAATTCAATGCAGATTATGACAATGTCCAGTGGTATGGACTGGGCGAAGCTGAAACCTATGCAGACCGCAAAAAAGGTGCAAAACTGGGCATTTACCAGAACAAAGTTGTGGATAATATAGCAAGATACATGGTACCGCAGGAATGCGGAGCAAAAGAGGAAGTACGCTGGGCGAAGGTCACAGACCGCAAGGGCAGAGGAATGTACTTTGAGATGGATGGAGAATCAATGATGTTCTCCGCACTCCCATACACTCCACATGAGATGGAAAATGCCATGCATCCATACGAACTCCCGCAGATCCATTACACAGTAGTACGCGTAGCCAAAGGCCAGATGGGAATCGGCGGCGATGACAGCTGGGGAGCATATACCCATCAGGAATATCTGTTAAATGCAGAGGGAAAGATGGAATTCTCCTTTAGCTTTAAAGGAATTTAATATAGTTTATTTGTTAAAAAAGCCATTTTCAGTCAGAAAGTGGCTTTTTGAAATAATGCTAATAACATTTGTTGTAAATAAATGGAGCAGGATGTATGATATATAGATATAGAGAAAAGGGGGAATTATCTTATGTATCAGGCAGAGGAAAAACGTTACGAAACTATGAAATATCACCGTTGTGGTGCCAGTGGACTGATGCTGCCGGAGTTATCTCTGGGTTTATGGCATAATTTCGGAGATACCGGTGTTTATGAGAACATGAAGCAGATGTGTTTTACAGCATTTGACAATGGAATCACTCATTTTGACCTTGCAAACAACTATGGTCCACAGCCCGGAAGTGCGGAGGGAAATTTTGGGAAAATCCTGAGAGAGGAATTTTCTGCATACAGAGATGAGCTGATCGTCAGCACAAAGGCAGGCTATGATATGTGGCCGGGACCTTATGGAAACTGGGGAAGCCGTAAGTATCTGATCGCCAGTCTTGACCAGAGCCTGAAACGCCTTGGTCTGGATTATGTAGATATCTTTTATCATCACCGCATGGATCCGGAGACGCCCCTTGAGGAGACCATGGAGGCTCTGGCACAGATTGTCAGAAGCGGAAAGGCATTGTATGTTGGAATTTCCAACTATGATGGTGAGACAATGAAACGCGCCGCAGATATTCTGGAAGAACTGCATTGTCCGTTTATCATTAATCAGAACAGATATAATATCTTTAACCGTACCATCGAGACAAATGGCCTGAAACAGGCTGCAGCAGAGAGAAAAAAGGGAATTATTGCATTCAGCCCGTTATCCCAGGGAATGCTCACAGACAGATACCTGAATGGAATTCCAAAGGACAGCCGCGTCAACACAGACGGACGGTTCCTTCATGCAGATCAGTTCAGTGAGGAACGTCTTAACAGTATCCGCAGTCTGAATGCAATTGCAGCAGAAAGAGGGGAAAGTCTTGCGCAGATGGCGCTGAAATGGATTCTCCGCGACGGAATCGTAACCAGTGTGCTTATCGGAGCATCCCGTCCGCAGCAGATTCTTGAGAACCTGAAAGTACTGGACAGTGCATCCTTCAGTGAAGAGGAATTAAAGAAGATAGATGAGTGTTCACTGGCCTTATGATATAGCCGGGAGTTAATGGTTGTTTATAAAACAGGAGAGCAGACTATATATTATGGAAGATTCATATGTCTTACAATTACAGGAACCGAAATTCAGAGAATTTTATCTAAGCTACAGCGGCTACGCACAATGCGGGCCGCTGCATTGCTATGGCCCGGCATCCCGTCCACATTATCTGATCCATTTTGTAGTGAAAGGAAAAGGAATGTATCAGGCGTCAGGACAAAAACATTATCTCACTGCCGGACAGGGATTTCTGATCGAGCCGGGTACACAGACTTTCTATCAGGCAGACAAAGATGATCCGTGGAGTTATCTTTGGATCGGAGTAGGCGGCACCAATGCAGGAAAATATATTCGGGATATCGGATTAAACAGCGAGCAGTTGATCTTCCGTTCAGAAAGTGGAGAAGAGTTAAAGAAAATTGTGCTGGATATTCTGAAACATACAGAAAGTACCACCTCAAATCTGTATTATCTGCAGGGACGATTATATGATTTCTTTTCAGTTCTTACAAAAGATGTGGTGATTGATACTTATCTGGGTAATTCAAAAGAAAAGAAATATGGAAGAGAAAACGGATATGGAGAATATATCAAAGAAGCCATGGCATTTATAAAAAATGAATATGCCTGTGGAATCGGAGTACAGGAACTGGCAGAGCATTTAAATGTTAACCGCAGTTATCTGTACACAATCTTCATGAGTGAACTTCATATTTCACCAAAGGACTTTCTGCAGAAATACCGCATTACAAGGGCAAGAGAATTGCTGGTGCTTACAGAACTGTCTGTAGAATCAATTGGAAAATCCTGTGGCTATGGAAATGCAGAACGGTTTGCCAGGGCATTCAAGCATGAAACAGGACTGACACCAACTCAGTTTCGCAGACAGGACAGAAGTAAAAACCGCAGAAACTTGGAAGTGTCAGAGGATGGGCTGGAACAGCTGATCAACAGTTAACATTTTGAAGGTTCAGACAAACATAATGCCATAACACCTCAGGATAACTTTCTCTATAATGATTTATATTGTAGTTAGGGTCAAAAGGCATTTTGCCCCTAACTTGATATTGGACTTATTATAGAAAGGGGACAGTTATGAGTATTATTTTTCACGAAAGTTCAAAGACATTCCATTTATACAACAATAACATCAGTTATATTATGACCGTACTTCCCAATGGACATCTTGGAAACCTCTATTTTGGGAAAAGAATCCATGACAGAGAAGATTTCTCATATCTTCTTGAAATGAAGCAAAGAGCAATGACAGCCTGTGTTTATGAGGGAAACCGCAAATTTTCGCTGGAGCATCTGAAACTGGAATATCCGGTGTATGGAAGCTCTGATTATCGTTATCCGGCAGTGGAGATCCTTCAGGAAAATGGCAGCAGGATCTCGGAATTTACTTATGTCAGTCACACTGTTGCAGATGGAAAGCCAAAGCTTTCAGGACTTCCGGCTACCTATACAGAGAAAGACGAAGAAGCCCGGACCTTATGTGTAAAACTGAAAGATGAAGTAACAGGAATTGTACTGGAATTGCTTTATACTATTTTTGCACAGGGGGGAATCATCACCAGAAGTGCCAGATTTACAAACGAGGGTACATCATCAGTACATCTGTTAAATGCAATGAGTCTCAGCCTTGATCTTCCGGATAAAGATTATGTGTGGATGCAGTTTTCCGGCGCATGGTCCAGAGAACGTCATGTGAAAGAACGCAGATTAGAGCAGGGAATCCAGTCTGTGGGAAGCATCAGAGGAAATTCCTCCCATGAACATAATCCCTTTATTGTGCTCAGACGTCCGTCAGCAACAGAAAACGCAGGAGAAGTGATGGGATTCAGCCTGATCTACAGCGGAAATCACAGAATGCAGGCAGAGGTGGATACTCATGATACAACCCGCATCACTGCAGGGATCAATCCGCAGAACTTTGACTGGAAGCTGGATTGTGGTGAGAGCTTCCAGACTCCGGAAGCAGTAGTCGTATTTTCTGATAAGGGTCTGAATGGAATGAGCCAGACCTTCCATAAATTATATCAGAAGAGACTGGCAAGAGGTTACTGGAGAGACCGTCCGAGACCAATCCTTAACAATAACTGGGAAGCTACTTATTTTGATTTTACAGAGGACCGTCTGGTAGAAATCGCAGCAAAGGCAAAGGAATGTGGTGTTGAATTATTTGTACTGGATGACGGATGGTTTGGTGCACGAAGCAACGATTATGCAGGACTTGGTGACTGGGTGGCGAACAGAGAACGTCTTCCGCAGGGAATTAAAGGAATTGCAGACAGAATTGAAGAGATGGGTATGAAATTCGGCCTGTGGTTTGAGCCGGAGATGGTGAATAAGGATTCCGACCTTTACCGTGCACATCCGGACTGGATCCTGCAGACACCCCAGAGACTTTCCTGCCATGGCAGAAACCAGTATGTGCTGGACTTCTCCAGAAAAGAAGTAGTGGACTGTATTTATGAGATGATGTATAAAATCCTCTCAGAAGCAAAGGTTTCCTACATCAAATGGGATATGAACAGAAGTATCACGGAATGTTATTCGGCAGCACTTCCTGCAGACCGCCAGGGAGAAGTGTTCCACAGATATATTCTTGGAGTTTATGATCTGTATGAGCGGTTAAACACTGCATTCCCGCAGATCCTCTTTGAGTCCTGCGCAAGCGGCGGCGGACGTTTTGACCCGGGAATCCTTTATTATGCGCCACAGGGATGGACCAGTGATGATACAGATGCGGCAGAGCGTGTAAAAATCCAGTACGGCACAAGTATGTGTTATCCGGTAAGTTCCATGGGAAGCCATGTATCTGTAGTACCCAATCATCAGTTAAACCGCAAAACTCCGTTACATACAAGAGCAAATGTAGCTTATTTCGGAACTTTCGGATATGAGCTGGATCTGAATAAACTGTCTGATGAGGAAATCAGTGAAGTAAAACAGCAGATTACCTTTATGAAAGAATACAGAGAACTGATCCAGTTTGGAACTTTTTACAGACTGAAGAGTCCTTTTGAGGGAAATGAAACTGTGTGGATGACAGTCAGTGAGGACAAAAAAACAGCACTGGTATTCTGGTACAGGGAAAGAAATGTAGTAAATGCTGATTTTACCAGAGTACGGCTTCAGGGACTGGATCCGGATCTTATCTACAGAAATGAGTATAATGGAACAGAAAACTACGGGGATGAGCTGATGAATCTGGGACTGCTCACCACAGACTGTACAGCAGGTGAACCTACAAGTGAAGATACACCATGTACAGATTATGAATCCAGAATTTATGTTTTAACTGCAAAATAATAACCGAATCAGGTAAGTACTCTGCGGAGGTTGCGAAAAGCAATAGACAGAAATAAAAAGTCAACAGTGAAAAGCAGGCAGATGATCACACAGAATCATCTACCTGCTTTTCGTCAAATTTATCTATCATTTCTTTGTGAGTCTTATAATTCTTCGGACTCATTCCAAACTTTTTCTTAAAAGCCTTGGAAAAAACAAGCTGGTCTTTATAGCCCACATTGTTGGCAATCTCTTTAACAGACAGACTGGTACTGACCAGAAGACTGGCTGCTTTGTGCATCTTATAATCAATGAGGAAGGTCTGTGCCGACATTCCAAGCTCTTTCTGAAAGGAACTGTTCAGATAGGCACGGCTGATTCCGATATTATCTGCAATATCAGAAATCCCGATTCCTTTTTGATACATATCTTTAATATATTCAATGGCAAGCTCCACGTAAACATTGGTGCTGTAAGCATATTTAGCATTTTTTTGTTCTGTGCAGACTGCTTTTCATGAAAGTCGGCAAGCTCGGCTAACAACAGGACCAGATAAGCCTGGCGCCTTAGATCATTGGCCCTGGAAAGCTGCTTATGATCCAGCATATAATCGATGTGTTTCAGGATTATTTTCTGATCCGGTGCAGGAAGCACCAATTGATTTTTGGAAAATCCACATTCTCTTACCATTGAGTGAGCTCGGATTCCGCGAAAACCAATCCAGGCATAAGTCCAGGGATTGGTTTCATCAGCACCGTATGTGACTGGTTCATTTGGATAAATTACAAACATCTGTCCGGGAGTAAGGCTCCAGGTCTGACCTCCGGCAGAATAGAATCCGGTACCGTCCAGTACAAAATGAATGATAAATTCATCTCTTGGCATGGAACAGATATGTCCGGGCGGGCAGTGCTCTTTGCCAGTATGGATCAGACTGATATCAAGGGAGCCTTCTTTCAGATTTTCAAGACAGCGAAAAGAAGCGCTGTCCGTATATTTTACATTTGGCATTTGCGCAATTCCTTTTTCAATTTTCTTTGACTGCGGATATTAATTGATATAAAGACATATGGAATGATATCCTGTAAATACGCATAAATTCAAGTCTCAGTTGACATTTTACCATAAATTCAGCGGTTTTTCCATAACGATTATGACATAAATTCATTTCATTAGTCCATTTAAAAAAATAGACAAAAACGTATAATAAGAATCACAAGGAACACGTCGAAACGACGAATAAAGGAGGATGTATATGAGAAAAAATATGAAAAAACTCACAGTCGCAACAGTGATCGGTGCTATGACAGTTACTGCACTTGCACCAGTAAGCGCACAGGCGAAAGACAAAACTCTGACAGTTGCAATCTGGGATAACGGACAGAAGGCCGGACTTCAGGAGATTATGGATGAGTTTACAAAAGAGACCGGAATCAAAACTGAACTTCAGGTAGTAGAGTGGAGCAGTTACTGGACACTTCTTGAAGCAGGTGCATCAGGCGGAGACATGCCGGACGTATTCTGGATGCATTCCAATGAAGCTGTAAGATATATGTCCAATGATATCTTACTTGATCTGACAGACAAGATTGCAGACAGCGACAAATTGGAAATGGACAAATTCCCGGAAGATATCAAAGAAATGTATCAGTGGGACGGAAAAACATACGCAGTACCGAAGGATATCGACACAATCGCTATGTGGTACAACAAAGATATGTTTGATGAAGCAGGAATCGACTATCCGGACGGAAGCTGGACATGGGATGAATTCTATGAAGCAGCTCAAAAGCTGACCAAGGACGACGGAAGCCAGTATGGTTTCGCAGCAAACCCGTCTAACGAGCAGGATACATGGATGAACATCATCTACTCCATGGGCGGATGTGTACTGACAGATGACAACAAATCCGGTTTTGATGATCCAAATACCATCAAAGCAATGGAATTCGTTGACAAATGCGTTAAAAATGTAATGCCTCCTGCATCTACAATGTCTGAAACAGGTACAGACGTACTCTTCGGATCTGGCAAGGTAGCTATGATCTCTCAGGGATCCTGGATGGTATCTGCTTTCAAAGACAACGATTATATCAAAGAACACTGTGATGTGGCAAGACTTCCGAAAGATGCTGAAACAGGAGAGAGCGTATCTCTTTACAATGGTCTTGGATGGGCAGCATCTGCAAACACAGATATGCCGGACGAAGCTTTCCAGCTTATTGAGTGGTTTGGTTCCAAAGATATGCAGCAGAAACAGGCTGACCTTGGTGTAACAATGGCCGCTTACGAAGGAATGTCAGAAGGATGGGTTAACAGTGTTGACTGCTTCAACTTACAGCCATACATGGATGCAATGGACAACATCGTATTCAGACCACACACAAATGCAACACTTGCATGGTGGAACCCAATGTGCGAAGAACTGAAGAAACCATGGAATGATGAAGAAAGCATGGATGATGCATGCAAGAATATCGTTACTATTATGAACGATGCCATCGCAGAAGAGTCCTACTAATTAATATTCAACAAAGCCATTCATAAAAAATAAGAAACAGGAAAGCTGCCGCAGAAAAGATTCCGATCATGTGATAACCGCAGAAGTCACAACAGGTATGCAGATGTGCGGCAGTTTTCCATTCAAATCAGCAACAAAATTTTACGATAAGAAGGAGTGAGAACCGTGGCAAATCCAAAAAAAGGTACCAGTCAGGCGCGGAATGAATTCATCTGGGGATGGGCGTTCATTCTTCCTACAATGCTTGGTCTGATCATCTTAAATATCTATCCGATTTTTAAGACCATTTATGAGAGCTTTTTCAAGACCGGAGATTTCGGTAAGGGAAATATCTTCATTGGTTTTGACAACTACGTAAAGCTGTTCCACGATGCGGAAGTATGGCAGGCATTATTAAATACATTTAAATATGCCATTGTGGAAGTTCCGTTTTCCATTGCCATCGCACTTGTACTGGCAGTTTTATTAAACCGTAAAATGAAAGGCCGTGCTGTTTACAGAACTATCTTCTTCCTGCCTATGGTTGCTGCACCGGCTGCGATCGCCATGGTATGGAGATGGCTGTTCAACTCAGAGTTCGGTCTGCTCAACCACATTTTTAATACAAAGATCAACTGGATCTCCGATCCAAGAATTGCAGTTTTTGCGATTGCAGTGATCGGTGTATGGTCCATCATTGGTTACAATATGGTTCTTTTCCTGTCCGGTCTGCAGGAAATCCCAAGAGATTATTATGAAGCAGCAAGCATTGACGGAGCAACTGGTGTGAAACAGTTCTTCCATATTACAATCCCGCTGCTTTCACCGACCATCTTCTTTGTAATGGTTACCCGTGTTATCGGTGCCATGCAGGTATTCGACCTGATCTTCATGGTTATGGACAGAAACAATCCTGCACTTTACAAAACACAGTCACTTGTTTACCTGTTCTACCAGAATTCCTTTGTACAGAATAACAAAGGTTATGGTTCAACAATCGTCGTACTTCTTCTGGTTGTAATTATGATCATGACAGTATTCCAGAATATTGCGCAGAAGAAGTGGGTTCACTATAATTAAGGAGGGATAATTATGTCAGCAAGAGATAAAGCAAACAGAGTTCTGATCCATGTTATCCTGATACTGGTATCTATTACCATGCTGGTTCCTTTTATATGGATGATCCTGACAGCTTTCAAAACTATGACAGAGGCAACTTCTGTCAATCCATTCGTAATCCTCCCGTCTACATGGAGATGGGACAGTTTTAGAGAAGTAAGCGCAAATATGGATTTCTTACATCTGTATATCAATACCTTGCTTCTGATCCTGGGTCGTGTTGTATGCGCGGTTCTGACAGCAACACTGGCAGGCTATGCATTTGGACGTCTGAACTTCAGGGGGAAAAACCTGATGTTCTCTCTGGTACTTTTCCAGATGATGGTACCTGGACAGATCTTCATTATCCCGCAGTACTTAATGGTAAGTAAAATGGGAATGCTCAATACCATTTTTGCCCTGGTATTTCCCGGTATTGTTACTGCATTTGGTACATTCCTCCTCAAACAGGCTTATATGGGACTTCCGAAAGATCTGGAAGAGGCTGCACGTCTTGACGGATGTAACATCGGTCAGACCTTCCTGTTCATCATGGCTCCTCTGACACGTTCTTCCATGGTGGCACTGGGAATCTTCACAGCCGTATTTGCATACAAAGATCTGATGTGGCCTTTGATCTGTAACAAAGATGTAATGCCTCTGTCAGCAGCACTTGCAAAAATGCAGGGACAGTACACTAACAACTATCCGCAGCTGATGGCAGCATCTCTGCTTGCATGTATCCCGATGATCGTACTGTATCTGATCTTCCAGAAACAGTTCATCGAAGGTATTGCAACATCCGGCGGTAAGCTGTAATAAAAATAAACAATAAGTATTAAGTAAAAGTTCAGGTGTTCAGACAGATTTCTTCTTTGACCTGAGTTGCACAGGCAGGCTTTGTTATAAAATTAGAACGAGTATAACAGGGCTTGCCTGAAACTGAAATATAAAACAAAAAAAGATAAATGACAGAAAGGAAGAGGTAAATAGAAATGAAACCAGGAAGTCTTTTTGACAGAATATTTGGATTTTTAGGTCAGTTGATCGCATTAAATTTGCTGTGGATCGTGTGCTCTCTTCCGGTTATCACAGCAGGGGCATCCACCACTGCATTATTTTACTGTACATTGAAGCTTCATAAAGACGGAGATATCAGAGTACTTCATGATTTTTTTAAGAGCTTTAAGCAGAATATCAAACAGTCCACACTGATCTGGATTCTGATGGCTGCAGCAGGAATATTTATTTATATGGAAAAAGAAGCTCTGGCAACAATGCCGGGATCCATGTCACAGATTTTTAATTATGTGATCTTTGCGGTATATATTCCTCTGGTGGCAGTTGCGCTGTATGTATTTCCAACAGTTGCAGCATTTGAAAATAAAACAATGACTTTGATCACAAACGCATTTTATTTTGCGGTTAAACATATAGGCTATGCATTAGCTGTGGCAGTGATCACCATCCTGCCAATGACAATGACACTTGTAGATGCAAAACTTTTCCCGGTATATCTGCTGATCTGGCTGATGTTTGGATTCTCCCTGACTGCCTATGCAGATTCCTGGTTTATGTGGAAACTGTTCAAACCCTACTTCAAAGAGGAGGAAGAGGAACATCACTACGTGGACACAGAACCTGATCAGTACGCGTTTTAACCGAAACAGGCAGCGAAGCGGATGATTTTATCCGCCTGACCCGAAACAAGCAGTGATACCTGGTTACGTAAAAATAGATAGAACATCTATAAAAAATAGAAAGAACAAAGAAATGAGAGGTACAGAGTATGGAATGGATCAAATATCACGAGGCAGAGAAAGTATTCGACCTGAGAACAGAGCACAGCACTTATCAGATGCAGGTAAGAGAGTATGATACTCTGGTTCATCTGTATTATGGAAGTCCGGTAGGCGATGCGCTGATCACAGACAGGATCGTATGTGTGGACAGAGGATTTTCAGGAAATCCTTATGAAGCAGAAAAGGACAAAACATTTTCATTAGATCCCCTGCCACAGGAATATACTGCATATGGAAATGGTGATTATCGTATCAATGGTCTGGAGACTGAGCAGGCAGACGGCAGTGATACTGCAAATCTGAAATTTGAGTCCTATGAGATCACAAAAGGAAAGTACAGCCTGAAGGGGCTTCCTGCAATGTTTGCAAAGGAAGATGAGGCAGAGACGCTGGAAATCGTTCTGACAGACCGTGTCAGCGGACTGAAAGCACATCTTCTCTATGGTGTATTTCCACATCTTGATGTGATCACCAGAGCTGTACGCCTGGAAAATACTGGTACAGCACCGGTTACAGTGAAAAAGGCAATGTCTATGGAAATGGACTATGAATACAGAGAACTGGATGCAGTCCATTTCTATGGCAGACACAATATGGAACGCCAGATGGAGAGAACTCACCTTGGTCATGGCAATTGGTCTGTGGGAAGTATCCGCGGAACCTCCAGCCACCATCACAATCCATTTGTAATCCTCTGTGACAGAAATACAGAGGAAACTTATGGAAACTGCTATGGATATGCACTTGCATACAGTGGAAACTTCTTATTTGAAACAGAGGTGGACCAGGTAGGACATACCCGTGTGGCAATGGGAATCCATCCATATCATTTCTCCTGGACACTGGAACAGGGAGAGAGCTTTGAGACACCGGAAGTGATCATGGCATACTCAGCAGAAGGTTTCGGAAAACTTTCCAGAATCTATCATGATGCATACAGAAGCAATCTGATCCGCAGCAAATATACAGAGCAGCCAAGACCAATCCTGGTAAATAACTGGGAAGCAACTTATTTTGATTTTGACGCAGATAAGATTTACCACATTGCAGAAGAGGCAAAAAATATCGGACTGGATATGTTTGTCCTGGATGACGGATGGTTTGGAAAGAGAGACAATGACTGGTGTGCACTTGGTGACTGGGAAGTAAATGAAGAGAAGATTAAAGGCGGACTTCCCGCACTTGCAGAGAAAATCCATGGACTTGGACTGAAATTTGGTCTGTGGGTAGAGCCGGAGATGATCTCTGAGGACAGTGATCTGTACAGAGAACATCCGGACTGGGCACTGAAGATCCCGGGACGTGCCATGAACCGAAGCAGACATCAGTTAAATCTGGATATCACCAGAAAAGAAGTACGCGAACATATTATGAACCAGATTTTTAAGGTTCTGGATGCATGCAAGGCTGATTATGTGAAATGGGATATGAACCGAAGCGTAGATAACGTATTCTCAGCAGCTCTTCCAAAGGAACGTCAGGGAGAGGTTTACCACAGATATGTGCTGGCTGTCTATGAAATGATGGAAAGCCTGGTACAGAGATACCCGGATCTTCTGTTTGAGTCCTGCTCAGGCGGAGGTGGAAGATTTGAGGCTGGAATGCTTTACTATTCTCCGCAGATCTGGTGCAGTGACAATACAGACGCTATTGACAGACTGAAGATCCAGTATGGTACATCCTTCGGATATCCTATAAGTACAATGGGTGCACATGTCAGTGTATGCCCGAATCATCAGTCCGGAAGAACGACTCCTTTTGAGACAAGAGGAATTGTTGCATCCGCAGGTACCTTTGGCTATGAGCTGGATCTGATGAAGATGTCCGAAGAAGAGAAAAAGACAGCCAGAGAGCAGATTCTGAAGTATAAAGAAATGGAGCATCTGGTACAGTCCGGAGACTACTATCGTCTGGTGAACCCATTCGAAAACAACAACCATGTACTCTGGCAGTTCGTATCAAAAGATAAGAAAGAAACAGTTGTATGCGGAGTAAGACTCCACAGTGAAGCAAATCCTTATATTTATCTTTTCTACCCACAGGGGCTGGATGCTGATATGAAATACGAAGACACAGCAACAGGAAAAGTATATACAGGTGCAGCACTTATGAAAGCAGGTCTGCCTCTGCCACTGACAAC
>ERZ780162.1914-NODE-1914-length-13738-cov-5.520792_pt1 | contig 13738 bp, 4 predicted proteins | sample MGYA00511474_ERZ780162 | MGnify/ENA primary metagenome ERZ780162 (study PRJEB29588, sample SAMEA2143633) | human gut metagenome | biome: human gut; feature: human-associated habitat; material: faeces | place: Denmark | collected 2008/2010 ...
CCTCGCCGTCTCCGCGCGTGGGCGGTTCGGGGCTCGAGGCCGTCCGCGCCATCGCCGCCCGCTATTTCCGTGATCCCAAGGGGACGGAGCAAAACGGATCGTCCGCGGTGGGCCAAGAGCCGATGAGCATCGTGCCCTCGACCGTGATTGGTGCAACCGATGCCGCCAACTACCAGCGCATTTGCCACGAGTGCATCCGCTTCTCCGCCTTTGTGGTCGACGATGGCGAATGTGACCGCGGCGTCCACGGCACCAACGAGCGCATCACCCGTCGCGCCTACCTCCAAGGCATCCGTTTCCTCATCGCCCTGCTCCACACGCTCTAGCATGCGACAAGGGGACTGAGCCGATTTCATCGGTAACGAGACAAAAATTGTTATAGAAAAAGACTAAGATATCTTAAGAGACATATGCTGGGGTTGGTATTCCTTGAACGACTGCGGGCATGTGCCAGACTGCCTCGGCCCCCGGGGAGCACCCGGGCAGGTCGCCGTGTGACTGGGGAGGAAATTATGCAGGAGCTCAGAGAGACGACGTCTCGACTCGTGAATATTGCTACCGGGGGGGTGTCTAAGCATGGAACTTCCTGGTGAACACCGGCCGCGCGAGCGGTGGTCCGTCATGTCTTATGGCCGCCGTCGTGGGCTGCGCCCGGTTTCGCCATATGCGATTGTTCTGGCCCTCGCCGTCGCGCTGACGGCGAGTTTCTTCCTGCCGCTTCGTGCCGAGGCGGCGATCTCCGACCACACGGTTCCGACGACCTCGCCCTCGGGGACGACGATCAACCTGTTTGATTACTGGGTGAATCCGGATGATCACCTGTCGGTTTCCGGCAACGGCGGCATCAACGCAAACCACCGGTTCCAGTTCAAGGATCAAGGAGCCAGAGAGGAACTTAACCAGTATACGGGTGGCTCCCGGGTCCGCCCCGGCATCGTGAACAGCGTTCTTACCGGCGGTTACCCGAAACTCGTCGACCGCTGGTACGGAGAATCCCTCGGCTACCTGTTTGATTCCTCCGCCCAGACGGGCAAGATATCCCATATGGGTGTGACGGGTTTGTTTCGGGCCAAGGGCGGCTACTACGAGTATGACAGCTCGCAGAACTACGCGGCGTACAACGCCAATAAGAATGCATTTGATGTATACGATGCCCCCGGCGTTAAGCAGGCGGGGGCTGGGTCTCATACAGTAGGCCAGTTCTTCCCCTTCGATGCGGCCAATGAGGTATTCAAGGAGGAGAGCAGCGGGCTCGTCCCGAACGGCATTACGTCGCAGAACGTCGGCGACTCGCAATATAACGATGGCAATCCCCTCAACCATTATTTCGGCCTCTCAATGTCCACGCGATTCGTGCAGCCCAACGGCGGCCTGACGAACGATAAGAAGGACATGACCTTCGAGTTCGCCGGCGATGATGACGTCTGGGTGTTCATCGATGATGTCCTCGTGGGTGATATCGGCGGTATTCACAGCCGTGCGAGTCTGAGTATCAACTTTCATACGGGCGACATTAAGGTGAACGACAAAAGCGACGGCACGCTGCTGAGCAAGTACCAGGCGGCGAAAAAGGGCACTTCGGGCTTCGACGGCAACACCTTCAAAGACGGCACCAACCACACCCTCAAGTTCTTCTACCTGGAGCGCGGCGCCACCGACTCCAACATGGAGCTCAAGTTCAACCTCGTGACGGTGCCCGAGTCCGACATCATCAAGTTCGACCAGGACGGCAAGTTCGTACAGGGTGCCGAGTTCAAGCTCTATAAGACCGACAAGGACTTCAAGACCGTGGGCGAGCTCATCGGCTCCGGTACCACGGACGAGGCCGGCCACCTAACGCTCACGAACGACGTGGACAACGGCGTCATCAACTTCGACGATCTCTACAACAAGGATCACGACAACAACAAGTACTACCTCCTGAAGGAGACGTTCGTACCCGAGGGATACAGCTCGAGTCTCGCGGCGACGGGTGGTAGCATGCAGCTCGAGTACGTGCCCGCGAGCGCTGAGAACGGCGCGGGCGGCGTCATCATCAACCGCGGCGGTATGGACGCGGGCAGCGTCGTGTGGAAGACCGGTGCGTTCGCCGCCGCGAAGGAGGTCATCACCGCGCCGTCGACCGTGTACAAGGCAAATAATGACCTGACGAAGTCCGACAAGACCGTCAATCTGGACTCCGGCATACTGTTCGCTGTGGTGCTCAAGCGCGACAAAAGCGCAGGCACAGGTATCAAAGATCCGAGCAATTGGTACGCCGTGTCGGGCGACCCATCGACGGGAGCGGGATACACCCTCGCCAAGGAGCCGGGCATGACCGGTGCTATCGAGGCGGCGAAGAAGGACCTGCACGCCTTCACGCTCAACACAAGCGGCCAGCACCAGGTAGAGATTCAAAATCTGCCCGGTGACATCTCCAAGTACTACTACCTGCTGAGCGGTGATGCCCGCAAGGATGTCGAGTACACGGTGGCCATCTACCACACAACGGCGAGCTCGATCGGCGACGCGACGCCTGAGAACACAGTCCACGTGTACAGCGACGACATCGCAGACGGCACGAACTTCAAGCGGCAGTTCGCCACGCGCCTGCTCGTCACGAACATCCAGAATCGCCTGTTCGTGCAGAAGACCGATACCGAGGGTAAGCCCGTTGACGGGGCGAAGTTCGGCCTTTACAAGTCCACCCAGGTGACTACGGATGCGAACGGCAAGGCCGTGCTCGATGGCGACCAGGCCCCCTACGACACCCTGACGACGAGGTCGGTCGCCAACCCGGTCAAGCTCGAAGGGGCGGGCGTATTCCCGTCTACGAGCGACAGTAGCGAGCCGCTCGTGAAGGATACCTACTTCCTGAAGGAGGTCTCGGCGCCCAATGGCTTTCTGCTTAATGACAGGCTCATCAAGGTGATTGTGGACGATTACGGCGTCCATGCCGATGCTGGTACGGACGATGACGGCGTTTCGACGTTCGTGGGCCCGGGCGCGCTCATGAAGAGTCTGGACCAGTTTGGCGCAGAGGGCGACATCGACAACACGCTTACGTGGATCAAAGGTACGCGGCAGACCTCGAATGGCGAGACCAATGATAACGGCAACCTGACGTGGACCGATGTCGAACCCGTGGGTGCAGACGACACAGTGCGCCTCAAGTACGGCGCTAACGGACGCATGTACCAGTATGGGCCCACCGAGGAGGGCAAACCCTACCGCCTGGAGACCGAGACGGGCTGGATACGTATGGGTATCACCCAGGACGAGCGGCCCAAGGGGACCACGTCGAAAGGTGCCCGTGCCAATCTGGGCGACATGAACCTGAATGCCCTGTTCACGGGTGCCACCTGTGTGCGCGTGGCTAACAAGCGCGAGGCGAGCCTCGAAGTGACCAAGCATGTCGTGGTGCCGAAGGGACTGACGGGCAATAAGGACGCGAAGTTCACCTTCAAGTTCACCGTGCCCACGACGGCGGGGAAGACGTACAAGGCCGCAGTGTTTGAGAACGCGGGGGCCGCAAGCGAGAAGCAGGTCGGCGATATGTTCGACCTGACGAACGGCCGCGAGCAGACCATCACGGCCGGCCAGACGATCCGCGTGTACGGTCTCGCCGAGGGTGACCGGTACGCGGTGCGGGAGCTGACCGATACGGACAAGATGCCGGCCGGCTTCACGCTGACCAAGCGCGAGCAGGGCGGCAACGCCCTGAGCGGCGAGGGCGACAGCATCTCCGGCACGATCGCAAAGCAGAACGCCGACGGCACGGTGGCCGCCGCCAACAAGCTGGTATTCACGAATACCTACAGCGTAAAGCCGCCGGTGACGCTCACCAATGCGTTCTGGGCGCAGAAGGTGCTCCGGGGCCGTGACTGGAAGGATGGCGATAGCTTCAAGATTTACCTGCGCGCGGACAAGGGAACGCCGATGCCCGCCGGTGCCAAGGATGCGCCCGTGAGTGGTATGAAGCAGGTTGTGAAGACCGTCAAGAACGGGGACAAGTTCGACTTCGGCAATATTGAGTACGCCAAGCCCGGCACCTACACCTATCTCATTGCCGAGGCCACGCCGTCTCAAAACGACGCTAGCTGGCTGCCCGGGTTCGGGTATTCAAGCGCTTCCTACCGCGTCACGGTGACGGTGAAGGATAGCGGCGACGGCACGCTGTCGCAGCCGGCAGTCAAGATGGAGCAGACCTACACCGACGACGGCGTGAGCCATGAGGACAGCCCGATCGAGGTCGCTGACAAAATCGCCAAGATCACGAACGCCTATAACACCGATGAGGAGACCATCTCCTTCAACGTGCAGAAGACGTATGCCGACCAGTCCGGTGCAAATCCGCTTGTGAAGGATAAGTTCACGTTCCAGCTCGAGGCACTCGGCGGGATGAAGAATGATGCCGTGCCGAGTGGAGCCATCGATTTCGGCAAGCTCGCCACCTCCTACAGCGTCGGTGCCAGCAAGGTCCCCATGCCTAAGGGGTGCACGTCCACCACGACCACGGCGAAGAACGATGACGACGGTATCGCTGCGTTCCCGCAGATCACCTATACGATGGAGAGCGAGAACCTCACCTACGTGTACAAGGTGACCGAGGTCAAGGATTCCGATACATCGACGTCCAGTGGCATAGGCTACGACGATACGGTGTACTACGTGCTGGTGAAGAACCAGCAGGTTGATAACGAGTCTGGGACGGGTAAGTGCCTGTCCTCCACGGCCACGTATTGGAAGGCCGACGGCACGCAGCTGACGGATACGGGTGGATATATCCCGTTCAAGAACACCTACACGGTGACGCAGGCGACGTCGGCACCGGTTACTGTGCAGAAGACGCTGGCTGGGCGTGCGTGGGAGCAGGATGACAAGTTCGATTTCACGCTGACGCCGGCGGATGACGCCACGATGAAAGCAGTTAAAAACGAGGCCGTTACTCAGAAGAAGGCTGCCGACTCCGATGAGACTGGCGATTTGACGACTAAGGTCGAGATCGCAGGTCTCGGCGACGCGATGCGCACCACCCCGTTCGGCACGGGCGACCTTGTGTTTACCAAGCCGGGCGTGTATACGTTCAAAGTGAACGAGACGAGGCCGACCGACGCGGACAAGACAGGCATCAGCTATGACGGCCATACGTCCACAGTGACGTACACAGTGACCGATATCGAGAACGGCACGCATACCGGTAGGCTGACCGCGTCGGTTGCGTACGACAACAAGCAGGCGACGACGGATGCCGACCGGCAGGTGACGGACGCCGCCGCGTTCACCAACATCTATGCGGCCTCTGGTACCTACGCGGGCATCGATGTGACCAAGACTCTGGTTGGTACCCCGCTGAAGAATGGCATGTTCCCGTTCACCATCGAGGCGATGACGTATAACGGTACGACGGCCCCGGAGCCGGCTGATACCGATAAGTCGTTCAAGAACACCGTGGGCAAGGATGACGGTGACGATACGCAGACCGCCACGATGTCCGGCAAGCTGAAGATGAACTTCACGCAGCTGAGCTACAACAAGGTGTATGTGTACAAGGTGTCTGAGGCGCATGGCGCCAACGCTGGTGGATACACGTATGACACCGAGTACCCCGGTGACGCCTACGTGCTCATTGCGGTGAAGCCGAATCCGGACAACAAAGGCCAGCTCTACACCGAGACGACCATCGCGAAGGGCCCGGGCGTGACGGCGCTTGTTGGCGGGGGCGGCAACGTTGATGCGCTGACGGCCGAGGCGATTAAGGGCCTCGATACCACGACCAACTACGTGAAGACGGTCTCGAGTCGCAATGCGAAGCCCGCTACGCCTACCGTCCCGTTCAAGAACAGTTACAAGTCAGACGCCAGCGACGAGCTGACCCCGCAGGTGACGAAGAAGATCTCCGGTGTTGAGAGCACGGAGAAGGCGTTCTCGTTCACGCTGACCGCCACGGAAGAGACACAGCAGAAGATCGCCGCCGGCGACTTGGGTGTGTCGGACGACCTGGCGGGCGACGCGCACGCGGAGTCCAAGGCCACGAAGGACAAGATTATCAAGGACAAGGGCCAGACGGTCGACTTCTCGAATATGACGTTCAACAAGGCGGGCGAGTACACGTTCACGCTCACCGAGGTGCACAACGCTGATGATGATCCCGCAGCGGACGGCGTGCAGAACGCCGGCTGGACGATGGACGCCTCCGCTTACACCGCCACGGTGACGGTGGAGGACGTGGACGCCAAGCTGACCGTCACGGGCGTGACGGTGAAGAAGGATGGTGACGCTGAGGCCAAGCCCATCAAGGCTGAGGTCAAGGACGGCAAGGTGAACCTCGCCACCTTTACCAACAGCTATGCTGCGAAGGGTTCCGTGACCCTGGCGGCGAAGAAACGCTTTACGGGCGGTGCGCTCGCGGGGAACGACTTCTCGTTCGCTCTGTACAAGGGTGACAAGGCGGAAGGCACGCCCATTGAGACCGTCACGAACGACGAGAAGGGCAACATTACCTTCCAGCCCATCAACTACACCGAGGCAGGTGACTACGAGTACACCATCAAGGAAGTTACCGGTAACGACCAGACCATCGTCTACGACGGTCAGAAAGTGAAGGTCAAGGTCAGCGTTACCGATAACAAGAACGGCACGCTGGACGCGACCGTCACCTACGGCGGCGATAAGGCCGTGCCGACCTTCACCAACGTGAAGCCGACGACGGACGTTACCGTCGAGGCCACGAAAGTTCTCGCGGGCAAGGCGCTGACGGACGGCGCGTTCGCCTTCGGCCTGTACCAAGGCGACACGTCCACGGGTAATCCCGTCAAGATCGTCCAGAACGACAAGGAGGGCAAGATCAATCTTGCCCTCACCGGTCTGACCATCGGCGAGTACGACTACAAACTCAAGGAGGAGAACGTCGGTGCCGATCCGACTATCACCTACGACACCAAGGCGGTGAAGGTTCACGTCTCGGTGAAGGCGGAGGGCGACAAGGCGAAGGCGACCGTCACCTATGACGGCAAGAACGATGCCCCGACCTTCACTAACAAGTACCAGCCCGCCGAGACCTCGGTGGCGCTCACGGCGAAGAAGGCCTATGTGAAGCCCGACAACACGCCGGCCACGCTCAAGGGCGGCGAGTTCACCTTCGACCTGTACGAGGGCGACCTGACGGCTGAGCAGCTGAAGGGCAAGCAACCCATCCGGAGCGCCAAGAACAGCGAGGACGGCACCGTCACCTTCCCGGCCATCGACTACACCAAGGCCGGCGAGTACAAATACACCGTCGCGGAACAGGAGGGCGACCTGTCCCACGTGACCTACGACGCTACGGTGCACCATGCCGTGGTGAAGGTCATGGACAATGCCGGCAAGCTGGACGCCGCTGTTACCTACGATGGTGACAAGGCCAATGCCCCCACCTTCACGAACACCTACACCGCAAAGGGATCCGTGGAGCTGACGGCGACCAAGATCGTTGCGGTCGCGCCGGGCTTCACGCACGACACCAAGCTGAAGGGCGGCGAATACACGTTCGAGCTGAAGGACGCCGACGGCAAGGTGCTCGGCACCACGACGAACAAGGCCGATGGCACGGTGAAGTTCACGCGCAAGTTCACGCTCTCCAACCTGGGCGGCGCTGCGAGCAAGGACTTCACCTACACCATCGCGGAGAAGCCGGGCACGGAGCCGGGCATGGTCTACGACACCCATGCGCTCATCTACAAGGTGACGGTCGCGGACGATGGCACCGGCTCGCTGACGGCCACACCGCAGGTAACGAGTGGAGACAAGACCTTCACGAACACGTACCACCCGAAGGAGACCTCGGTAACGCTCAAGGCGACGAAGCGCTTCACGGGTGGCGAGCTCGCAGGGGGCGACTTCACGTTCCAGCTGCTCGACAAGGATGGCAACGTGATCCAGACCGTCCAGAATGACAAGGACGGCAAGGTCGCCTTCCAGGCAATCAGCTACGACACGCCGGGCGATCACGACTACACCATCAAGGAGGTTGCCGGCAACGACCCGACCGTCGTGTACGACACGAAGGACGTGAAGGTCCACATCAAGGTCTCCGATGAGAAGGGCGAGCTAAAGGCGACCGCCACCTACGACGGCGAGGCCGACGTTCCGACCTTCACCAACTCGAAGCCGACGACGGACGTTACCGTCGAGGCGACGAAGATCCTCACGGGCAAGGACCTGACGGCCGACGCGTTCACCTTCGGCCTGTACGACCAGGCCGGCAACGAGGTCGCCAAGGGCACCAACGACCGGGGCGGCAAGGTCGAGCTGGCCGTCAAGAACCTGAACCTGGGCGAGTACGACTACACGCTCAAGGAGGAGAAAGCCGGCCAGACCGTCGACGGCGTGGCCTACGACGCCAAGAAAGTCAAGGTCCACGTCAAGGTAGAGCAGAACCAGGGCGACAACAACAAGACGAAGGTGACCGTCACCTATGACGGTGCCGCTACGGCCCCCACCTTCAACAACACCTACGACGCAAAGGGTTCCGTAATCCTGACGGCGACCAAGACCATCAAGGTTGCGGACGGCTTCGACCACACGACGAAGCCCGCGGACGGCGAGTTCACCTTCGACCTGAAGGACGCTGCCGGCAACGTGCTCGACACCGCGAAGAACGATGCAAACGGCAAGGTCAGCTTCACGCGCGAGTTCCAGCTCTCCGACTTGGACGGCGCCGCGAGCAAGGACTTCACCTACACCATCGTGGAGCAGCCGGGCGCGGAGCCGGGCATGGTCTATGACAGCCATCCCCTCACCTATACGGTGACGGTCACGGACGGCGGGAACGGAGCACTGAATGCGAAGGCGATCGTGACGAGCGCATCCGGCTCGGATACCTTCACCAACACCTACCAGCCGGCCGCGACCGGCCTGGCCCTCGGTGCGCAGAAGAGCTATGTGAAGAAGGACGACAACACGCCGATCGTCCCCAAGTGCGGCGAGTTCACCTTCGATGTGTACGAGGGCAACCTGACGGCTGAGCAGCTTGCCGGGGCCAAGCCCGTCCGGACCGCGACCAACGGCGCGGACGGAAGTGTTAACTTCGACGCCTTCTCCTACGCGAAGCCGGGCACGCACGAGTACACCATCGTGGAGCGGAAGGGTGATCTGGCCTACGTGACCTACGACGCCGCGGTGCACCATGCCGTGGTGACGGTTGCGGACAATGCCGGCACGCTGCAGGCGAGCGTCGCCTACGACGGCACGAATGTCACGAAGCCCAGCTTCACCAACACCTACGAGGCACAGGCGACGGACTCCGGCGCGATCGCCCTCACCAAGAGCGTTGACGTGCACGACGGCAGCTATCAGCTAAAGGCGGGAGACTTCGCCTTCGAGCTGGTGGGGTCTGACGGCTCGGTGATCCAGACCCAGAAGAACGATGCGCACGGCAAGGTTGCCTTCGACAAGCTGACCTTCGACCATGCGGGCACCTTTACCTACACGGTCCGCGAGGTGCAGCCGACGGGGGACGCGCCGGGCGTGCCGGGCGTGACCTACACCGGCAAGACGTACACCCTGACCTACGTGGTGAAGGACAACAACGACGGCAAGCTGGCGGTAGAGAGCTCCACGGCGAAGCCGAGCAAGGGCACCGAGAACGGCGTCACCCCCAACACCATGACGTTTGCGAACAGCTACCAGCCGGGCGCGACCTCCTACCAGATCTCCGGCATCAAGGTGCTTGAGAATACCGATTCGGCCACCATGCGGACGCCCGCCGATGGCGAGTTCACGTTCGCGCTGATTGACGCGGCCACCGGGCAGGAGATTGACCGGACCACGAACGCGGGTATCGCGTTTACCTTCAAGGCCATCTCGTACACTGCGACTGGTTCGCATACGTACCAGGTGAAGGAGGTTGCGGGCCAAGATGGCACCATCACTTACAGCGATGCGGTGTTGGATGTGACGGTGAGCGTGACCGACGACGGCAGCGGCCAGCTGACCGCGACGGCGAACAAGACGGCCGCGGATCTGACCTTCACCAACACCTACACGCCGACGGCAACGACGGCGACGATTACCGGAACGAAGGCTCTGACCGGCCGCGACTTGGCCGAGGGTGAGTTCTTCTTCGACCTGAAGGACGCCGACGGTAACGTGGTGCAGACGGTGCAGAACGGCGCCGACGGCACGTTCGGCTTCGCGCCGCTGCAGCTGGACAAGGTGGGGACGTACGTCTACACCGTGTCCGAGCGGGCAGGGGCGACGGCGAACGGCGTCACCTACGACACGACGGTCTTTACCGCGACGGTGACGGTGACGGAGAATGCGGAGACGCACGCGCTGGAGGCGCAGGTTGCCTACAGCAAGGGCGGCAAGGCTGCGGATGCGGTGGCGTTCAGCAACAGTTACGCGCCGGCCGCGACTGAGGTGAAGCTGGGGGCCTCCAAGGTGCTGAGCGGCGAGGACCTGAAGGAAGGGCAGTTCTCCTTCCAGCTGAAGGATGCCGACGGCAAGGTGCTGCAGACCGCAAAGAACGCGGCGGACGGCACGGTGGGCTTCGAGGCGATCTCGTACGACAAGCCCGGAACGTACGCCTACAGCATCTCCGAGGTGGACGACGGTCAGAAGAACGTGACGTACGACGCGGCCGAGCACCGGGTAACGGTGACGGTGACGGACGACGGTGCGGGCCATCTGGTGGCGACGGTAACCTATGACGGCGCCGTGGCGCCGGTGTTCAAGAACACGTACACGCCGCCGACCACCCCGCCGACGGAGCCGCCCACCAATCCGCCGAGCAAGTCACCGGTGCCGAAGGAGGAGAAGCCGGGTCTGCCGTATACGGGCGATACCAGCTTGTCGCCGATGGCCCTGGGTGGCATCGCGGGCGGCGCGGTGGTGCTGATCGCCGCAGGCGTTATCCTGCGGCGCCGGAACCGGTAGCTACGGCGGCCGAGAAGGGCTTTGATTGAGGGCGGGTGGTCGCAGGGCGCGGCCGCTCGCCCTTTTTGGTGAAAGGCTATGTTAACCCGCCGTTTGCACGTCCGGCTCCAGATGGAACTCGTACTCCGGCTCCATCATCTTCTTCCGGATCTTTTCGTAGCGCCCGTCGTCGAGCTGCTCGCGCATGAGCGACGTCCTGTCCCCGACGCGTGCGGCCTCGCGCAGCCATCTGAACCACATCAGGCAGCTGTGGAGCCTGCGGGTCGATACGCCCTTGAACCTCTCGAGGAAGTGGCCGAGCGAACCCTGCGCTTCAGCATCCTCTGGACCGTGTCCCGCTCGTACCCGGTGAGCCTGCCGTGGGTCCTCGGGACCGCCCTCGCGGCGCCCTTCCCGCCCTTTCCGGACATGGCGTCCTTCGATCTCCCGGGGCCGGCCGATCCGGCCCTCAGGGTATCGGATTCCCAAATTTATCCGTATATGTGCGGATGAATGCGGGAGGCGTTCGGATGAAGTTGTATTCAAGGAAAGAGACTGACCCTTTGTCGCATTCCGTGCGGGTTATATGCAGGTATGCCTGCGCACGCTATCATGTATGGGTTAGACCGCAACTATGTACCTCATACGCGAAGGGATGCGCATGTATCTGAAGATCGACATGTTCTAGCTGGGCTTACCCCCGCAGTGGCGCCGCGCGCCCCATCAACTCTGCCGATTTTCGCCTTCACGCACATAAAGGAGTCCCGCCATGCGCGACAAGCTCGAAAAGATCATTAAGGCCTACGAGGAGCTCGAGAAGAAGCTTTCCGACCCGGCCGTCGCCTCCGACATCAAGGAGTTCACGCGTCTCAACAAGGAGTACGCACACCAGTCCGACCTCATCGCTGCCTCGCGCGAGTACATCGGCGCGCTCGATGACATCGAGGCCGCCAAGGAGATGCTCCGCGACACCAGCGATGCGGACGAGAAGGAGATGCTCCAGATGGACATCTCCGAGAACGAGGAAAAGCTTCCCCAGCTCGAGGAAGACATCAAGTACATGCTCATCCCGAGTGACCCCAACGACGACAAGAACACCATCGTCGAGATTCGCTCCGCCGCCGGTGGCGACGAGGCAGCCATCTTCGCCGGCGACTTGTACAAGATGTACCAGCGCTTCTGCGAATCGCGCGGCTGGAAGACCACCGTGCTCGATTCCAGCCCCAGCGAGGCCGGTGGCTTTAAGTCCATCGAGTTCAAGGTCGAGGGCGACCGCGTCTACTCCGTCATGAAGTTCGAGTCCGGCGTGCACCGCGTCCAGCGCGTTCCCAAGACTGAGTCCCAGGGCCGCATTCAGACCTCCACGGCTACCGTCGCCGTACTTCCCGAGGCCGAGGAGATCGACGTCCAGATCAACCAGTCCGACCTGCGCATCGACACCTACTGCGCCTCCGGCCCTGGCGGTCAGTGCGTTAACACCACCTACTCCGCCGTGCGCATCACCCACCTGCCCACCAACACCGTGGTGCAGTCGCAGGAGCAGCGTTCCCAGATCCAGAACCGCGAGGTCTGCATGCAGATGCTGCGCGCCCGTCTGTACGAGATGGAACTCGAGAAGCAGCAGGCCGAGCTCGGTGCCGAGCGCCAGAGCCAGATCGGCCACGGCAACCGTTCCGAGAAGATCCGTACCTACAACCAGCCCCAGGACCGCGTGACCGATCACCGCATCGGTTTCAACTCCACCTACAACGGCGTCCTTCTGGGCGATCAGCTCGGCACCGTCATCGAGGCGCTCGCCGCCGCCGAGCGAGCCGAGAAGCTGGCACAGGCTGTGTAGTGGGTTACGCGGTTTTGCCAAACCGCGTAACGGCTTGACGCTGCGCGCCGCCCAGAGCGACAATTTGTCATTCAAAAGGCAAGGCATGACCAGAAGGTCTATGCCTTGCCTTTTTCATGCCAACTTGTTCGCTCTGGACGTCGCTCGCTGTCCGTCCTCTGCCTGCGGCGTTGCCTTGCTCCGGATGCGGTATGCTCAACCTGTGGCGCCTTAGATGTAGTCATTGGGGACGTTCTTAAATGACTGGGTTGAGTAAAATACTTTTCGAGTTTATTTAATCTGCTTTGTTAGAAATTAAGCTGTCTACCTGCTCAAAGTAATTAACAGTCTTCATCTGATATTGAAAATATTGCTCGAAAAATCGTTCAAGAAGTCGCGGGGCGATTTTTGATGGGTCGTGTGTCAAGCGATGTGGCAAGTTCTTGGTTAGATATTGGTCAGTTTTGGGTCAACCTTGCCAAAAGCTTGACGAATGCAGATTTTGACGTCGACGAATGAGCACTTCAGGCAGGTTCCAAGCAAAAATCTGGGCTGATTCTCGATAATCGCCTTCAATCGTCCCTTGCCAAGCGCTGGCCTCGCGTACAATCTGCTCCGACATTCGCGCGCCGTCCGGCGCTTAAGAGGGGAGGGCCCCATGGCAAACGAGATTTGGACCATCAAGCGTTGTCTCGAGTGGACCAAGGAGTACCTGGCCGAGCGCGGCGAGGAGCACCCCCGTCTTTCTGCCGAGTGGCTGCTCTGCGCTGCCACGGGTTTGGCACGCATCGACTTATATATGCGCATGGACGAGACGCTTAACGCGGCTCAGCTCGAGACCATGCACGCGGCCGTTGTTCGTCGCGCTAAAGGTGAACCGCTGCAGTACATCACCGGCAGCACGCAGTTTCGCATGATCGACGTCGCGTGCGCCCCCGGCGTGCTCATTCCGCGCCCCGAGACCGAGATGCTCGTCGAGGAAGTCCTCAATTATCTGGATGCCGAGGTGCTGAGCCCCGAGGCCGCTGCCCGCCAGCGCGTGGAGCT
>ERZ780162.1933-NODE-1933-length-13670-cov-6.029747_pt1 | contig 13670 bp, 10 predicted proteins | sample MGYA00511474_ERZ780162 | MGnify/ENA primary metagenome ERZ780162 (study PRJEB29588, sample SAMEA2143633) | human gut metagenome | biome: human gut; feature: human-associated habitat; material: faeces | place: Denmark | collected 2008/2010 ...
CTACTTGTGGTAGGGCTCACCGTGCGAGATCTTCTGCGCGCGGTAGAGCTGCTCCAAGAGCACGACGCGCGCCAGGTTGTGGGGCAGGGTGATCGGGCCGAATGACAGCAGCTCATCGGCACGAGCGCGCACCTCCGCGCTCACACCATCCGACCCGCCGACGATAAACGCGAAACCGCTCTTCCCCGCAAGCGCGAGCGAATCGATCCGCTGCGAGATACCCACGCTCGAACGTTCCTTGCCATCGATCGCTAGAAGCGCCACATGAACGTCCGGGCCCAGCTTGTCGAGCTCCGCGCAAATCGCCGCGCCCTCTTTGTCGCGCGCACCCTCGACGCCTCCCGCACGTCGCGGATCCACGTCGGCAATTTCGCGCACCTCCGTCTTCGCATACGGCTGCAAGCGCTTGAGGTACTCCGCGCACGCCTCTGTCCAAAAGCGCTCCTTGAGCTTCCCCACCGCGATGACCGTGAACTTCATCCACGCTCCTTCCCATAAAAAACGCGCGGCCCGCAATGCGGCTGCCGCGCGTGTTCCATCCATTCTCCCTGCGCCCGCAAGCGCGCAGGCGCTACTTCCAATCCGAGCCGATGACCACGAGGAAATCGGTCGAGAACGTGTAGCGCCCGTCGTTCTTGGTCGCCACACCGTTGCCGATCTGCTTCACGATTTCCTCAGCCGCTTCCTTCTGGCTGTCATTGCTGTACACGACGACTGTCGTCGAGAACGAGGAGCTCGCGTTGCCGGTCTCGGTGGTGTAGCCGAGTTTCTCGATCTTCGTCGCGGCAGTTGCGGCGGCCCCGTCGATGTTCGCGCCGTTCTTCACGGCCACCTTGCCCGACCTGGTTGCGGTCGTGGTAGAAGACGTGTTAGAGGTTGCACCCGCCTTGTCGCCCGTGCTGGCGAGCACCGTGCCGTTCTTTTCGTCGATCTCGTCCTCGGTAGTCGGAGGAAGGCCCTGGTCGACGCGCTGCATCATGGTTTGCCACTCTTTTTCGTTCACGTATTCGTACCAGGTACCGTTAACGAGCTTCGAGGTGGTGGGCTCCATCGCCGAGTAGATGCCAGTGTCGGTGTTGAGCCCCTTCATGCTCGACGCGAGCGAGACGATGTCGGTCACGTTGAAGTCGGTCGTGATGTACTTGGAGAGCGCCTGAATCGTGTTCGCCATGGTAATCGGGTCAGAGGAGAGGATCTTCTTCGCGACAGCGGAAAGCACGAGGCGCTGGTTGGCAGCGCGATAGCAGTCGCCATCGCCGTAGGCGTCGTAGGCATGGCGCGCGCGACACAGGATGAGCGCCTGGTCGCCATTGAGAGTCTGCAGGCCGGCGTCGAGGTGACCGCCCGCATCCTCGTCGTTGATTTCCATCGGGACGTCGACTTCCACACCGCCGAGCGCGTCAACCGCTTCCTTGAAGCCGTCGAAGTCGATTTCCGCATAATGCGAGATGGGAACGCCCGCGAACTTCGAAACGACCTCGATCGTGTAGGCCGCGCCGCCGATCGAGTGTGCCGCATTGAGCTTCTGCTTGCCGTTCGTGCCCATGTCGATGAGCGTATCGCGGTGAAGCGACACCATGGTGACCTGCTTGCTCTGCGGGTCGATGCGCGCAAGGATCATGCTGTCGGAGCGGAACTGATCGCCCGCGTACTCGGCAGACTCCGAGCGCTCTTCCGAGCCGTCGGTGCCCATGAGCAGCATGTAGAACGGGTCGCCGGCGTACTTCGTGTCGACGAGTGCATCGCGAAGATCGTCGTCGACGCCCTCGTTGAGGTTGGCGTTGATAGTGTTGATGTAGGCGAATGCGGCGCCAACTCCTCCGAGCACCACCACCAGAAGGGCGATGCACACTGCAAGCACGATCTTCTTGCGTTTCTTGCTCTTGCGCTTCTTGGTGTATTCCGCCTGCGTCACGCGACGCGAGTAGGGATTCTGCGCAGGGCCAGGGGTTTCGCCGTCACTAAAAGACGCCGCCGCATGGGAGGCGTGGGGCGTCGGGGACTCCCGGTCGAAGCTCGCGGACGCTTGGGCGCCCATCGTGTGTTGACCGTGCTTCCCGACGGCATTGGGGGATTTTTTCTTATTTCTTCTCATGTTAAATAGATTTTGCCGACTGCCTTAATTATTGACAAGCGAGGATGCCCCAATTCTGGCAAATAGCCGCAGGACGCCCACTGAAAACCTACAATTTTCGGCTCCCCTTCCCTACTTTGCAGGTAGAACGAACAAGACGAATGCCTACTTCGCCCCGGCCTTATCCGCCATGAATGCGTTTGCCGCCAGCTCCTCGGCGTCGTCGAGTCGAGCAAGCGCAGGCTCGCTCTCACCCGTTCGCCGAGCATGGCGTTCGCATGCGGCGACCAAAAGCCAATCGGCGATTTCCGGGTTCTTCGAAAGCAGCGGGCCGTGGAGATAGGTGCCGAGGACCTTGCGGCAGAGTGCGCCGTCGGCCTTGTCAGCGTCGTTGTTGCCGTGCCCGACCGAGGAAACCACCGCGCCGAAAGGCTTCACCCCTTCCGCGAGGTACGTTCGGCCCGCGTGGTTCTCGTATCCCACCACCGGATGCGTCGCCAAAGGCGAGGAGAGCACGATGTTATCGATGAGGCGATCGGCAGACGTGCCAGGGCGGCGCGTCTCGATGCCGACGATGTCGAGTCCAGGGACTTCCTCGTCGCCGAGCAGCCAAGTCTTTCCGAGAATCTGATAGCCGCCGCAAATGGCGAGCACCGGCCCGTCCTCTTCCACGTAGGCGGCGAGCTCGTCTTTCATGCGCATGAGCTCCGCCGACGCGAGTTTCTGCTCACGATCGGGGCCACCGCCGAGAAACACGAGGTCGACATCGCCGAGGTCGACGGACTCACCATATTCGACGCGCTTCACCTGAACGGGAATCCCGCGCCACGCAAGACGCTCGCTCAGAATGCGCACGTTCCCGCCATCGCCGTAGAGATTCAGCAGGTCGGGGAACATGTGGGCGATCACGATGGGAGTTGCCCGCTCCTGATCCCGCGCGGGGGACTCCCCCGTCTCGGTGGGTTCGACCGCGCTCAGTCGCTCATTAGACCCTGTCCGCTCCTGACCCTGCGCGGGGGGCTCCGCGCGCAGTTCCGCGGCGAAGCGAGGACTGTTTGAGCACGGAGTCTCCCGCACAGGGTCGCCAGCCTCGCAGTTCGTAGGGTCGCCAGCCTCGCTTTCCGCAGCATCGAGAGCAGACTTCACGCTCGGCAGCGCCGTGTAGTTCGCGATGGCGTAGGCATTCATCTCATGAGGATATTTCGCCAGCTCATCGAGGAATTCCTGCGTGCTCTTCACCATTTTGGAGGGAATGCCCGCATATTTCAAGCGCACCTGCATGTCGTTGCCGCGGATACCCCCGGCGAACACGACGCAGCCCTCCTGGCGCGATAGTTCCTCGAAGTCGATGTCCCACAGCCACGAGATGTCGCGGCCGTCAGCCTCTTTGTCGTTGATGAAGAAAGCGACCGCCTTAGGAGAAGCGTCCTTCTCGATGATCTTGAGGTTCTGGTTGAAGCCCGTGGGGTTCTTCGCGAGGTTGAGCAGGATGCTTCGCCCCTCGACAGAATAACGCTGCAGACGACCGTTCTTCGGATCGAAGGACTCGATGGCGGCCTGAATCGCGTCGTTTCCGCAGCCCACAAGGTCGGCTGCGACGCCCACCGCAAGCAGGTTGTACACCATGTAGGCACCGCTGAACGCCGCACGGATCGGCCTTGCAGGCGCGGACTCGCCCGCGTTCGGCTGCGGGCGGGCGATATCGAAGGAAAGCTCGCGCTCGCCAAGTTCCACATTTTGCGCCGCGAAATCGAGCGAAGGGCGGGAGAAGCCGCATGTCGGGCAATGCCAAGCTCCCAGCTGGCCGTATTGGCGGAAGTCGTACTCGAACATCGACGAGCACAGCTGGCACATCGTGGCGTCGGAGACCGTGTTCTGCGCAAGGCCCATGCTCTCGCTCACCCCGAACGCGATCTGGCGCGTCCGTTCGCGCCCAGGCAGCTCGGAGGCGCGCTTGGCGATGGTTGCGCACAGGGGGTCGTCGGCGTTAAAAACGAGGATGGTCTCAGGCGATGCGGCGAGCGCCTCGACAATACTATCCTGGATGCGATCGATTTCGCCGCAACGATCGAGCTGGTCGCGGAACAGGTTCAGAAGAAGCACGTAGGTCGGCTTGAGCTGCGGCGTCATCTTCTTCAACCACAGCTCGTCGGACTCGAAGACGCCCCAATCGGCCTCTTTCGCATGAAGAAGCGCCGTCGATACGCCGGAATCGAGATTCGCGCCCGTCCGATTGCACACCACGCGGACGCCCGAGCCCTCGAGGACGTCGGCAAGCAGATTGGTCACCGTCGTCTTCCCGTTGGTGCCCACCACCATGATTGAACCGCGAGTGAGCTTCCCCCGCAGATTCGCGAGCAAACGCGGGTCCACATAGAGCGCGATCTTCCCTGGGAAGTTTGCCGCCGGCCTGCGGAACACGTGTTTCAAGCCCCACGTCGAAATGGAGCTTACGGCTTGAGCTGCGGCAAATCTAATGGACATGGACACTCCTCGCAAACGCGGCGAACCTCTCGGGCGATATGCCCGCAATCAAATGGTACCGATAAAAGGGTACAACGGCTTTGCGCGACGGCACCCAAGTGCGCGGAGAAACCAAAGAAAAAGGAGCCGCATTGGGGATAACGGCTCCTTAAAGGGGCTCGCCGACAGGATTGAGGAGGGCAGCGAGCCAAAGGGGATAAGGGAGTGCAACCGACGGTTTCGTAAGGAGGGGATAACACCGTCGGATGTTTCTCACTGAGGTGATTGTAGGCGACTTCCCGCCGACCTGGTGATTCGCATTCTGCAAGCGTTGTTGCAATATGCGGAACAACCCCGTTTGCGATTGTGCAACAGCCAGCTTAGTATAGCGCGCTCACTCGCGCCCGCCATTGCACGCGGGCATTCTCGAGCACAGAGAAATCCTCAAGATAGGCCTGACAGCTCGCAAGCGCCTCTTTGCATGCCGTGAGCGTGCGACCGGAAAGCGAGCAGCCGATGTAGGCGTTCACGTCGATGCCGGCATCGACGCCCTTGATGGGGAGATACACTACCTTGCTTGAACCGTATGCCCAGTTCGCGCTTGTGGAAATGCCGACGCTGTTGGACGTTTCCACCTGGATGTACATCGAGTCAACGTCGCGGAAGCTGCGGGCGCGCTCCATCAGAAGGGAGGGCTCGGTTTCGAGCACCTTCCGCATCCGCTCCTGCAGGCCTGGGAAATCCTTCTCGCTTGGAAGGAGCAGGTCAAGACCCACAAGACGCGAAAGCTCGATGCCGTCGGCGCAGTCGCGCGCAAGCCGGCTGTTCGCCCGAACGACCACGCAGAACTGATCGCGATACATGGTCGCGAGCTCATAGCGCTGCTGGTGGGGCGAATACACGTTGAGCATGATGTTGAGATCGGCCCTGTTGTCATCGAGCGCGGTGTAGAGCATCTTGTACGGCATGCCCTTGAACTCGATCTCGATTTCCGGGTAATGTTCCTTCAGATACGACGTGAATTGCAGGATGAACGGGCGCGCCGCATTGTGCAAGTAGCCCAAGCGCACCACGGGCTTTCCGCCTTCGTCGAGGCGCGACATCTCGGCAAGGGCGGCGTTGTATTCGGAAAGGATGGCCTTCGATCGGTCGAGGAAAACGGTGCCGGCATCGGTGATGGCGACCGACTGCTTCGAGCGGACGAAGAGTTTGGTGCCGAGCTCGTCTTCCATAGCCGAAATATGGCGGCTGATAACCGACGGACTCACGAAGAAATGGCGCGCAGTATCGCGGAAGCTCAGGTTCTCGGCGAGGTATTCGAATTCTCGCAGATGCTCGATGTTCATGCTCCCACCTTTCTCCACCTTGAGCGCTGTCGCCTTCTAAAGCGCCCCGTCCGACAGAGAATAGCAGAGTCAGCCCCCTCCCCCCCTGAAAGAAAACACGAACGAGAAAGCCCGTCCGACAGCGGAAGGCAAAAACCACCGGGGAAGAACTACCATACCCGCCTGCTTCGCGCTCGACAACAAAACAGGCCGCCAGCTTAATGCCGACGGCCTGTAAGTTTCTGGAGCCAACGAGCGGATTCGAACCGCTGACCTACGCATTACGAGTGCGTTGCTCTACCAGCTGAGCCACGTTGGCAAACGAGTGAAGCACAAGCTTCAGACGCGAAAATAGATGATAGCGAATCAATCGCGCAAGCGCAAGGGTTTTCTTGAACCGATTCCCGATTCTCCTTTCGGTGGCCGAGCCCCCGTTCACGCCCTGCGCCCCGCGGCCTACTTCATCAACTTCGTGACCGCCTCAGTGTAGGCAACCGGATCATCCAGCGGGATGCCCTCGACGAGAAGCGCCTGATCGTACAGGATGCCCGAGTAAAGCTTCACTTTCTCGTCGTCGCCCGCTTCCTGTGCCTTCTGCATGACCTCGAACACCGGGTGCTTCGCGTTCACTTCGAGCACGCGATGCGATTTCACCGCGCTCTCCTCCTCGGCGCTCTTCGGCGCGCCCGCGAGAATCTTCTCCATCTTAAGCGACACGCCGCCTTCGGTGGTGATGAAGGCAGGGGCGTCTGTCTGACGCGTGGACACCGCGACCTTCTCCACCTTGCCGTCGAGGGCGCTCTTCATGGCCTCGAACAGGTCCTTGTTGGACTCGGCCGTCTCCTCGGCTTCCTTCTTCTCCTCGTCGGATTCAAGGCCGAGGTTCTCGCCGCCCACATTCTTAAGCGGCCACGCGGTGAGCGAGTCGGGGTCGGCCGCGTCGGGCACAGCGTAATCGGACATGGCCATCATGCAGAACTCGTCGACGTCCTCGGGGCACAGCAGCACGTCGTAGCCCTTCGCGAGCACCGTCGTCACGATCGGCAGCTGCGCCATGCGCTCGACGGAGTCGCCCGCGGCGTAGTAAATGGTCTCCTGGCCATCGGCGGCAGCCTTCACGTATTCCTTGAACGTGATCATCTTCTTCTGCTTTGCCGAGTAGAAGAGGAGCAGGTCGCCCAGCACGTCTTTCGCCGTGCCGTAGGAGGTGTAGAGGCCGTACTTCATGCCGCGGCCGAAGTTCTCAAAGAACTTCTCGTAGCCCTCGCTATCCTTTTCGAGGAAGTTCTCGAGGTCGGACTTGATCTTCTTCTCGACGCGGCGGGCGATTGCCTTCAGCTGGCTGTTGTGCTGCAACGTCTCACGCGAGATGTTGAGCGTGAGGTCCTGCGAGTCGACGATGCCGCGGACGAAGTTGAAGTAGTCGGGCAGGAGGTCTTCGCACTTATCCATGATGAGCACGTTGGAGCTATAAAGCGCGAGACCCTTCTTGAAATCCTTGCTGTACAGGTCATACGGGGCGCGGCTCGGCACGAACAGCAGCGCGTCGTAAGTCAGCGCGCCCTCGGCATGCAGCGAGACGGTGCGCGCAGGGTCGGCGAAATCGTGGAAGTTCGTCTTGTAGAACTCGTTGTACTCCTCGTCGGTCACGTCAGACTTCTTGCGCTTCCAGATGGGAATCATCGAGTTGATCGTGTCGGTCTCGGTGTAGGTCTCGTACTCGGGCTTGTAGTCGTCGCCGGCGTCTTCGGGCTTCGGCTTCTCGCGCGTCTTGGAAACCTCCATCTGGATGGGGTAGCGCACGTAGTTGCTGTAGCGTTTAATCAGGTCCTTCAGGCCGTACTCGGAAAGATAGGTGTCGTAGTTGTCCTCGTCGGTGTTCTCCTTGAGCGTGAGGATAACGTCGGTGCCGTGCTCAGCGCGCTCTGCCTCGGTGATGGTGTAGCCCTCAACGCCGTCGGATTCCCACGCCCATGCCTCGTCGCTGCCGAACGCGCGGGATACGACGCGCACCTTGGAGGCAACCATGAAGCTGGAGTAGAAGCCAACGCCGAACTGGCCGATGATGTCGATGTCGTCGCCCTGCTGCTCGGCATTGTCGGTCTTGAACGCCTGGGAATCGGAGTGTGCGATGGTGCCAAGGTTCTTGTCAAGCTCGTCCTTCGTCATGCCGATGCCGTTGTCGGAAATGGTGATAGTGCGAGCACCCTCGTCGAAGCCGACGTGAATGGCCAGCTCATCCTTGGAAAGTTGCACGTCGGAATCCGTCAGGCTCTTGAAATAAAGCTTGTCGACCGCATCGGACGCGTTCGAGATAAGCTCGCGAAGAAAGATCTCGCGATTGGTGTAGATCGAGTTGATCATGAGGTCGAGCAGTTTCTTGCTCTCTGTTTTGAATTTCTTCATGGCGTTTCGCTTCCTGTTCTCGAAGGACCGCTTTCGCATTTTGCTTTGGCAGTCCTCGTCTTTGAGTGCTAAAAGGCATTGTAACGACGCGATACGTCATGTCAAGTAATCTAAGTGCGATAGACTCAACTTTTCGCAATTGCATTTGCGCAATCCGACTTTAGAATTTGAACGCATGCCAATTGCGTTTGAACGCAAGAAAATACTAAAGTGAAATCAGAGCCAACGAAAAAAGAGCCCCGAAATCTCGGGGCTCTTCCGTACGGCTATGACCTTGCGTTTTAGCAGTAGAACAGAATCTCGTTGTAGGTCGGCACCGGCCAGTGATTGTCGTCGACGACAATCTCCATCGCGTCGATTGCAGCGCGGAGCTCGTCCATAAGCGGAATGACATGGTGCGCGTTGTCGTTTGCACGCTCCTGCTGGTCGGCGATCTCGACATTGGCAAGATGTGCGGTGTTGAGGGCGTCGAGCGCCTCTTCCACGCGCTTCGTGCCGTCGACCACCGTTTGCAGCTTCTTCTCCTGGAACGTCTGATCGGCAGAAGGCAGCGCCGCCTTGACCTGGGCAATATCCCTCGCCACGTCAGCTGCGAAGCTGTTGATTGCAGGCAGGAAGAAGCGGCGAACCATGCGTTTCATCGTGCGCGCCTCGATATTGAGGAGCTTGTTGTACTTCTCGAGCTTCACCTCGTAGCGAGAGCGAACCTCGACCTCGGAGAGCACGTTGAACTCACCGAACAAATCGATGCTCTTCTGATCGATAAAGCACGGCAGCGCGTCGGCAGTCGTGGGATGGTTCGCCAGGCCGCGGCGCTCGGCTTCCACTGGCCACTCGTCGGAGTAGCCGTTGCCGTTAAAGATGATGCGCTGGTGCTTGCGCAGGTCATCCTTGATGTAGGCAATGGCAGCCGCCTCGAATTCATCGCCAGACTTGCCCTCCATGGCGTCGGCAAACTCCTTCAGGCTCTTCGCCATGGCCGTGTTCAGAATGGTGTTCGCGTCGGAGAGGTTCACCGCGGAGCCCGGCATGCGGAACTCGAACTTGTTGCCGGTGAAGGCGAACGGGCTCGTGCGGTTGCGGTCAGTGTTGTCCTTCAGGAAGTTCGGGAGCACGGCCACACCCAGATCCATCGCCACGCGCTCGGCGGACGTGTACTCCTTGTCGGAGATGAGCGCATCCACGATGGCGCCCAGCTCGTCGCCCAGGAAGATGGACACGATCGCCGGAGGAGCCTCGTTGGCGCCCAGACGATGGTCGTTGCCGGCCGACGCCACGGACATGCGCAAAAGCTCCTGATAATCGTCAACAGCCTGGATAACGCCCGTCAAAAACACGAGGAAGCGCAGGTTCTCCATCGGATTCTCGCCCGGGTCGAGCAGGTTCTTCTTGCCTGCGGAAATCGCCCAGTTGTTATGCTTGCCCGAGCCGTTGATACCCTCGAACGGCTTTTCATGCTGCAGGCAGACAAGGCCATGATGACTGGCAAGAAGCTTCATCTTCTCCATCGTGAGCAGGTTCTCGTCGATGGCTCGATTCGAATTCGAGAAAATCGGCGCGAGCTCGTGCTGCGCAGGCGCAACCTCGTTGTGCTTGGTCTTCGCGGAAACGCCGAGCTTCCACAGCTCGTCGTCGAGCTCTTTCATGAACTCGTTCACCGTCGGGCGAATAGCGCCGAAGTAGTGCTCTTCAAGTTCCTGGCCCTTGCACGGCGGATAGCCGAACAGCGTGCGGCCGGTCAGCACAAGGTCGAGGCGCTTGGCATAATCCTTCTCGGAGATGAGGAAGTACTCCTGCTCGGCGCCGACCGTGGTGACGACCTTCTGATGACCCTCGCCGAACAGCTTGAGCACGCGGTTCGCCTGCTCGTCGATGGCGACCATGGAACGCAGAAGCGGCGTCTTCTTGTCGAGCGCTTCACCGGTATAGCTGCAGAACGCGGTGGGGATGCACAGCACCTCGTCCTTCACGAACGCGTAGCTCGTCGGATCCCACGCGGTGTAGCCGCGGGCCTCGAAGGTGGCGCGCAGACCGCCCGAGGGGAAGCTCGACGCATCGGGCTCGCCTTGAATGAGTTCCTTACCGGAAAAGCTCTGGATAGCACGGCCATCGGGCGTCGGGTCGAGGAAGGCGTCATGCTTCTCGGACGTGATGCCGGTGAGGGGCTGGAACCAGTGCGTGTAGTGCGTGGCGCCCTTTTCAATCGCCCATTCCTTCATGGCATGGGCAACAACGTTCGCAACCTCGAGGTTGAGCGGCTCGCCGTCCTTGATGGTCCTCATGAGCTGCTTGTACGTTGCGGAAGGCAGACGCTCCTGCATGGTGTGCTCGTTGAACACCATCGATCCGTAGATTTCTGAAACGTGTGACATATACCGCGCTCCTTCACTGGTCGTCTCAAACGCCGATTAGGCGGTCACAACCGCAGTTTACTTTAGGGGTGCCATCGCAGCTTTTGGCTGATGGCCGCTTGCTCGACACGATAACACGAAGTTCCGCGCGACGCCCCCTTAACCAACGCTTATCAAACTAACGGCGAATTGTTTCGGACAGTTTACAGGGCAAAGAACACTTTGTTGCAACGAGAGCGTCAAAGGCAGGGGAAGATGCGGCGCTGTTGAGCGCAAAACTGCTACGCGGTCGCTTCCGCCAGATCCGCCTCCTCGATGCAGTTCACATGCATGTCTCGCGCAAGCGCCCACATCTTTTTGTCGAGAGTGAAAAGCGTCGCACCTGTCCGACGGGCGAGAACCAGATAGAACATGTCGTATGCGGGATGCCGATAGCGAATCGATTCGGAGAGCGCCTCCTTCGCGAGCGACGCGTCGTCATGAAAGCAATCGACGAGGGCCTCCACCCGATCGAGCAAGACCTGCGCTTTTTCCTCGCCCATCGACCCAAAAGCCGCATATTTGGAGCATGCGTTTGACACCTCGGAATGAAAGACAGATGGAGCAATAGCTTCTTCGCCTTGCAATAGAAGAGCCCTAAGAGCATCACCGCGCCCACCCTCGAACGCCATTTCGAGAGCCGCGTTTGCATCAATCACCACCATAGGAGACCCTCCGCTCCATGATTTCGTCAAGCACTTCTCCGATATGCTTACTTCGCTCTTCCCTCGCTTCGCGGACAACATCGACGGGGCTCGGTGCATCGGGGGGCAAAACCAGAGGATGCGCCTTCGCGCTTTCGAACAGCTCCTGGCGCTTCTTGATGCGGGCGGCGCGCTTTGCCTCCGTGTCGAAATCGAGATAGAGCGAACGGCGAGGCTCTTCCTTCGCGTGCGCGTACTCACCCGACACCATCGCCTCGACAGCGACGATGGTCTGCTGCGCAACGCTCCTGTGCTCCCTCGCGGCGACCTCTTTCAGCTTTTCGTACAGATCCTCGGGGAAATCGCGAACTTGCAAAGCCGGCATGGCAGCCCCCTTTCATGAACGCATGCTCTTTGCATGCATTATACATGATAGAAAGTGCCGCTGCCAAGAATGCCTTCTTCCCAGGAATCGACCCGCCGTGGAAAAAAATGGCGAAAACGCTAGCGTCAGCTTCCCCTACCCCACCTGCTTCTTCACCATGGGATAGGTAAGAATGGCCAGCACTGGAATGGCGAGCGCAACGAAGGCGCCCGTGCCGAAGCACGCGAACGATCCCCACGTGTCGATGATGACGCCGGCGAGCGTCGGCCCGAATGCAAGGCCGCAGATGCTGCCCGAGGTCACCCACGTGAGCGCCTCGGTGATGTTCGCCTCGGGCACAGCGCGCTCGGCCGTCTCGTTCAGCGTGATGACGAACGGGGCGTACGTGCCCGCCGCGACGAAGATAACCACGAGCAGGCTTACCGACGAGCTCACGAAAATCATCGACCCGTAGCCGAGGCCGATTACGATGGAGAACGCCAGCATCTTCTTGCTTTGACGTGCGGTGATAAGAATCATGCCGAACACGAACCCGACGATGGTCGACACGAGCGACTCGATGGCGAGGATGAGGCTTGCGAACACCGGGTCGTTAAGCTCGATCTGCGCGAAGGACACCGTGGCGGTGTCGAAGATACCGAAGAAGCAGCCCATCAGAAGCGACAGGAAGAACAACGTGCGCACCACGGGATTCGTGAGGAACAAGCTGCGGGATCGCTTCTTCTTGCTCGCGCGAGCATCGTCGACCGCATCCGAGGAAACGTCGTACGCGATGCCCGATCCAGCTGCAGGAGCGCTTCCGCCTCCCGAGCCTTCGGCCGCCACACCGGACTCGGCCGAGGCGGCACCTTCGGCGCAATCGGCAAGCGCGGCGCCTTCTCGGCTCGCAAGCTTCTTTTCCCATCCCGGCACCGGCTCGGTATCCTTAGACGACGCGAGCAAAAGCGTTCCCACCACGCAGCAGATAAAGCCGCATCCCATACCGGCGATAGGGTGGATTCCCGAAGCGAGCGCGATGGAAATCGCAGGGCTCACCATGAAGACGATGTCGTCCATCACGCCCTCGTAGGAGAAGACAGTCTTGAGCTCTGGGGCGCCGTCGCCCAGGCGACCCGATTTCACCAGGTAAACCCAGCGGGCACGGGTAAGCGCCTGAGGTGTAGGCAGAAAGCCCATGAGCACCGCGCCCACGAAGCACAGCGCAATCGGCAGTTTGAGCAGCACGGTGACCAGCAAGATTGCGCAACCGGACAGAGCGATGCACGTGGCGGGCACAACAATCGCGCCCTGACCGCGCTCGTCGATTTTCTTCGAGACGCGCGGCGAGATCAAAAACAGGGCGAACGCCACCACCGACGCAACCAAGCCCGCCATGAAATAGGAATACCCCGAAAGCGTGAGCATGGACACGGTACCGATGGTGCGCATGAACGCGTACATACGCACGAGAAGACCGCCTACCTCGAAAGAGTAGGCGGCCCTCACACGAAACATTGCGCCATACGCGTTCAAGTTGAATGAGCTAGCCATAATGGTTTCATTGTACCCGATGGGGCGCAAAGAAGTTACGTCACCTTCCGAACGACCTCGCGATGGCTCTCGTAAAGTCGCGCGGGCGTCCTGAGAAGACGATTCCCTCGAAACATCGGTTTTCGCACAGTTCGCGCAAAGAGAAAGAATCAGCTGTATCCTATACGGAATCGATCCGTCGCTTCAGACAACGCATGCGGCAGGCAGACGAAGGAGATTCTATGGCAGCGAACTACCTACGCCGTAATGAGCATCAGCCCAAGCAGGGGCCCGTGGAGCGCCCCATCCCCGAGGGGGCAGAACTCGCGCGCGCATGCGGGAAAACCATCGCCCTCGTGCTTGCGACCGATTTCGGGACAACACCGCTGAAGGTCTCTTTCGAGGATGAGAACGAAAAGCCCGTGATATGCGAGGATCCCAAAAACGGCGAGACGAAGCCACCCGCGCTCAGCA
>ERZ780162.1946-NODE-1946-length-13631-cov-3.131703_pt1 | contig 13631 bp, 9 predicted proteins | sample MGYA00511474_ERZ780162 | MGnify/ENA primary metagenome ERZ780162 (study PRJEB29588, sample SAMEA2143633) | human gut metagenome | biome: human gut; feature: human-associated habitat; material: faeces | place: Denmark | collected 2008/2010 ...
ACATGGCTGGTCGTGGTACAGATATCAAGCTGGATGATGTGGCAAGAAATGCAGGTGGTCTGATGATCATCGGTACAGAACGTCATGAGTCCAGACGTATTGATAATCAGCTTCGCGGACGTTCCGGACGTCAGGGAGATCCGGGTGAATCCCGTTTCTATATTTCCCTGGAAGATGACCTGATGCGTCTGTTCGGTTCTGAGAGACTGATGAAGATCTTTACATCTCTTGGTGTTGCAGAGAATGAACAGATTGAGCACAAGATGCTTTCCAATGCAATTGAGAAAGCTCAGGAGAAGATTGAGTTTAACAACTTTGGTATCCGTAAGAATCTTCTTGATTATGACCAGGTAAACAATGAACAGCGTGAGATCATCTACAAAGAACGTCGTCAGGTTCTCGACGGTGAGAATATGCGTGAAGCAATCTATAAGATGATCCAGGATACAGTGGATACTTATGTTGATATGTGTTTCTCTGATGATGTAGATTCTGAAGAGTGGGATCTGAATGAATTTAACGGTGTTCTTACTCCGATCATTCCGATCAGACCGCTTACAGCTGAGAGTGTAAAAGGCAAGAAACGCGATGAGATCAGACATGAACTGAAAGAAGAGGCAGTGAAGCTCTATGAAGAAAAAGAAGCAGAGTTCCCGGAACCGGAGCAGCTTCGTGAATTAGAGCGAGTTGTACTTCTGAAATGCATTGACAGCAAGTGGATGGATCACATTGATGATATGGAAATCCTTCGTCAGGGTATCGGACTTGCTGCTTATGGACAGAGAGATCCGGTTGTTGAATATAAAATGAGTGCATTTGATATGTTCAACGAAATGATCACATCCATTCAGGAAGATACTCTTCGTATGCTGTACCATGTACATGTAGAGCAGAAGATCGAGCGTGAACAGGTAGCTAAAGTTACCGGAACAAACAAGGATGACAGTGCCGGTCCTAAGAAACCAGTTCAGAGAAAAGAAATCAAAGTATATCCGAACGATCCCTGCCCATGTGGAAGCGGTAAGAAATACAAACAGTGCTGTGGACGTAAGAATAAGGTCTGACTCGTTTATCTCAGTTGAGAAGACTCCCATTTCTGTATGTGGTGAGTTCATTACTACAGAGCGGGCAGTAATGATTTTGTAAAAAGAACATTGTGAGCAGATCATGTCTGCTGCAAAATAAAAGGGCTGAATCATGAGGCCCTTTTATCGTGCGCAAAAACACGTTAGCGCGTTGAATTGGCAGATTGTGAATATCTGTCTGAACTGTTCAGTACATCCACAGCTATGTGATTATGATTGATGAACAGTCACATAATAATTCCATAAAGGGGGAAAAACAGTATGAAAAGAGAGTCTTTCGGCTCACGCCTTGGTTTTATCCTGGTGTCAGCAGGATGTGCCATCGGTATTGGAAACGTGTGGAAGTTTCCGTATATCTGCGGGGCATATGGAGGCGCGGCCTTTATCCTGATCTACTTATGTTTTCTGGTTATTCTCGGTATTCCGGTTCTGGTAGCAGAATTTGCGGTAGGACGGGGAAGCCACACAAGTGTTGCGAAATGTTTTGACAAACTGGCACCTGCAGGAAGCTGCTGGAAGCCATTGAAATTTATTGGTATTATTGGATGTTATATGCTGATGATGTTTTACACAACAGTAGGAGGATGGATGATCTACTATTGTGTGAAGAGTCTGCGGGGAGATTTCGTTGGAGCGACTCCGGAAGCAGTAACACAGTCTTTTTCCGATATGCTGGGAAATGCACCGACGATGATGTTATGGATGGTGATCATCTGTCTGATCGGATTTGCAGTCTGTTTCATGGGATTGCAGAATGGTATTGAAAAAATCTCCAAAGTAATGATGAGTGCACTGCTTATCATTATGGTGATCCTTGCGGTTCATTCAGTAATGATGGAAGGTGCGGGAGAAGGAATCCGCTTCTATCTGGTTCCTGATTTTCAGAAGATTAAGGAAGCAGGAGTTGGTAATGTAGTATTTGCGGCATTGAGTCAGTCATTCTTTACATTATCCATTGGTATTGGTGCTATGCTGATCTTCGGAAGTTATCTGGACAAATCCAGAAGCCTTACCGGAGAGGCGGTAAGCATCACCGTACTCGATACTTTTGTTGCGCTGACAGCAGGATTTATCATTATTCCGGCATGCTTCTCCTATGGAATCCAGCCGGATGCAGGTCCAAGCCTTATCTTTATCACTCTGCCCAATATTTTTGCAAAGATGAGCGGAGGGGCTTTGTGGGGAAGTCTGTTCTTCCTGTTTCTGACATTTGCTGCGGTTTCAACGATCATTGCTGTATTTGAGAACCTGATCGTGTTTAATATGGAACTGTTTGGCTGGAACCGTAAAAAGAGTGTTGTTGTCTGCGCAGTTCTTGTTGTGATCTTAAGCATTCCATGTGTGCTTGGATTCAATGTACTTTCCGGATTCCAGCCATTCGGAGATGGAAGCAACATCATGGATCTGGAAGACTTTATTGTTTCTAATAACCTTCTTCCTCTTGGAAGTCTTGGTTACCTTCTGTTTTGTACCAGAAAGAATGGATGGGGATGGGACAATTTCATTGCAGAGGTGAATGCCGGTACAGGCATGAAATTCCCGAAATGTCTGAAAAATTATGTTGCCTATGGAATTCCGGCGATTATCATTGTGATCTATCTGAAAGGTTACTATGATAAATTTGCAGGTCTGGGAACAGCAGCACTGGCCGGATGGATGATCGTGGCACTGGTACTGCTGGGATTCGTATTCTACTGTGCGACAGCGAAGAAGAAAGTGAAACAGTAAGCGGAGCACGAATATCTGCATGACCTGAGAACAATAAAAGATGTAATTATGTCTGGGAAGAAAGATTCTTTCAGACATGGTTACATCTTTTTTGTGTTATGGAATTGTTGTGTAAAGGTAGTGGATGCATTATTTTAGAGGATTGCTATAATGAGGCAGTTCTTCGCTGGGGTTGGTTTTGAACTGTTTACGGTATGCCCGGGAAAAAGTGCTGTATTCTGCGAACCCGCTTTCCTGTGCTGCTTTTGTCACAGGCATTCCATTTGAGATTAGAGTACGTGCCATAAGAAGCCGCTTGTTTACAATATAATTATGAAGGGTATAGCCGGTTTCTTGTTTGAACTTCCGCATCAGATGGTACTTGCTTACATAATATCTGGCAGAAAGCGTTTCTACAGATAGATCTTCTTTCAGATTGTGGTTGATATACTGAAGGATACTGGCAATCTGCGAGTCAAAGGTGTAGGATTTTTTATCAAAAATGTACTGCTTTTCCAGAAAGATACGGTTCAGATAAACCATAAACTGAAGAAAAAGTGACTGTGTCAGGATTTCTCTTCCATATTCATCGGATTTTGCAGAATTTTCCAGTTCAAACAGGATGTCTTTCATCTTTTCCTGAAGAGCAGAGTTCAGACGTACCAGATTATAGCTTCGGTCATTTGCTTTCTGGAAGCATTTCAGCAGTTCCTGCCAGGGAATATCGTTTTGGATCCAGAGAATAAAACGTTCATATGGAACAGATGGATCAATCTCCGGGCGGTGGATGGCATGGCGGTTTACCAGAAGAATGTCCCATGGTTTCAGTTGATAAGCTTTTCCTTCTATATGATAAGCAGCCTTGCCGGAGATGAAGATAACTACCTTGTGAAAATCATGATAATGGTAAGAGAATTCCTTTCTGGTCTGGTCTTTAAGATGAAAAAGTCGGAATTGTTCGTTCAGGTATCCTGTTTTTTCTGTCTGATAGAACTGTTCTGATAATAACATATCTGCCTCCGATATCTGCAATGATTATTTAATCGAATCAAGCAAGTCCTCTGTGGAGATTGTGAAAAGAAATAAGCAGTGGAAAGCAATAAGCGGAGGGAAAAGTTTGATTCATGGTATAATCATATCATTTAATGCGCAAATGTACAATTATTACTAAGAATGTAACAAATAGTAACGAATATATTTTATAATTTCTGAGAAAATATGCTACAAAGATATTGACATTATTACACGATAATAGTATCATGCAATTACAAAGTAATCGTAAAAACTTTGTAACTATTTCGAAATAGGGTAAAGAAATAGAAAACTGAACAGAGAGGAGCGATGCTGCTGTAAGGCTGTTATATCAGAGAACTGATATAATGGTCTTTTTTGTAATACCTACAGAGCATTTTTTGCAATGTTTTAAGCATTTTACTCTATATACATGGTAAAAACAATAAAATATAATGAATATAAAGTCAGGATGTGATATGAGAAAATTACCTGACACAAAATTTAACCGAATCAAGTAAGTCTCCTGCTTCAATTGCGAAGAGCAATAAGCAGTGGGTGGGGACTCAGACAAGTGGCGAAGTGAGTTGGAAAGATTGCCCGACAATTGATTATCGATGCAGATACAAAAGCGGGAAGTATCCGGGATTATAAATCAGAAGGAGAGATATGGTTATGGCAAATACAATTATTATGAGTAAATATCAGGGACTTGGAAACGATTATCTGATTCTTGATCCGAAGAAAAATCAGGTACAGCTTCAGGGAAAGAAGATTGCACTTCTCTGCCAGAGAGGATTTGGGCTTGGCGCTGACGGTGTGCTCTATGGACCGGTAGAAATTGATGGGAAATTGGGTGTGCGTATTTTTAACGCAGACGGAAGTGAATCTGCCATCAGTGGAAACGGCGTGCGTATTTTTGCCAAATATCTGATGGATAATGGATATATTACTGAGAAAAAATTTGACATTGAAACTATGTCAGGCACGATTCATGTGGAATGCCTGAACAGCCGGGCAACGGAATTTAAAGTAAACATAGGAAAACCATCTTTTATCTCCAGCGATATCCCTGTTTCCGGTGAAGTTCGTGAAGTAATTAAGGAGAATTTCGTATTCCATGGAAAAGAATACAAGGCTACCTGCCTGACAGTTGGTAATCCACACTGCATTATTTTTACAGACAATGTAAGTGCAGAAGCTGTAAAGAATCTGGGACCTTATGTGGAAAATGCAGATGAATTTCCGGAGAGAATGAACCTGCAGATCTGCCGTCAGGTCGACAAGGGAAATCTGGAGATTGAAATCTGGGAAAGAGGCTCCGGATATACAAAGGCTTCCGGAACAGGAAGCTGTGCGGCGGCAGCGGCAGCCTATAAGCTGGGGCTGGTGGAATCCCGTATTAATGTAAATCAGCCGGGCGGAATGATACAGATCGATATGGAAGAGGACGGAACCATCTATATGACAGGAACAGTGGGATATATTGCAGATATAAGTGTTGCAGAGAGCTTCTTCTCATAAATTACACAGACTTTATGCGTAATTCAGTGTAAAGTATGATTACCCACAGTGTGAAATGATTGTTATGATAAATGATCATTTCACGCTGTGGGTAATTCTTTGTTTGTAATTTGCTTAAAGATATGGTATTATTTTAAACGAATTATTTACCAGGACTGCTATAATCTATAGCAATTCAGTCGGTCATCCACAGGGAGTCCGACAGAGAATATTTATAATAAGAAAGTGGGTGAAGCTGTGGTTGAATTAGACCAGTTCAAGAGCATTCTTGCGACTTATACAGAACCATTAGTGGAAGTGAGGGATTCACTTTGACCTGGCTAACAAAGAGCAGAAGGTCGAAGAATTAGAGCGCGAAATGGAAGCGCCTGATTTCTGGGATGATGCAGAAGTTTCCCAGAAGAAAATGAAAGAATTAAAAGACATGAAAGATGACATGGAGACCTATCAGAATCTGGTTACACAGATGGAAGATATGGAAACCATGATCGAGATGGGATATGAGGAGAACGATCCTGCACTGATTCCTGAGATTCAGGAAATGCTGGATGAGTTTCAGAAGGATTTTGACAATATCCGTATCAAGACACTTCTTTCCGGAGAATATGACAGTGAGAATGCTATCATTAAGCTGAATGCAGGTGCAGGCGGAACAGAGGCCTGTGACTGGTGCGGTATGCTTTACCGTATGTACAGCCGCTGGGCAGATAAGAAAGGATTTACCTTGGAAGTGCTGGATTATCTGGACGGCGATGAGGCAGGTATCAAATCTGTTACTTTCCAGGTAAACGGAACAAATGCTTACGGTTATCTGAAATCAGAGAAGGGAGTTCACCGTCTGGTGCGTATTTCTCCTTTCAATGCAGCAGGTAAGCGACAGACATCTTTTGTATCCTGTGATGTTATGCCGGATATCAAGAAGGATCTGGATGTAGAGATCAATGACGATGAGATCCGTATTGATACTTATCGAAGCAGTGGTGCCGGCGGTCAGCATATCAACAAGACATCATCTGCCATCCGTATCACACATTATCCTACCGGAATCGTGGTACAGTGTCAGAATGAACGTTCTCAGCACATGAATAAAGATAAAGCCATGCAGATGCTGAAAGCCAAGCTGTATCTTCTCAAGCAGCAGGAGGCAGAGGAAAAACTCTCCGGTATCCGCGGTGAGGTGACAGATATCGGATGGGGAAATCAGATCCGTTCTTATGTTATGCAGCCATATACCATGGTAAAGGATCATCGTACAAACGAGGAGACCGGAAATGTGGATGCAGTACTTGACGGAGGAATTGATATTTTCATCAATGCATATCTGAAATGGATCGCACTGAAGAAATAAAAGAATAAAAAAGGCTGTCTGAAATCAGGACAGCCTTTTTCGTGTTGAGGCATAATGATTTTACACAATGATTCAGCAGAATATATTTCTTGCGTATTTTTGTGTGGTGTGATAATATATCCAGTGTGTAAAAACAAATGTCTTTAAAGAACGGACAGGTAAATTGATATGCAGAAACCAGTAACAGAGAAAAAGAAATATTTTGTAGTGAGGGAACGAGCAGTTCCGGAAGTCCTGCTGAAGGTGGTGGAGGCAAAGAAGCTTCTGGACTCCGGCAAAGTGGACACTGTACAGGATGCAGCAGAGCGCACAGGAATCAGCAGAAGCTCCTTCTACAAATACAAAGATGATATTTTTCCATTTCATGAAGAGACAAGGGGAAAGACGATCACCTTTATTATCCAGATGGACGATGAACCGGGGCTTTTGTCGGTTGTCCTGCAGACGATTGCACGGTTTCATGGAAACATTCTCACCATTCATCAGAGTATTCCTATCAATGGGATTGCCACACTTACTCTGAGTGTGGACATTCTTCCGGGCGAGGGGGATGCAGAAGCAATGGTAGAGACGATTGAACAGAATGAAGGAATTCATTATCTGAAAATATTAGGCAGGGAGTAAAAGAAAATGATCAATGTAGCAATTTTAGGATATGGCACAGTTGGAAGCGGTGTATTTGAAGTATTAAATGAAAATAAAGAGAGCATTTCCAGACGTGCCGGACAGGAACTTCATGTAAAATATGTTCTGGATCTTCGTGATTTTCCAGGACAGCCGGTAGAGAAGGTTCTGGTCCATGATTATGAACAGATCGTCAGTGATCCGGAAGTAGATATTGTAGTAGAGGTTATGGGCGGTGTGGAGCCTGCTTATACTTTTGTAAAGAAGGCACTTCTGGCAGGAAAAAATGTCTGCACTTCCAATAAGGCTCTGGTTGCAAAGCATGGCCGCGAGCTGATGGATATTGCAAAGGAAAAGAGCATTAACTTCTTATTTGAAGCAAGCTGTGGCGGCGGAATCCCGATCATTCGTGTCATCAATTCTTCCCTTACAGGAGATGAGATTGACGAAGTAACAGGTATCCTGAACGGAACTACCAACTACATGCTTTATAAGATGAGCACAGAAGGCTGTGAATTTGACACTGTATTAAAGGAAGCACAGCAGAAGGGTTATGCAGAGGCAGATCCTACCGCCGACGTGGAAGGATACGATGCATGCCGTAAGATCGCAATCCTTTCCTCTCTTGCTTATGAGAGATATTTTGATTTTGAAGATATTTATACAGAGGGAATTACAAAGATCACACCTGAAGATATGGAGTATGCTGCGAAGCTTGGCAGAACCATCAAACTTCTTGGAACCAGCCGCAGACTGGCAGACGGAACCTGTTATGCAATGGTAGCACCGTTTATGCTCGGCCAGAACAGCCCTCTTTACAGTGTAAATGATGTGTTTAATGCAGTATTTGTACATGGAAATATGCTTGGAGATGCCATGTTCTATGGAAGCGGTGCAGGTAAACTGCCTACAGCAAGTGCTGTAGTTGGTGATATTGTGGATGCCGCAAAACATCTCCATGTTAACATTGTGACAAACTGGAACAGCACTCCGGCAGTACTGAAACCACTGGATGAAGTGACAGGAAGATTTTTTGTGAGAATTAAAAAAGAAGCAGCAGAAGAAGCGAAGAAGGTATTTGGTGATGTTGAGATCATCAGCCTGGGACAGCTTCCACAGGAATGTGCATTTATCACTGATGAAATGACACAGGGAGCATTTGAAGAGAAACTGGCTCAGATCGGAGATCAGGTACTTGCAAAGATTCGAGTTAAAGATTGATAAACTGACAGATTTCGTGTATCATATAGTGTGCCTGATAAGGTGGACACTGATACAATACTTCAGATAAATATTTGTACAGTGATTACTGTAAACAGAACAGGAAAGGGAAGATATGAGAATCTTCTCTTTCCTGTAAACTTATTATGGAGGAAGTAAAACAATGTTGATTGTCAAGAAATTTGGCGGTACATCGGTTGCGAATAAAGAACGTATCTTTAATGTTGCCAACCGCTGTATAGAAGAGTACAGAAAAGGAAATGACGTGGTTGTCGTTCTGTCCGCAATGGGGAAATATACGGATGAACTGATCACTATGGCAAGGGATGTCAATGAGAAACCGCCGAAAAGAGAGATGGATATGCTCTTTACCATCGGAGAACAGATGTCTGTTGCACTGATGGCAATGGCGATGGATAAACTGGGAGTTCCTGCGGTTTCCCTGAATGCTTTTCAGGTTTCCATGCATACGACAAGCAGTCATGGAAATGCACGTTTAAAAAGAATTGATACAGAGCGTATCAGAAGAGAGCTGGACAGCAAAAAGATTGTAATAGTTACCGGCTTCCAGGGAGTTGACAAGTATGATGATTATACGACTCTTGGAAGAGGCGGTTCTGACACAACAGCGGTTGCTCTTGCGGCTGCTCTTCATGCAGATGCCTGTGAAATCTATACAGATGTAGATGGTGTTTACACAGCAGATCCGCGTAAGGTTCCGAAAGCAAGAAAGCTCAAAGAGATCACTTACGATGAAATGCTTGACCTTGCGACTCTCGGGGCAGGTGTGCTTCACAACCGTTCTGTGGAGATGGCGAAGAAATATGGCGTGCCGCTTGTGGTACGTTCAAGTTTAAACAACAGTGAAGGAACTGTGGTAAAGGAGGAAGTTACAGTGGAGAGAATGTTGATCAGCGGTGTTGCGCTGGATACAGATGCAGTGAGAATTGCGGTAATCGGATTAAAGGATGAGCCGGGTGTAGCTTTTAAATTATTTGATACCCTTGCGAAGAAGAATATTAATGTAGATGTGATCCTGCAGTCTATCGGACGTGCGGGCAGAAAGGATATTTCTTTCACAGTCGATGGAAATGATCTGGATGATGCAGTTGCAGTTCTGGATGCAAATCAGGCAAGACTTGGATTTGCAGAGCTTCATTCTGAGAGAAATATTGCGAAGCTTTCCATCGTAGGTGCAGGAATGATGAGTAATCCCGGAGTAGCTGCAAAGATGTTTGAGAGCCTCTATAATGAGGGCGTAAACATCAACATGATTTCTACATCCGAGATTCGTGTGACAGTTCTGATCAATGAAAAGGACGGCGTGCGCGCAATGAATGCAGTACATGATGCCTTTGGTCTGGCAGACTGATTTAGGAGAATTACATGACATCGAGACGTGAATTAAAAAACTATGCGAAGCAGGCCATGTCAGGAAAATATGGGATACTGATTCTGGCATTTGTTGCAGTTCAGGCACTGGCTCTGATCAGCAGCATGATATCCTCGGCTTTATTTCCGGGAGAGGAAACAATTGACATTGTGTTGTCGTATGCATTTACATTTATTCTGACTCTGCTGATCAATGTGGTAGCGGCAGGTATGAATTATATGTATCTGAATATTGCCAGAGGGAAAGTATATTCATTAAATGACCTGTTTTATTTTTACAGACATCATCCGGACAGAGTGATCGTTGCCGGATTTTTTATGGCAGTACTGAATCTGCTTACCATGCTGCCCTATACGATTTACAGTAATGCGAATCTTCCGGGTGAAGATGCTTCTGTGGAGGTGCTGATCACCTGGCTGTATACAGGTGTTGTTCTGATGATCGTTGGAATGATTGTTTATCAGATTCTGGTCATTCCTCTGGAGATGACTTATTATATTCTGGCAGATAAGCCGGAATTGAAAAGTACAGAGGCTATGAAAGAGAGTCTGGAGATGATGCATGGAAACTTCGGAAGATATCTGATGCTGAAGATAAGCTTTATCCCATTGATGTTTCTTTCTGTTTTTACATTCTATATTGCACTCTTGTGGATATTTCCATATATGGCCATGACAGAAGTAATGTTCTATCGTGATCTGACAGGGGAGCTTAAAGTGCAGAAAGAGGAAGAAGAACGTGTGGCACGAGACTATGTGAATCCTATGTTTGACAGCTATTCACAGAGTGAACAGCCACAGGAAGATCAGACGCATCCGCAGCAGTTTTGGCGTGTGACAGGTGATTCATCAGTGGCTTCGGATGAGAACAAAGAAGTGCAGAATAATGCAGCAAGTGAGAATACCCAGGATAGTTTGTATGGTTCTGTGGAAAATAATAGAACGACACAGGATAACCCATATGATTCTTCAGAGAGTAAAGAAGTACAGGACAGCCTGCAGAGTCAGACAATTCCGGAAGAGGAAGAAGATAACGAACCAAAACCATGGGATGAATACTTCAATAGCTTGAAATAAAATCATAATATGAAAGACCTTTAACTGACACAATGTAAAAATGTTGATAAAGGTCTTTTTTATTTTTATTAATTTGGTTTTACTGAATTTTCTCATTTATAATGGTGGAAAAAGCTTATACGTAAATGGTATAATAGGAATAATTGCTGGTAGCATAAATATATTTGAGGAAGGTTTTTACAATTATGAACACAAATGAAATCAGTGGAAAACGTCAGATGGAGTTTCTGGCGGAGTTTGATTATATCAGAGAGGCAGGAACTGTAGGAGAGGAAAAAGCAGCAACGATTATTCAGGAAACATTGAATAGTTTTGGTGTGGAGAACCATCTGGAAGAGTTTTGTTTTGAAACTTTTCAGGTAAAAAAGGCGAAGCTTACGATAACGGAACCATATGCAAAAGAATACATCGTAACCGGATATGGAAGATGTGCCAATACAGATGAGAATGGACGGAATGAATCTTTTTTGTATGTGGAGAATGCTGATGAGATCAGCCTCGCAAATGCCAGAGGAAAAATTGTTATGGTAAATGACCCGGTAAGAAAGGAACTGTACCAGAAACTGGTGAAAGCAGGTGTAGCCGGTTTTATCAGTATTGCCGGTTCCCCATTGGACGAGGGCGTAGATTTGACACCGCGTGCATACAGCTTACCGAAGAATCTGCCAGGTGAAGGGAAAAAAGCAGCCGGGATAGAAGCGGCAAATTACGATAACAGAATTCCGGGTGTAAGCATTCATTATAAAGATGCTGTCGAACTAGTGACAAGAGGGGCAGCTAAGGCTTGCCTGTCCGTAGAACAGGAGACAGTGACACGTACATCCCGAAATGTAGTGGCACGAATCAAAGGAACAGATAAAGCAGAGGAGATCCTGACTCTTACTGCACACTATGATTCAGTACCGGAGGGACCTGGTGCTTACGATAATATGTCCGGTGCCGCGATCATCATGGAACTCTGCAGATATTTCAAAGAATACAGACCACGCAGAACAATGGAATTCGTATGGTTTGGTGCAGAAGAGAAAGGTCTGCTTGGAAGTCGGAACTATATTAAAGAACATGAAACAGAACTTCCGGCTCATCGTTTCAATATGAATGTAGACCTCGCAGGACAGCTTGTGGGCGGAACGGTTGTAGGAGTGACAGGTGATGCGTCAATCTGCAATATGATCACATATATGGCTCATGAGACAGGAATCGGCATGTCTACAAAGAATCAGATCTGGGGAAGCGATTCTAACACCTTTGCGTGGAAAGGTATTCCGGCTATGACATTAAACAGGGATGGATTTGGCATGCATACACGTCATGATACCATTGCACTGCTGTCGGACTGGTCGTTGGAGAGAAGCGCGATTTTACTGGGGCATATCGCGGACAGACTGGGAAACATCGAAATTTTTCCGTTTGAACGGAAAGTGCCGGAAGAGTTTATCAGACAACTGGATGAATATTTTGGCTAATGTTATTCCGGCAGTATGTATCATATTGGCAGAATCAATCCCACACTTGACAAATGAACGCCAGATTGATACCCTATCACAAGAGCGTTTTTTATGCTATAGAAGAAAAACAATGTGGATGCAAGGGTCGATTACACGTATCTGCATTCTGAAAAGCAACAAGAGGAGATAAAAAATTAATGGATATTATTCAGGTAATCACACAGGAATTGAAAGTGGAGAAATGGCAGGTAGAAGCCGCAGTCAAATTAATTGACGAAGGCAACACCATCCCATTCATTTCCCGATACAGAAAAGAAGCAACAGGTTCCCTTAATGATGAGCAGCTTCGTGCACTCTTTGAGAGACTGACGTATCTGAGAAATCTGGAAGATAAGAAGAATCAGGTATTAAAGAGCATCGAAGACCAGGGCAAGCTGACTGAGGAACTGAAGAAACAGATTCTGGATGCCCAGACACTGGTTGTAGTAGAGGACTTATACAGACCATATCGCCCGAAACGTCGTACCCGTGCGACAATTGCCAAAGAGAAAGGGCTGGAACCACTGGCAGATATCATTCTTCTGCAGATGACAGACAAGCCGGTAGAAGAGGAAGCCAGGGCGTATGTCTCCGAAGAAAAGGGTGTTAAGAATGTTGCAGAAGCATTGAACGGAGCTAAAGATATTATTGCAGAGCGTATTTCCGATGAAGCAGACTATCGTATCTACATCCGTAACCTGACAACAAAGAACGGAAGTATTTCTTCCACAGCAAAGAATGCGGAAACTCAGTCTGTATATGAGATGTATTATGAATTCGAGGAGCCGGTCAGGAAACTGGCAGGACACCGTATTCTTGCGTTAAACCGTGGTGAGAAAGAGAAATTTATCACTGTTAAAGTAAATGCACCGGAGGAAGACATTCTTCGTTATTTGAATAAGAGAGTGATCAAAAAAGACAACCCGAATACAACTCCGATTCTGAAAGCAGTTGTAGAAGACAGTTACAAACGTCTGATCGGACCGGCTATCGAGCGAGAAATCCGCAGTGACCTTACTGATAAGGCAGAAGACGGCGCAATCCATGTATTCGGCAAGAATCTGGAACAGCTTCTGATGCAGCCTCCAATCGCAGGCAAAGTCGTACTTGGATGGGACCCTGCGTTCCGTACAGGCTGTAAGCTGGCAGTTGTAG
>ERZ780162.1947-NODE-1947-length-13628-cov-3.350844_pt1 | contig 13628 bp, 13 predicted proteins | sample MGYA00511474_ERZ780162 | MGnify/ENA primary metagenome ERZ780162 (study PRJEB29588, sample SAMEA2143633) | human gut metagenome | biome: human gut; feature: human-associated habitat; material: faeces | place: Denmark | collected 2008/2010 ...
TGGCCGCCAGGCCACCTGCCGCTGCTGTCATAAAGATCCAATTATTCCCACTCGCCGAGTTAAATCCATTTCTAAACTTTTTTGTATAGAGGATTTAATTCGTCGTGGTTTTATTTGACGCAGATTATCCTTATCCTAAGGTCTATTCGGACTTTTGCTATCAAAAATCTATCTGGGCCATCCTATCAGGGGTTTTGCTTGAGATAGCTGGTTGGATGGTTTAAGGGTATTATAACACGAATATTGTTTGTTTTCTAGACGCTATTCTAACTTTGACACATCTTCTTCAGGTACTTGAATATTTATTTGAGAAAACAATCTGCTTATCAGCACCTGAGCGTGATATCCACCATCCTTTCCAGTTCCTTCAGTCAATCTATAGTTTTTATTTAAAATATCAAAAATGTTAGTCATTTGAAAACAGGCATGCTTCGGAAAGTTCATTAAATCAAAGATAAACTTATCATCAGACATTTCATAAACAACACCTTCATCAAACTCTATTTTGCCGGTTCCGATATCTGGCAGCCCCATCAGATCTGATCGCTTATCACGTTTTACAAAGTAGAGCTTCCATGTTCCATTATAGCTGGTTTCATCTTCATTTCTAATAAAATCTAAAAAGTCAAATTCTTCATCTTGCGTCTCTGGGAGTGATATAAACTTGGCATAAATGGCCTTAATTATCTGATATTTTGTCTGTCTCTGAAAGCCTTTTATGGTCTTTGGATTTCCATCCAAATCGAAGAACCGTAAATACGATTTATCATATTTCCCCAAAAAGGTGTTACATTTTCGGCATAGTGTTCTGGCAGTTCTCCCTTTTGGATATAAAGATTTTGTTAACTGTGTGTCCAAGATATTCCCAGTAATATCTTCAGGCTTTTCACCAGCAGCTAACCTTTTTTCGATTTCAGAATGTACTTTTGGGGACCGCAGCGATTCAAACATTTTGATAACATCGAGTGCAACAATATCATCATTACCAGTACTCCGGGCAGGATAATGTTCTTCGCTCATATCGCTATCTTTAAATATAGCGCCACAAAGTTTACACCGGCATCTTTTCTCTTGCAAATCATCCATTGAGACATTTCCCCTTTTGCTAAATTGCTCATAGCCAAAAACTTGCGCTACGATCCAAAACCGTCTTACGCTCTTTCCAATCAGGCATAAGCATGGCCAAGAAACTGTAAAAATGCTTTGAATGATTTGGGTGGATAAAATGACAGAACTCGTGCATCACGACATATTCGATACAGTTGCGTGGCACTTCTAACAGCCTCTTATTCAGTGTAACAACTCCCTTTTTAGCCAAACAAGATCCCCATCGGGTCTCCATATTCCGGATCCGTAATTCTGGCATCGGCACCCCATATTTTTGAAATACGGGGTAGGTCTCCAAAATAATTTCACCGAAAATGGATCGACACTGCTCATCCAGGTAACGAGTCACCATCTTTTGCTTTTTTGCAAAGTTTTCCGTGTCTTTCACACAAAGGTGCAGATAAATCCCATCAGAGGAAATTGTGTCCCGCACATTTTTCTCCACTTTCAGGCGGACTCCTCTGCCCAGTAGATAGAAAGTTTCTCCACTGACATATTGCTTGGGTTGAGGGGCATACTGTGCCATCTCACGAAACTTTCTTTGTGCCGAGCGGATATAGGCACCTTTGCTCACTACAAAATCATCAACCTTCTCAGCTGGGATATCTGGATTAGCTGAAACATAAACCATGCAATCCTTATGAATCCGTAGATTGAGATTTTTTACCGGCTTCTGTTCCAGCAGATAGCGAATCTCATTATTTTCATATAAGACGGTTCTTTCTTGTACCATTGCTGTCAAAACCTCCGAAGTGCTACTGTTTTGACATTTTCGATAATCTTATCAATGGTGTCAAAAGACAGTTTTAATCCCCGTTCTTTCTCGTAGTCATAAAAAAGGTCATCAATATCCTGCGAGATTCGGTCGTGGATTGTTTTGTTGTTGGTCCAATCCACTTGACTGTGGTTGGCCACAATTTTTGTAATCTCTTCCGCAATCTCCGCAGCAAAATCAGGAGAAATCTCCGCTTCTTTTGCTTCGTCAAATACCGCGGAGAGAACACCGTAAAATGCCTGGGCATGGACATTGTTTTTAATAGATTCCGGATAGGTAACGGTGCTTTTCCCAGTGTGATAGTCTTCCATGATGGTACGCATCTTTGCCAGATATTCCGCCTCAGAGATCACCTTTTCCTTGTACTGCTCCAATGCGTCCTTGATCCGCTTGGAGAAACTGTCGTAATAGGCAGGATTCTCCTGATACTTTTCGCTGATGCTGCGGGTCAATTTGCTGGTAATAGCATCTGCCTTTGCTCGAAGAGATCCCAACTCCTCCAATTCCCGCTCAAAGTCATCCTTGTTCAGAATATCGATGGGGCTGGTAATTTGCTTCAGGCCAGCTACCGAGAGGTGTGTATCCAGAAGATTTTGCATCAGCGGCTCATATTCCCGGTTATCAATGGCATCGCAGTAACGGATTTTCACGCTACGGCGTACCTTGGAGAAAAAGATAAAAGTGTTTTGATACTGCTTCAATTCATCTTTCGGAATGGCTGCATACGCCTGTTCCGCATTCAGCACTATATTCAACGCTTTGCCAAAAGCACAGAGGAGATTATAAAAGTTCTCTCGCTTCTTATCGTCAGCGAGAAACACTTCCACTTCTTCGGTGTCGCGTGGATTTTTCAAGTCTGCAAACAATTCTGTCAACCGAGTATAGGCTTCCCGCAGGCCAGCCACAGACGACATGACATCCACCACGACGCCCTTCAGGTCTCCACTGTCAAAGTTCTCCAGCCCGGCGCCACTGTACAGATCCATAGCGGTATCCAGCTTTTCAATCAGTCCTCGGTAATCCACAATGAGGCCGTAGTCCTTGCCTTCATACAGACGATTGGTGCGGGCAATAGCCTGGAGCAGACCGTGTTCTTTCAACTCTTTGTCAATGTAGAGCACCTGGCAGATGGGGGCATCAAAACCGGTAAGCAGCTTACTGCACACAATAAGAATATCGATGTCCCCTGCGCAGAACTGGTTCTTCATTGCCTCTTCGTAGGCATCTGCGTCACCGTAGCGGTTCATCATTTTATTCCAGTAGGCAATGACCTTATCGTCGGCACCCTCGTCTATATCATCTACACTTTCCCGCAGATCAGGCGGTGAGATCACCACGGCACAGTTCAAATCCCCAAATTGCTCAAAACACTCCAGATACCGAATCGCATCCCGCTTGTAGTTAGTGGCCAGCATGGCCTTAAAGCCGGTATCTTTGTACCCATCAATGAAGTGCTCATTGATGTCCAGAGCGATCCGCTTGATACGGGCATCGGTGGAGGTCAGGCGGCGGATACTGCTCCATTTCCGGGAAAGGTCATCCCGCTGCGCTTCCGTGAGCCGTTTGGTGGTCTGTTTGAACCAGAGGTCGATATTTGCCTCGTCCACATTCTGTTCCACAAAGCGGCCTTCGTAAATGAGCGGCACAATGGCTCCGTCATCCACACCGTCCTTGATGGTATATTTATGGATCAGCTTTCCGAACTTGGCCATGGTGTTCTTCTCTTTTTTCATCAAAGGCGTTCCAGTAAAGCCAATGTAGCAGGCATTGGGGAACACCGCTCTCATTTTCGTAGCCAGCAGGCCATAGTTGGATCGGTGGCTCTCATCCACCAGCAGGAACACATCCCGTGAAAAATTCTTGTGCTCCATTTTTTCAGCGGTGTTGAACTTATTGATGATGGTAGTGACCACATCCGCCTTGCCGCTGCCCAGCAGCTCTACCAGATTCCGTCCACTGGTGGCTCTGGCCGGATTGAGACGGGTGTGAGCGAATGTGGCCGCGATCTGGCGATCCAGTTCCTTGCGATCAGTGACAACGACCACTTTCGGATTGCAGTCGGACAGTTCCATTAAGATATACTTTGCCAGCATAACCATGGTCAGACTTTTTCCGCTGCCCTGGGTGTGCCAAATGACGCCGCTTTGACGGTTGCCCTTTTCGCCTGGCTGTTGAATGGTCTTGATAATCTCTTTAATAGCGAAATACTGCTGATACCGGCAAATCTTCTTTACATTGGCGTCAAAGAGCACAAAGTAGCGGATCAGTTCCATGACCCGTTCTTTGCTGAACAGAGAAATCAAATTCCGATCCTGCTCAGTGGGGGTGCGGTCAATTACATACTGGACCAGTGCCTCATCCAGAAAAGCAGTATCCTGCTCCTTCCAAACATTCCAGAACTTCTTAGGCGTGCCGGTGGTGGCATACTTCACGGCGTTTTTATTGGTCGCCATCACAATCTGGGCAAACTTGTAGAGCTGCGGAATATATTCCTTTTGCTGGTTGCGGATGTTCTGCTCCACGGCCTGTTCTACGCTGATTTGGGGCGTTTTACACTCAATGACAGCGAAGGGGATACCGTTGATAAACAGCACAATATCCGGCCGGGCGTTGTGGAGCTTGTCCCAACTGTCTACTGCAAACTCCTCGGTAACATGGAACAGGTTGTTCTCCGGATGTTCCCAGTCAATGTATTTCAGATTGAAACTGAGGGTTTTGCCCTCACCTACAGTCTCTGGATAGCTTTTGCCCAGCAACAGGGCATCATAGATTTTTTCACTGGAGCGGATCAGGCCGTCAGTTAAAGGCTCGTCCAGATCTTCCATAGCTCGCTCGATGTTGGCGGCGGAGAACTCGTTTTCCGCACCGGCGAAGGCATAGCGGTTGAGCCGCCGCAGCTGGCCTCGGAGAATGTCTTTCAGCAGCACATGGTATCGGCTGCCTCTCTGCGCCTCGCAGTCCTCCGGTGATATGTAGGTATAGCCCATGGACCGCAGCAGATCAATGGCCGGCTGCTGGCTGATATTCTTTTCTAAGTACAGGGATTTGTCCATGGTTGCCTCCTTTCGGAAATATCAGTAAAAGCAGGAATAGCGGGGCAGAAAATCCCGCCTCGCTCTCCTGTCTCTGGATTTACTTTTCTTTGCGGACTCCCTTAAAAGGAGTGCCATCCTTTTTGACATCCATAAAACGACCGGTGTCACTGTCTCGCTTTACCCATTGTTTTGTAACAGGGTTGAACGTCTGAGAACGGTCTTTTACCGCACCGTTTCTATGTCCGTCACCGCTGGGGGGATTGGTTGCCATGCGTTTTCACCTCCTTTCAATACCACCTGTGCATGGCAAAATAGGCAAGGGTTGCCTCACAAATCTCCTCAGGAGACTTGCCGTGGTCAATAATTTCTTTCAGGTCAGACTTCATCTTTTCCGTGTAATTCTGCCCATTGTCCACAACCTTCTTTAGCAGTTCTTTGAAGGTATGTTCCTGCATTTCTTTTTCCGTCATGTTTTCACCCTCACAATGCCCGTCAGCAAAAGCTGTACCAGAGCTTTTTTCTTTTGTTTTTCCTGTTCGATGTCCTGCCGGAGCAGGCCAATTTCTCGGTCAGCAGCAGAAAGGACTTCAGCAATGGCAGTTTGTTCTTTCGTGTCCGGTGGATAGCAAACCTTGATTTTCTTAAAATTCTCATATTTTAAGTTTCGAGTATCGTCTACTAAGCCTTGAGAAAAACGATAAAACAGGAAGATAATCTCCGGCGTTTTGAAAAGATACGCAAAGTACTTTGCGTTAATTGATGAACTTGGCTTTAAAATTGTATAGGCCGGACTAACAATACCTTCATAGTCGGAATAAGCTGAGATTCCCTGCCACATCCGCATTGTGTTATATCCAATGTCTCCAACACAAACTCTCAAATATTTTGATTTGTCCTCGCTGGAATTGTCTTTCAAATCCAACTCTTTTCTTGGAATGATACCTTGGGCTCCTGTAATGGCCAACATTTGTAAGCCTTCATAGTTTGTTTCTTTGCGTTCAAGAAACAACTTACCCAAACGATCCACTTTCCACGCTCCATTAAACCCTGGCAGACGCTTTTTGCCTGTCAAAAGCTGCTGCATGAGATACTTTTTCTGCCGCTGCTTCTCGGCAAGGCGCTTTTCTTTCAGCTCAATTACCTTGTCCTGGGTAGTGAGGATGGCAGCAATTTTTTGTTGTTCTGCAACAGGCGGCAGTATGCAACCAATTGGAATAAATGAATCCCAATATAGTCGTTTCCGAAAATCAGTCACACCATAGGACTGTCGGTCGATCTGATTTATCATCTGAGGCGTTCTGGTGTAATAATCCATAAATAACGGATAGACCGTATCATTTGGCTCAGCAACGATGTAGGCCGGGCTCACCATTCCTGTCGTGCGCACAGTCCCAATCGCTCCTTGCCATGCCCGCATCATATTGAAGACGAGATCACCAGACACGGCTTTCTTGTACTGAGACTTATCCGCGATTCGTTTTACCTTCTTCGGCAGCTCTGCCTCATCTACTTCACCATCTGATACGCCGGAGTGAATGGATACCATCAAAAGCGGTAATTCTTCACTCCCAGGCTCTTTCCTTTCGGTATAGATGTCGCCAAAAGTGCATCGTTTCCAGTCGGCAGGAACAATCCCCAGTGCGGTTTTTACATATCTTTCTGGCACCTCGCCCCGGCGTATCTGCTGGATTCGCTGTTTAACATCTGGTGTCATACAGCAACCTCTTCCTTGGTCGCTTGTGGAGCAGGAAGATTTGCAACATTGTTTGTTGCTTTCTTCTGCGCCTCCATTCTCGCCCATTCAAGTTCCACAACCTCTTTGATACGATCGACGGGATGAACAATAGTGAGTCCGCTATTCTCTTCTTGAATCATACGGTCTCGTCCGGTTTGTCTGCTATAAAGCGTTTCTCTGTAGGGAGTGTACGCGCTTAGAATACCGATAAGGTTTGCACTGGTATTGCTCGGCGTTCCATCAATAGATATATGTTCCGGCCTGCTCACAATAGGACCACCTGAGTTACCAGGAAATGTCTGTGCATCAACTAAGTACGCTACCGCTGCCTGAGGACTAATAAACGCATCCGCAACTCTTGAAATACATCCCAATCGACAAATCGGAGCTTTTACAGAATCGTTTACCAAGTTCATCGGAAACCCTAACGCATACACCAAGCTTCCTTCATCGACACCTGTATGTTGCATTTGCTCCAGCGTGAGAGAATGCGAGTCTAAGTCAAAAAAACTCAGACTCGAGTTATTATCCACAATCACTTGGGGGAGAACTTGGATCGCGACTACATCAACATCAAGGTGCGGATGCTCAGTGTAAATTTTCACCCCGCCTTTGTTAACTAAAGACATGCGAAGATCATTTACCCCTGCAGCACTATTGTTATTAAAGCGTACATACAATTGCTTCTGATTCTTCACTACATGTTTGTTGGTTATAATATAAACTGTCGATTTGTTAGAAGTTTTTTCCTCTTTTCGACCAACCAAAAAGCCCGTACCAACCCAATGCTTTTTGTTACCCGGAAGTTCAACCCCGAGCGCAACAACTGCATCCATAAAAAACGGAGGAATAATTGCCATTTCTCTATCTCTCCTTATCTATATCATTTATAAATCGCAATTACTTCAACCTTGAGGACAGGGCCCTCAACAGAAATATTATCAAGTCCAACAGGCTTTCCGTTCGCTGTCATCTGACGACGCATTGTGCGCGGCAAGCGGATAAAGTCTTTAAGCGGATCAAAGATTTCAACCATATCTTTTCGCACCATACCAACAACTTTACAGAGCATGTACACATCTTGATCAGCATAGTCTTCAAGGCTGGCGTATTCCTCACGGAGATACTTTGCGTTCAACTTGCCAGAGATCGTAACATCATCGCATTCAATAATAAAGGGAATGTCTGCGGAAGCCTTACCTAATATTCCCTCTAATGCCTCCTGTTCTCCTGCAGACTTAGTTTCAATCTGCCCCATTAACATAGGCATAAACTGATCAATTAAGTTAACTGCATCAAAGGCTTCCGGAATTTCAAAACCACTACATATACGCAAGAGCTTCATCGCTGGGATTGTGGTCAAATCATATTCTGCATTTAACACGCAATCGAAGTAGTCCTCACCATCGAGCCTGCTAAGGTCAAGCTCAAAGCGATCGTAGTCGAAACTCACATCTTTCTCAAACTCTCCATCTATACTGGTTTCTGTTGCGCCGTTCAAACCAAAGCCGCTCATAGTAGCTGAAAAACCTGCGGTTTTTTTCTTGGATACCGCCTTGGGTTGTACATCGTTTTTGCCATCAATTTGCCGTTTATAGGTATAAAGTTTGTCTTCGTCAAGATAGATAAAGCTTCTTCTAAACACAGGCGTATCCCTCCTTTACAGTCCCAGTTCTCTCAGGTACTCTACCATTTTCGCCTGAACCTCGGCCAATTCCGCCTCGATGGAAGCAATATTCTTCTGTACCTCATCAATATCCACCAGTTCTTCTTCCTCAAAGGTATCCACATACCGAGGGATATTCAAGTTGAAGTCGTTCTCCTTGATCTCGTCGAAGGAGGCCACATAGCTATACTTATCCTCGTTCTGTCGTGCTTGATAGGCGTTGACAATGCGGGTGATGTCGCTGTCCCGCAGAATATTCTGGTTCTTACCCTTTTCGAAGTTCCCGTCCCCAGAGGCGTCGATGAACAGCACATCCCGGCATGTCCGGTTCTTCTTAAATACCAGGATACAGGCAGGGATACCGGTGCCATAAAACAGGTTGGCAGGGAGGCCAATGACCGCATCCAGCAGATTCATCTCTACCAGCTGACGCCGAATTTTCCCCTCGCTGGCCCCCCGGAACAGAACACCATGGGGCAACACCACCGCCATGCGGCCATTCTCCGCATCCAGACTGGAAAGCATGTGCAGCACAAAGGCATAATCGCCTTTCGAAGTGGGCGGCACACCCCAATCGAAACGATGGTATGGGTCCAGTTCAGCGGACATTTTCTTCTTGCCCTTGCTGTCCGCCTCGGCCTCTGAGAGAAATCCACTGTCCCACTTATCCAGACTAAATGGCGGATTTGCCACCACCACCTGGAACTTCATCAAATTATCATCCTCAACATTCTGAGGATTGGAGAGGGTATCGCCCTGCCAGATTCGGGCATCATCCACACCGTGCAGGAACATATTCATGGTGCAGAGAGCCCAGGTCTGTGCGTTGAGTTCCTGGCCATAGATGGCCACCTTGCCACTGGGTACTTTTTTATAGGCCTTCAGCAACAAGCCACCGCTGCCGCAGGTGGGGTCGTAGATCCGGTCGTTCTCTTTGGGCTGCACCAGAGAGGCCACAAGCTCAGAGACCTGACTTGGCGTAAAGAACTCGCCTCCCTTCTTTCCGGCATCAGAGGCGAACATGGCAATCATGTACTCGTAGGCATCTCCGATGATATCGGCAGAACCCAGCTGACTGGGACGCAGATCCAGACCGTTGAAATCCTCCAGCAAGTTGCGCAGGGTAGAGTTCTTCTCTTTGGGTTCACCAAAATCCACTTGGGAGTTGAAATCGATGGCCCGGAATACATTGCGCAGCTTTCCGCTGTTGTGTTCCTCAATATGGTTCAGTGCCACATTGATTTTCTGGCCGATTTCAGCATCGTTCCGGTTGGCATAGAGATAGTCGAAGGTGGACTGCTCGTCCATTGCAAAGCGTTCCCGGCTCATGGCCCGTTCCACCCGGCGTATATCCCCGTCATACTGTTTGATATACCCTTCGAGTCTCTCTTTGGAAACATCGCTGAGGTACTTTACGAACAACATGGAGAGGATATAGTCTTTATAGCGGGAACTGTCGATCTTGCCGCGGAAACTATCACAGGCGTTCCACAGGACTTGTTCAATATCTTTTCTGGTTGTCATCTTCATTTCCCTTTCTTTGCTCTTTTGTACGCCTGATTCAGTACACCAGCATAATACTTTTCTTTTTCATCTGCCAACATCCTAAGTAATTGGCGTTCTCTTTTGGCCAGCAGATTGAACTGGGAGATTTTACGCTGATCCTCCACGGAAAGAAGGGCCAATTCAAAGTCAGCTAAAAATCTTGCGTTAACTGCACCAAGCATATTACTGGTTGCATTCTCATAAATTTTTCGTTTTATCTTTTCTGTATTCAGCAACCAAAAAAGATACTCCGGCAACAGGCTCTTATCTTCAACTCGAATCACTACAAAGTTTGAGGAAACCACCATTCCAGATGTAGTTTCATCAATCAGAACTGCTGTATAGGGAGCTGTAAGGCGGACAATGATATCTCCGCTTTGCGAGAGGTATTCTTCTTTCAGCGGTTCTTTCGCTTCATAGATATCGGCCTCTTTCAATTGAATTGTCCCTTCCTGCTGGATACACCGCAGATTAATCAAGGGATATCGATACTCACTTGACTCTTTGGCCTGTTTTCTCGACAAGACCAGGCCGCTGCGAACACTCGCAAGGTCCTGCAATTTCATCTTTTCACCTCTTTTGTCATGACCGATAAATAACAGACGTGTTATAAAAAATTTTGCTTTTGGACTATTCCCATTATATGCTAGCCAGTCGAATTTGTCAACAATAAAAATTGTCATGGTTCAAAAATAACTTACATCTAGTGGGATTAACTTTTATCGTTCATATAACTGACGCTTTTTAGGTAGTTGGCAATGTCACCGTTCAAAATCAGCTCGGCATAGGCCAGTGGATCATTGTAGATCAGCCAGTCCAACTCCGACCGCTGGTACATACTGTTCGCTACCTCATTTTCCACGGCAGTGCAGTCGATGGAGAGCAGCGTTCCGTCCTCCAAACACAGCTCCACGCAGGCGGTGTCCATGTTAAACTCACAGGATACAATCTTTCTCATAGTCGTTACCTCCTGATATTTGAATTGTAGATGATTTTGTGCAGCGTTACAAGCAGCATTACGACTGTTTTAGTTTCCGGCAAGCAATGCTTGTGGCTATCCATATGCCACAAACTGCTTGTTGAGGGTAACGCCCCCAAGCCCCCATTGAACACAGAATTTCATTCTGTGGCTGCGCGTTCTGCGAACGCTTTTTGTCTGTACCCGGCGCCCCGTTTCGGGGCATAGGGGTGCGTGAATCGCTCACCCCTTTTGCTAATATGATATGCTCTAAAATAGAGTTTTCCCTGGAAGATGGGGTGGCAAAACACCACCCCATCCGGAATACCTTTCAGTAAGGAAAATTCTCTACAACAGGCTTTTCAAAACGGGAATTCTTTGTCCGACACAGTAGCCACCTATTTCCCTCTGCCAGCAAAAACAGGAGCGTGACACGCTCCTGTCCCTGCCGACAAGGAGAAAACTTTTGTGCTAATCGCAACGGTATAATTAGTCCGACCGGAAACCTTATCTCACCACCGAAAATCCGGGAACACTCCACGCTTGTCCAGGTATTCCTGCCGGGCCTGTTCCCGTTCTTCCGGGGTGGGCGCAGTCTTATATTTTGCATACAGCTCACACCGCACCAGCGCATCCAATTTCTGCTCCAACCCCTGGCGAATTTCTTCGGCACAGTCATCATCATAGGCCAGATGGTATTCCACCAAAGCCACAAAAAGCTCATAGGGAATTTGTACACTTTTCATACCCATTTTCCTCCCGTGACGGTCGTGACGATTGTGACGGTGTTTTACACACCACCAAAATCACCGTCACGACCGTCACCATCGTCACGCTTTCTCCGAAACAGGAGTCAGCTTGATCCTTCGCCCTGCATGGATACGGGAGTTTGCATACTGGATATTATACTCCAACAGCAGACGTCCCGAATTGACATTCAGGTGTTTGGTCAGGGTGTTCGGCAGCATATCGATTTGCAGGAAAGAAACCAGCTCTGTGGGGCTGCCACTCCAGGGTTCCTTTACCAACTTTGCGATTGCTTCCAGCACCGGGTCCGGCGGCTCTTTATACAGCTCGTTTTCCATGCGTTCCAGGTTCCAGATCTGGGTTTGAGGGTCCTTCTTCAAGTAGAGAATCTGATCCGGCTGATCTCGTCCCACCACCTTGATGGTAGCGTCCAGTTCTGTGCGTTTTTTCTTCTGCATCAGCAGGGAACCGTCCGCACAGCCCAGCAGCCCGGTGGTGCCGGAAATCGTCTCAAAGGAATCGTCTGCCTGCTGCTTCCGGGTGTGGTGGACAGTCAGCACACAAATACCGTGCTGATCGGCAAACTGTTTGATCCTACCGATAATCTCGTAGTCACTGGCGTAGCTGTATGCTTCACCGCTAACCTCCCGGATCTTCTGCATGGTGTCGATGATAATGAGTTTGGTGTCCGGGTACTCCTGCATGAAGTTTTCCAGCTGTTCGTCCAGCCCGTTCCCGATTTTTCCGGCCGTGGTGGCAAAGTGGAGATTGGGAGTGTCATTCACGCCATACATCATAAACATCCGACTCTGGATGCGCTGAAAATCATCTTCCAGCGCAAGGTAGAGCACTGTTCCCTGGTGGACCTTGTAGCCCCACAAGTCCTGCCCGGTGCTGACATGGTAGGCAATCTGGGCCACCAGGAAGGACTTGCCGATTTTAGGCGCTCCGGCAAGAATATATGCCCCTGCGTAAAGCAGTCCTTCCGCCACCGGTGGCCTGCTCATATAAGCGGTCTGGAACAGCTCCGTCATGGTGAGCGTATGCAGATATCGGGGGTCTGCCATACGCTGCATCCTACGGTACACTTCTTCCAAGCTCTCCGGGGAATTTACAATTTCATCGTTGATTTCTTCCCCGGAAGTGGGTATACTATTTTCATAAGTTTTGGAGATTGACTGCCCATCATCTGCGCCAACAGATGAGCCCTGGGCGGTCATTTTCTTTTTTTCATCGATCATAGGCGAAATCCTCCCGTTCATAATGGTTGCGATCATCTGGATGATGTCCAGCAGCTCGTCGCTCACGCCCTGCCCAGCTTCAATCCGGCGCAGCTCGTCCAGCACAGCGGCCAGCTGATCCCGCAGGGCCTTGTAGACCCTGGGGTTGCCCTGGACCACCACATCCCGTTCCAGCAGCCGTCGAATGATGTAGTCCTGCTTGGTCAGGCCGGTGAGCTTCACCAGGGCTTCCAGATGGAGATCCTCCTCCGCCGATACCCGGAAAGCCACCGTCTTGTTCCTCCAGCGGTTGTGGTTGTCATAGTTCTTCTTGGACATTTTCTTACACTCCCTTCTCATTTTTCAGTGAATCCAGCTTGTCGGCCATTTCCACTTGGCGGGTGGGAAACAGATGGGCGTAGCGGTAAGTGATGTCGATGCTCTCATGTCCCACACGCTCCGCGATGGCCAGAGCGGTAAAGCCCATGTCGATCAATAAACTGATGTGACTATGTCTCAAGTCATGTATGCGGATGCGTTTTACCCCGGTTTGCTTGCAGCCACGATCCATTTCCCGGTGGAGATAGCTTTTGCTGATGGGGAACATCCGGCTGTCCGGCTCCACGCCGTAGAGCTGCTTGAGGTAGTCCTGCAACTCGTCACACAGGAACTGGGGCATCTGGATCACCCGGTTGCTCTTGGGCGTTTTGGGCGTGGTAATGACATCCTGCTTGTTGATCCGCTGGTAAGACTTGTTGATGGTAAGAGTGCGTTTCTCAAAGTCGAAGTCCGCCGGGGTCAGAGCCAGTAGCTCCCCCTCTCGGACACCGCACCAGTACA
>ERZ780162.1953-NODE-1953-length-13610-cov-8.430542_pt1 | contig 13610 bp, 10 predicted proteins | sample MGYA00511474_ERZ780162 | MGnify/ENA primary metagenome ERZ780162 (study PRJEB29588, sample SAMEA2143633) | human gut metagenome | biome: human gut; feature: human-associated habitat; material: faeces | place: Denmark | collected 2008/2010 ...
TGCTGCGGATTCTTGGTAAGGAATCCGCAGCACACCGGCCATTCATGTATGCGGCAAGTGCCGCCGATCAGTGCGGCAGTGCGCGCTACTTGGTGATCGTGTTGTACGTGGGCATGTTCGTGTAATCGAACTGCACGTTCTTCACGTTCTGTGCAGACACGGCGGCGAAACGTTTGACCGGGAATACTGGGGTAATACGCAACTTCATCGCTCCTCTTCCTCGAATGAAACTATGTTCCATTGGTATGAGCCAGCCACGTACGGTATTCGTGTCTGGCCTGCCACACAATGATGCAGCCGTATATACGGGCACAGCATTGCGCGGCAGTTCATTGTATGGAAGACATGCAAACTCAATGTTTCCTTGTCCAAATAAAAAAACGAGCGCGGCTGATGTGCGGCACCGGTCCAAAAACTCATGTCCGCCAGCGCAACGCGACTACGTACCTTATGCTGGTCTGCGCGTAAAATAGAATGGTTGCGATATTGGGTTATTCACGGAGGAATGGATGCGACGCTGGCTGATCAATGTAGCCAAAAATGAGACGATTCTCATCGTCGCCGCAATACTCGCCCTGATTTCGTGTTTCATTGTGCCGCCGGACGCCGATTACAAAAGCTACATTCACGCCAGCACCATCAGCCAGCTCATCTGCCTGATGATTGTGGTGTGCGGATTCCAGCGTATCGGCGTGTTCCGCATCATCGGTTCGCGATTGCTGGAGAAGGTCAGCACCATGCGCGGACTGGTCATTACGCTTGTCGCTTTGACGTTCTTTTCCGCGATGTTCATCACCAATGACGTTGCGCTGGTCACGTTTGTGCCGTTCGCGGTGGCCGTGCTCATCATGGCTGGGCAAGAGGATAAGACCATCCTCGTGGTCACGCTGATGACCATTGGCGCGAACGTGGGCAGTATGCTCACCCCGATCGGCAACGCGCACAACCTGTATCTCAAAGCCCTGACCGGCATGCCGACCATGGAATTCCTCGGCATCATGGCACCGTATTCCGGCACGGCGGCCGTGTTGCTGGTCATCGTGATTTCCGTGGTGTTTGGCGGCAAACCGGTCGGCGACCTGGGCGACCTCGAAACCGGCGTGCTGGCTCCCGAGCGCAACAAACACCAGCCCGACGAGATTCGTATCACCGGCTACGGCGCCGGTTATGGCGGCTGGCGCACCATCGTCTACTCGCTGCTGTTCATCGTCTGCCTACTGGCCGTCTCCGACGTGATTCCCCTGTGGGTGATGTGCGTGATCGTGGTCGTCGTGTTCCTGTTCACCGATCGGCGCGTATTCAAATACGTGGATTGGGGACTGCCGCTCACCTTCTGCATGTTCTTCATCTTCATCGGCAACATGAAGCGCGTGCCCGAATTCTACGAACTGGCGCGCTCGCTGGTCGGCGGCCATCCGCTGGAGGTGGCGGTCGGCTCCAGCCAGGTCATCAGCAATGTGCCCACCACGATTCTGCTTTCCGGCTTCTGTGACCAATGGCGCGATCTGATCATTGGCACCAATTTGGGCGGCATGGGTACGCTCATCGCCTCGATGGCCTCGCTTATTTCTTACAAGAACGTCGTGCGCCAGTACCCACACAAGAAAGGCCGGTATCTGGCCGTCTACTCCGCCGTCAACGTTCTGTTTTTGGCCGTATTGCTGACCTTGAGCTGGATCATCGAGCCGAGTTTCTGAGCCCAGCCATCTCCACCCCGCTGACGGGGGGCTGCCGGCGAAGCCGACTGGGGGTCTACCGCGCGTATACGGTGGGGGAGCCGGTCAGTCGGCTCATGGCCGACTGCGGGATGTCGTGGATGCGGCCGATGGTGGCATCCAGCGTGGATACGCCGGATACGCCGTCTGTGTTGGCTGTGTTGGCTGCAGAGGTGATGCTGGATACGCCGACTGCGGACGATGATACGGACGCAACCATCGGCTGACGATAGGCGTTGGAGTTGCGGGCCAGCCGGGCGAGCGCAGGACGCTGCCTGCGGAACAGATTGATAAACATACCGCACACTCCTTCATCGTTGGCCGGCGGTCTTCTGGCCGCCGTGGATTCCATCCTGCCCTCCTGCGCTTGTATTCGCTATGGGGGATAGCCCCTATTATTCCCTGAATCTGCACGATTCCCCCTCATCCTTGAGGGTGATTCTAACGGCAAAGGCATCGGCCTAATGGCCGATGCCAATCAGCGCGAAACCACCAGCGTGACGCTGTACGGCTTGATCTTCATCGCCAGCAATGAAGACGGCGACGGCAATGTGTAAGCCCGACGTTCCGGCACAATCGCCCCCGAAGCCTCGCCGCGGTATCCGATAGTGGTCTTCGCCGTCGGATTGGCGCTTAACGTCGTCACCTCCAAACGCACCGGTCGCGATGGCGAGGCGCCCAGCCCGGCCAGTCCGCGCGCGATTTCCAACGTCACATCCACCGGGGAATCGGAGATATTGACGATTTTGATGTAACGGCAGGCGTCATCCCTGTCATGCCCGGTGGCGCTGACATACAGATGTTTGGCGGGGCGTGACGCGGTCTGCTCGATGGACACGGCATACGTCGTGTCGCCCAGATGCGTGGAAAACAGCCGCTCCACCTCATAATTCACCGTGGGGTTCACATGCGCCGGATTGAATTCGATAAGATTCTGCGCCCACCCCTTAGCCGGAATATGCGCGAGCAGCGGCGCATAGGAGGTCATGCGCACCACGTCGGAATTGCGCTCGCAGCCGGTCAGGAACGCGGCCTCGCCGAGTGCCGACTTCCACGTGTTCGCGCCTTGTTCGGTCTGTGGTTGGCCGGCAAAATAGCCGTTGGCTGAATATTCGCCGAAATAGACGCCGGCGCCACAACGCGGGTAAGCGTCGAATCGTGACGCCTGGGATGCAAACCATTCGGGGGAGTGGTAGGAATGCTCGTCGACGATAATCGCGTCACCGGTGGCGGAATCATGTGCCCCGGAATCGGTTGCGGCCAACGCTCGCGCATGGTCCCAGCTGCGCTTCATCGCCGGCTGGAAGGGGAACAGTCCGGCGCTCATCACACACAGCATATCCGGGTATCGTTCATGAATGGCCTCGCTGATCATGTCAAACTTGGCCACGTAGTCAGCCCCGAAGTTTTCGTTGCCCACGCCGATCATGTCCAAGCCGAACGGCTCAGGATGGCCCATATCACGCCGGACCGCGGCCCACGAGCTGGACTCCGGATCGCCATTCGCGAATTCGATGAGGTCCAGGTAGTCCTGAATCACATTGTTGCGGAAGGTGGCCGAATTGATATCCATGTGGCGCGGATCTCGGCCGGGCGACTGGCATGCGATGCCGGCGAACAGAGTAGGCAGCGGCTTGGCCTTGAGGTCCTCGCACAGGCAGAAATATTCGTAGAAACCGATCTGATAGCTCTGCGAATAGCTGGAACCATCCGGCATCTTGAACGACCACATCGAATACTGTTGGCGTCGCGCGGCCAGAGAGCCGACGGTATCCTTCCAGCGATACTCATTGCCGGGCGTCACACCTTCGACGATGCAGCCGCCGGGGAATCGCAGAAACGCTGGATGCAACGCCTGAATGGTCTCCACCAAATCGCGGCGCAGCTTGCCGTAACGCCATTTCGGGTCGCCCGCGCCCCAATAGTCCGCATCCATGAACTGCACCAGATCCAGATCGAACGTGGTGCGTTCGCCGGCGTCAATGGTGATACGCAGCTTGCCGTAATCGGTGTTCAGTCCGGTTACGTCGGCGTTGAACCGGTACCAGCCGTCACGGCCGATGACGATGGCACCATCCGACGAATCCGGACTGATCGAAACGCCGGAATCCTGCGCATCGGCCCCATCGTCCTGCCTCAGACCGGTCTCTTCCGTATCGTCAAGCGGATCGGAGTCCACGATATACGACAATCGAGTGATACTGGTGAGCGGCAGGCCGTACCTATCGACCACGCCGACGGACAGCTCGGCCCGCCCATGAACCGGACGTACCGCGAGACTGACGGAATAGGTGTGGTCGGCGACGATGGAGAACGCGGGCTCGCCCCCGTTGTCGCCGCCTCCGTTATAGCCGAGGTTTTCCAGATATGCAGGGCCGGTTTCGGAAGGAACATCGGACGTGATGCGAGCGTATCGGCTATGTGCGTGAATTGGCGGGGCGGGGCAGTCGGTGGTCACCCGCTGGCCGTGAATCCCGCGTATCTCACTGCCAAGGCTGGCGGCGGAACAGTTGATGAAATCCCAGAAACGCAGGGAATCAGCCTGCGTACGCCACCGTTCGGCACCGGCCATACGCCACGTGTGATGGTCGAGATAAACGCCGTCAAAACTGTAGTTGTTCACCATGTTGGCGTTCAGCCCGCCATCCGCACCATGGTTGATGTCCTCGAAGAACACGCCGTACAGTCGCCCGCTTGTGTGATGGGTGGGGCTTCCCACGCTAATCCGCACCATGGTTTCGATTGTAGAGGGAATGGAGCGGAAAGGTAAACGGAAGAGTTCGCTCACCGTTCATGTTGCGGTCAATCCAAGTCGACTGTTCGCCGGTATACAGCCGGTAACCTCGAAACAGGAATGGAAAATACGGACGACTAGGAGCGCGGCTGTGCAATCCTCGGTGGGAATACGTGAGCGCATCGACCACGTGTATCCGTCGCTGCGTCCGGCGGAGCGCGCCGTGGCCCAGTATATTCGGAATCATATCGAGGAGGCGGCCGACCTGACCGTCGGTCAGATGGCCGACATCGCCCACGTCAGCCAGCCGACGGTGATTCGGTTCGCCCGCAAGCTCGGTTTCGGCGGTTACCGTGAACTGCGGTACGTGTTGCGCCATCCGGCCGCCGAGCACAAAGTGACCTTCAATCCGTTGGCCGGATTCGATCTGAATCCGTGGGATGACGAAGATGAGATTCCCGGCAAAGCGGCCTATGGCGCGAAGGCGCTGATCGATGAGCTGCACAGTGCGTTGGACCCCAAGGCCTATCGCAAGGCGGTCGCCCTACTCGCCGAATCGGAGTTCATCGACATTTTCGGCGTGGAGAACTCGTTGACACCGGCGATGGATCTGTTCACCAAGCTCGGCTACCTGGGACTGACATGCCGTCTCAATACCGACGCTTACCTGCAGCAGATCGGTGCCGGGCACCTGCCCCACGGCGCTGTGGCCGTCGCCTTCTCCCATTCGGGCAGTTCGGCGGATACGGTCAAAGCGTTGCGATTGGCGAAGTCGCATGGCGCGAAAACCATCGCCATAACCAATGCCATCGGCGCGCCGCTGGCCAGCTGGGCCGACGTGACGTTGCTGACGGGTCGTGATTCGCACACGATCTATGGCAATGCGATTTTCTCGCGCGTGGCCGATACCGCGCTCGTGGACATGCTGTACATGGGCGTGATTCTGTCCGGCTATGGCCGGTTCTCCACCGCGCTCGACGAATCCGGTCGCATGATTCGCGACCGCGTATTCGAGAACTGAGCTGCTGCTTTATCGCGCCTTGGGCCGTATTGCTCTGGTCGTTGCTGCTTGGGTTGTTGACGATTTGGTCGTTGTCGCCCTGGTCGCTACCGTCCTGAGGCATGTGCCAGCGAATACGTAGTGGACTTGGCGTGCGTATGACGTTCGATCTTGCCGCTCAACTCCAGCTGGTCCAAGAGCTGCGTCATCTGATCCTTGTTCAGGCCAAGCGCTTTCTGCATGGTTTTACGGCTGAGCTTCACACCGCGGAACGCGAGGAAATTGAGCGTGAACTGTTCCAACGTTTGAGGCGACGGTTCCAGCGTTGCCGTATCAAGCGGGCGGGTACTGGCCTGATCGTCACCGTCCGGGCGTTCGCCGAATCCACTGCCGAGAATCAGCGTCTGCAGTGGCGCGCAGCCGATGATGCGTGCGCCGGCCAAAGCATCTGCGGCGTTATCCGTCATGCGCTGAATCGTGGGGAATGAGTACATTTTGGCATGCTGTGCTTCGTCAGTGGTGCTGGGCGCGGCGGAAGCATCGGCATCGGTCCGATGCGAGGACGCGGCCTCGGCCGATACAGGGATAGGCAGCACCATCGCCACCGAAGTGGGGCCCACGCGCAGTTGCGGACTGACCGCGCTCTGCGCGTAGGCGTCCATAATGCGTTGAATGCCGGTACCGCAGTTCTCGCAGAGGCCCAAATCGGCGAACAATTCAGCCAAACGCGGGGTGCGTGGCTGGCATACGCCGTTGAGTAGATCGTTGATTTCCAAACCATCGGTCAGGCCGCCGAGCGACACGATCTCCAAGCGGGAATCGAAGATATTGATCAGTGTGGGGCCGGAGTACGTGTAATCGCGATGTTCCAGTGCGTTGACCAATGCTTCGCGCAGGGCTATGGCCGGGTATTGGCCGGATTCGTTGATGCCGTTCAGCAGGGCGCTGGCTTGGTCGAGCTGGCGCAGCACCGAGCCGGTGAATGTGTGACGTTCGCGAATGGCGTTTTTGCCATTGCCCTCGAAAATGGTGGCCTTGATAACGAACGGGCATTGGTTGGACAGCAGGGTGGCAAGCGACGATTCGGTGGTGCTGGTGAAGGTGTTGTTGGTGCCGGTGTTGGTGATGCTGCCGGCGGGGACATTACCGGCATCGGCAGAGACGGATGCAGCCATGTTGGTCACAACCGGGCTTTCCCAATCCCTGCCTTCACTGGCAAAACGACCCTGTGCGTATGTGAAAGTGAGCTCACCGCTATCGCCTGCGACGGTCTGGCCCGATGCGGCGTGATCTACGTTGCTCTCCGTTGTCCCCATATCGCCGATGGTACCGGTGCAAGCCGACGTTACGCCGAGGTGTTTTACACCCCTACGGCTAGACTTACACGAGTTTGGCCCCGTAGCTCAGCTGGATAGAGCATGTGACTTCTAATCTCAAGGTCGACGGTTCGAGCCCGTCCGGGGTCACGATGTAATAAGCCCTTGGTTCCTCATCGTCTGTGAGGGGCAGGGGCTTTTGAATATTATGCCGGTCTGGGTCCGTCTGGAGCCTGAACTGTCGACCTTGAGATTAGAAGTCACATGCTCATCACCACCATCCGGGAACACCCTTAAGGGGTGCGGCTCCTGCATAACGGCTATACTCTGACTTGAGATGTGCTGGATAATAACCAGCTATCGCGCGTCCGCCAATGGCGACGAACGAAGGAAGAAGGGCCCGTGCCGCGAGCAATCATCGAGGTAAGAAACCTACGCAAGGAATACCCCGTCGAGGATGAGACGGTGGTGGCGCTTGACCGTGTCAATCTCAGTATCCCGCAAGGCCAGATCTGCTGCATTTTCGGCGAGTCCGGCTCCGGCAAATCCACGCTGCTCAACCAGTTGGCCGGCATGGAAAAACCGACGCGCGGCGGCGTGCGCATCGGCGGTGTGCCCGTCAGCAGGCTCGACGAGCGTGAGCTGGCGGCCTTCCGCCAAAAGCATCTCGGATTCGTGTTCCAGTCGTACAACCTGTTGCCCAACCTGACCGCGCTGGAAAACGTGGCGATGCCGTTGATGTTCCGCGGAGTGCCCAAGGAGCAACGCGAGCGCGCGGCGCGTGGCGTACTCAAACGAGTCGGGCTCGGCCATCGTCTCAGCCATTACCCGCGCCAGATGTCGGGCGGCCAACAGCAGCGCGTCGGCATCGCCCGGGCGTTTGTGACCAAGCCCGAGGTGGTGTTCGCCGATGAGCCGACCGGCAACCTTGACTCCAAAACCAAAACCGAGGTCATGACGATGATCTGCGCATTCGCCCATGACTTCAACCAGACCATCGTGCTGGTCACACACGATCCGCAGATGGCCTCATACGCCGACCGCATCGTCACCTTGCTCGATGGCCGCATCACCGGCGATCGGCTCAACACCGACCTTTCCCGCCCAACTGTTCCGTCCACGCCGTCCGCCCCAACCACACCAACTACACCGTCCACGCCGTCCGCCCATAGAACCCAAGGAACTGACCGATGAAGCACCTCTCCCACCACACCATCGCCATCATCGTCGCGTTGCTCTCCACGCTGTCACTGGCACTTGCCGTCATCTCCCTTCCGCATCAGGCGTACGCGGTCGACGGCACAGACGGCACAAGCGGCACGAACAGTACGTCTCAGGGAAGCGACGGCGATTCCGCGCCGATCGCCGGACCGGTGCCCAACATCATCATCACCAACTTCGCGTATGGAGGTGATTCCGTGGCCGCCGGATCCAAATTCAATCTCGACTTCACCTTCCAGAACAAGGGGCAGGTGTCGGTGACGAACATGGTCGTCACCGTGGACGGCGGCGAGAGCTTCGCCATCGCGGGAGGCACGAACACGTTCTACGTCGACGCGCTGTGGGCCGGTTACGCCATGACGCAAAGCGTGCCGATGCAGGCGCTCGCCTCCGCGAAAAGCGGTGCCCAGTCCGTGACCGTGAACTTCCGATACGAGTATGTGGACGCCAGCGCCCGCTCCTCAAGCCAGTCTGACGTCAAGATTTCCGTGCCGATCAGTCAGCCTGACCGGTTCGAAATCAGTGATCCCGTAGTGCCCGACCAGGTGATCGCCGGCCAGGAAAACACGGTCACGATGGAATATGTGAACAAGGGCAAAGGCGATATCGCCAACGTCGAGGCCACGATGGAGGGCGAAGGTTTCGATGCCACGATGAAAACCCAGTACGTGGGCAATGTGGCTTCCGGCGCCACCGGCACGATTGGTTACGCCTTCACACCGCACGCGTCAGGCGAGCTGAAGACCACGCTCAAAGTCACGTACGAGGATTCCGACGGACAGACCAAGACCAAGGAATTCCCGCTCACCATACCCGTAACCGATATGCAGCCGATGAATGATTCCGGCATGGCCGATCCGAACATGGAACAGAACGCCAATCAGGGATTGCCGGTGCTGGTGTATGTGGTCATCGTCGTGATCGCCGTGGTCATTATCGTGGTGATTGTGCTGCTGGTGCGTCGCCGGCGCAAGCAGAAGGCCAAGAAGAACGATATTGATGAGGACTGGGATGATTGGTCCGAAGGCAAGGATGATAAGACCGATACCGGCGTGACGGATGGTGCTGCGGCAGACACCGCTCCTATCACACCAGTCACCCCAGCCTCATCAGTCGCACCAGCCGGCTCATCCCACAAGGCCTGAAAGGCCCGACCATGCGATTCGGCGACATACTGCGGCTCTGCAGACAAAACCTATGGCGGCGTAAATCCCGTACGATTCTGACCGTGCTGGGCGTTATCGTCGGCTGCTGCTCGATTGTGCTCATGGTCTCTTTGGGCCAAGGCATTAACGAGCAGAACGAGAAGATGCTCAAATCGATGGGCGATCTGTCCATCGTCACCGTGTACACCAACGGTTATGCCGGTCCGATGGACGATGGCGGCTCGTCCAAGATGGGCGATACCAAGCTCGACGACAAGGCCGTGGAATCCTTCCGCGCGATGAGCGGCGTATCCGGCGTGACGCCGATGATGAACTTCCCTTATAACGTGACGGCCAGAGCCGGCGCGGGCGGCCGTTACATCTATGATTACGTGCAGATCATGGGCATCGACATGACCCAGTTCGACCAGATGGGCTACAAGCTCGTCGGTGGCGAGAAACCGGTCAAAAAAGACCAGGTGCTTGCCGGCGAATGGTTCGCCTATGGGTTCATGGACACCCTGAAGAACGGCGAACAACGCACCAGCACACGTGGCGATCAGTATTCCTCATGCACGTTTAACCAGGCCACCGGCCAGTGCGAGGAAGATCAGGACGAAGATCCGTTCTTCGACCCGCTCACCACGCAAATCAGTCTGACCACCGGCACCAATTATCAGGGCGACCAGTACAGCATGAACATGTACGGCGGCGGTGGCGGCACAGGCGGCGCGGGCGGCGGTGGCGGCGCAAGCGGCAGCGCCGCGGGTCAGTCGGAAAACGTCACCCTCGATGTGCGGGCTTCCGGCATTGTGGCGGGCGACTACAACAAGGGCTATGCCACCTCCGACGGTCTGGTCATGGATTTGCAGGCGTTGAAGGAACTGGCCGCCAAAGTCGATCCAGCCGCCGCCAAAAAAGCCACCGCCTATGATCAAGTGCTGGTCAAGGCCGCCGACCTCAAGTCCGTGCCCGAAGTCGAATCACAGATCAAAGCGTTGGGCTACGAGACCTCCTCCTATGAAGACATGCGTAAGTCGTTGGAAGAACAGTCGCGCGCGATTCAGCTGATTCTGGGCGGTATCGGTGCGGTTTCGCTGTTGGTTGCGGCCATCGGCATCGCCAACACAATGGTTATGTCCGTAACCGAGCGCACGCGCGAGATCGGCATTATGAAGGCGCTTGGCTGCTACGTTCGTGACATTCGCGTCATGTTTCTTGCGGAGGCCGGCGCGATCGGATTCTTCGGCGGATTGATCGGCTGCGTGCTGAGCGGACTGATATCGCTGGGCATCAACGTTGTCGGCGCGTTGTATGCGGGCGGCATGAGCGGCGGCATGTCTGGCGGTATGGTCAGCGGTGCCGGCGGGGGCTCCGGCGACGGTACCGGTGGCGGAACATCTATCTGGACCATACTCTGGCAGGCGATAGTTGGTGGCGAGAATGTGACCCGTTATTCGGTGATTCCGTGGTGGCTGTTCCTGTTCGCCGTGCTGTTTTCCACGCTGATCGGCTTGCTATTCGGCTTCGGCCCGGCCAATAAAGCCGTTAAAATCCCGGCCCTAGACGCCATCAAAAACAACGAGTGATCGCCTCTGTCACCTGCTCCACCGTTAGTCCATAACGTTCGTTCAGTTCGCCCAGCGACACGCGGTCGGTAAATTCCTTGGCTGCGCCGAAGTTCAGCACACGAGGATTACGGCTGCCGTCCGAGACATGATGATTCGCATAGTATGCGGTCACTTTCTCGCCCCAGCCGCCTTCAAGCTGCCCGTCTTCAAGGGTGATGACCTGCTGGTGGCCATCACGCAACGACTCCAGTACGTCTGAATCCAGCGACGTGCACTGGCGCGGGTCGATAACCGTTGCCGTGATGCCATAATCGTCAGACAATGCGGCGGCCGTCTGCTCCGCCAACGGATACGCATTGCCCAGTCCGATGATCGCGACTTGCGAGCCCGTCTGATTGACCCGCCAATCCAGCATGTGACGCGCACCGGCATGCTGAGCCGTTACGCTAACGGTCCCGCGGACTGTTGCGGCAGATATGCCCCCGCTGGCGGAGCTGGCGGAGGCTGGCAGCGAAGCTGACTGGGGGCGGTCAGCAATCTGCCCACCCGTCACCGGCAGCAGCGTCGCATCCCGTTCCGCCGCCAGAATCGCCTCGCCCGGCACTCGAATCACCACCGGACCAGCAGGGGCGTCCGCCGAACCGGCCGGCGCGGTAGCCCATGCCAGATCAGCCAGATAGTCGCGAGCCGAAGTCGGCACCAGCATCGTAGCCCCTGGAATATTGGAGAACATCGTCACGTCATACGCGCCGGAATGCGTATTGTCCGAACCGGACAGGCCGCCCAGAAAATCAAGTACCGTGACTCGCGAACGGTTCAGGCTCATCTCCTGGAAGAACTGGTCGTACGCGCGCTGGAAGAAGGACGCCGTGGTGGCCACCACCGGCGTGCCACCCGCCCGTGCGATGCCGGCAGCGTACGCCACGGCATGCGATTCGGTGATGCCCGTGTCTACATAATGTGCGCCCGCGCGCTCTCGGAACTCATGGGTGATGCCGTTCGAGCCCGGCGTGGCGGGGGAGATGACCACGAGTCCCGGCTCGGCGGCGAAACGCGGTTCGAGTGCGGCCATCGCCATTTTGCCGTAATGCTTGCGCGGATCGTCCGGCTTGCCGATTGCGGCATCTGGATTCTGCCAATGCGAGGCCTCGCACTGGCCCTCATGCGGTTCATGATCGGACAGGTTGCAGTGATCCGAATGCCACGGCTCGCTGTGGTTCACGTTATCGGTGGGATGCACGCCGGTGGGGGAGTCGAACGAAACCGGTGAGGCCGAGGCGGTTTGCCGATCTGCGTGAGTCTCCTCACCGTCATATCCTGCGCCCTTCAGCGTATGAATATGGACCACCACCGGATGATCGATATCGCGCACTTCCTCGAAAGCTGCGACCAGCGCGGAAACATCGTTGCCGGCCTCCACATACCGATAATCCAAGCCAAACGCGTTGAACAGATTCGGCTGGGCGGTGCCACCGGACGCGCGCAGGCGGGCGAGCGGACCGTACATGCCACCGAAATCGCCGGCAATCGACATCTCATTGTCGTTGAACACAATGATGAGATTGCCGCCCTGCTCAGCCGCGTTGTTCAGTCCTTCAAACGCCACGCCCGAACTCAGCGAACCATCGCCGATCACGGCGATCACATTGCCGATGCCGCTGTTCGGGCCTTCCATATCGCGGGTTTTCACCAAACCGCAAGCCAATGAAATCGAGGTACCGGTGTGACCGAGCACGAACTGGTCGTGTTTGCTTTCGTCCGGATTGGTGAAGCCGGTCACCTCGCCGAAACGGTTCGGATCCATATACGCGCCGGCCCGTCCTGTAAGCATCTTATGGACGTAGCTTTGGTGGGACACGTCGAACACGATGCGGTCGCACGGCGAATCGAATACGCGGTGCAGGGCCACCGTGGCCTCCACCATGCCCAGATTGGAGCCGATATGACCGCCGTGTTGGTGGCCGTACGCCAACAGCGTGGCGCGAATCTCGCGGCAGAGTTCGGCGAGCTCGTTGGGGGCAAGGGCCTTGACATCGGCCGGGCTGGCAATGCGGCTCAGCAGATGGGAGTCGTCGCCATGGGAAGGGGTAATGCTCGGGGGTATGTCGTGAAGGCGTGCGGTCCTCTCGGCAGCGCCGGAGACGGCGAAGGAATCGCTTGAATCAAATCCGTTTCCTGACGCGCTGCGCATACCCTCGAATCTCCCTTCGCTAGTCTTTCCGAAGTTGAATGCTAACGCCCGGCATTGTCCGAGGTCCACATGACGAAGCAATGCCCCCAACATCTCCGTAAATGGGTGATTCGTTCGCTGCGCGATGTGGGACAATGAATGCGGTAATTCCTTTTGATACCAAGGAGCGCGCAATGAAGGCCGTATACGCATCCACCGTCAACCATGCCGATCCGCTTGCCGCGTTGGCGGTGGGCGAGCAGCCCGAACCCCAGGCCCGCCCGTTCTGGTCGACCGTTTCGGTGCGTGCGGTGAGCGTGAACCATCACGACGTCTGGTCGCTACAGGGTGTGGGTCTCGCCGCCGAACAGACGCCGATGATCCTGGGCACCGATGCCGTGGGCATTCTGGACGAGGACATCCCCGGCAAGCATGGGCTCAAGGCCGGCAGCGAAGTGGTGCTGTACACGTTCGTCGGCACCGATGGGGCGGGCGTGGCCCCGGGCGAGCGCCGTACGATCCTCTCCGAGAAATACCCCGGCACGATGGCCGAGAAGACTTCCGTGCCGTCCGCCAACGTGTTCGCCAAGCCCGCAAACCTCACCACGGCCGAGGCGGCCGCACTCGGCACCAGCTGGCTGACCGCCTACTCGCTGTTGTTCGATGCCGCCGGCATCAAGCCGGGCGACTCCGTGCTCATTCAGGGCGCGGGCGGCGGCGTGTCCACAGCGGCCATCC
>ERZ780162.1962-NODE-1962-length-13572-cov-3.380410_pt1 | contig 13572 bp, 11 predicted proteins | sample MGYA00511474_ERZ780162 | MGnify/ENA primary metagenome ERZ780162 (study PRJEB29588, sample SAMEA2143633) | human gut metagenome | biome: human gut; feature: human-associated habitat; material: faeces | place: Denmark | collected 2008/2010 ...
TAATATTCTTCTAAATAAATTCGTAAATCGGATTTACAATAAATGATACAGCCTATCCTTCTATCCTTTTACCATTAAACAGGGAAACAAAGGGCAAGCCATATACATTATTTATTTCAAGTAAGGTTTACCATCCTTCCATAAAACTTCTTGCTGTGTAATATACCAAGTCTTACCATGATCATTATTACCTTGATAGAACAAATAAGTCCGTCCGTCAAGATCGGTAAAAAGGTGAGGATGACCAGATTCACTTGAATTCCATTCTCCCGGTTTTCCATTTCGTAAAAAAGGTTCTTCCGACAGACGTTTCCAGTTCAAACCATCTTCACTGACAGCAACCCCGATCTGCTGAGGAGCATTATTATAAGCTCCGGCATAAAACATATACAGTTTATTATCCTTCTTAACAATCGAGGCACCTTCAATACATTCTCCCTCCCAATCACACTCTGGATACAAGATCGATTTATCACAAGCTTGTGTCCAGTCTTCCCTGTTAAAATCAGTATTCAAAGAAGCTGTTGCCACTCCTTGCATTTGTATTTTAAAATCCTTGTCACGAGTTGCAAAATAAAGAAAATACTTTCCATTGAATTCACAAACTTCAGCATCAATAGCCCGTCCACAGTTCCAATCACCCGTCGGATGAAAAACCGGATTACTCGGGTCGCGATCAAAGTGGATACCATCAGTTGACACAGCATGACAGATTGCATCATTTTTTCCATTTCCATAGGTTTGATAAAACAAATGAATTTTGCCATCCCGAACTAAAGCACCAGGTGCACAAAGCCCATTCTTTTCATAAACGGCATTCTTTTCCGGCGTTATTTCACCGACTTTCGACCAATTAACCAAATCTTTACTGGATGCGATGCCAATGTTAGCACCAGAACCAGATACATCCAATCTCGGTGGAAGCGTATAATACATCAAATAACGTCCCTGAAAATTCACGACATGCGGATCTTTTGAAAAAGGAACTCCACGACGAGAAGTATCTTCATACATCATCCTCGGTTGCTGGGGTTTACCCAGCAACGAGAAAAACAAACAAGTCAATAATAAAACATATACTCTCATTTTTATTGATTCTAAATGATTAATTGCCATAACCAGGATTCTGGGTAAATTCCTCCGGATTCGAAACATTTGTCAACTGATCACGCGGTATCGGGCGTAATACATGATAATCTTTAAATTTCCCTGCAGTCATAGGACTGATTTCAGGATCATTCATACGCTCCATCAATTTGTCCGTCCGTTTCAAATCATACCAACGATGCATTTCTCCCATCAATTCACGAGCTCTTTCATCCAAAATAAAGTCAATCGTCACATCGGAAGACTTAATCTCCATCTCCGCTTCATGCCCAGGTACAGCGGCACGGCGACGAACCACATTAATATATTCAGCTGCTTTCTGAGTATTTCCAGACAGGAATGCAGCTTCAGCAGCCAACAAATATGTATCAGCCAAACGATAAACAAAAACATTACGCGATCCGGCTGTCCAGTTAACTTCTGGACGCAGGGGATCCAAATGTTTCACCAAATAAGCATACATTTTATAAGAAGTAAAACGAGTATTCGACGGCCATTCCGCATTCGGATTCTGCTCAGACTGGACATCCATCAGAGGATCGATTTGTTCACGCATATATTCCGGAAGAAATACCAAAACAGGCCAAACTTCTTTAATCTGTTCCGGTGTCCAAGGTTCTCTTGGATCAATCATGGCCAACTCTCCTTTTGTCCAAACCTTTTCTTCCACTTTTTTGGTAAACGGGCTGAAAACATTCTCCGTCACAGAATTTTCCGTTACATTCCACCGAGAAATAAAACAATCATCCCAACGTTGATCTTTCGTTTTGTCAAACAAACTTATTGCAAAATCAGAAGAACGCTCACGGCTCCAAGGTCTGCCATACTCAATAACTCTCTTTACAGCAGGATGTTCTTCCGAATAGGCTGAACAAAAGTACATATGGGCTGTATTACCATCTCCATTTAATTCCGCATTTTGCGTATACAAAACAGAGAAAAGGACTTCCGAATTATTTTTATTATTGATATCCCATAATTCTGCGTGCGATTTAACCAACGAATATTTACCAGAATTGATCACCTGCTCGGCATAATTCAAAGCTTTTTTCAAATCGTCATCACTCCGTTTCAAAGTAAGATACACTCTCGACAGATGGTGCATAGCTGCATATTTTGTTATATGCCCGAATTCAGATGCCTGGTAAGTTTCCGGCAAGTTTTCTACAGCAAATTCCAAGTCTGTAACAATTTGATTCCAAACTTCATCTACTTTTGTTTTATGTGCAGTAGTCTCTACTGAATTTGTCGGCTTCAACGGCATAGGAATATCACCAAACTGCTGTACCAGATGATAAAAATAGTGTGCTCTGATAAATAACGATTCTGCAAGAAAACGTGTTTTTAGATCTTCATCCAATCCAGGAATATCATTATTTTCCAGACTCTCAATAACTGCATTACACTGATTCACGGATTTATAACAACTATACCAGAAACTCCTGACATCAGCATTTGTCGCATCAATCGTCCAATTATACCATTGCTCATGTCCTTGATGACCGATCCATATATCCGAAGGACCTTCACACATATAAATCAAGTATTCCTGTATATACATTCCCCTTAAGGTTGAATACAATCCATTGACACCATTGGTTATACCATCTTTCGTCGTATAAAAATTACCAACAGTCACTTTATTATAAGCCGTCTCATCCAAGAAGTCGCAAGACGACAAACATAGCAGAGACAACGAACCTATCAATATTTTATTTAGTATTTTCATATTCTACTTTCAATTAATCAGATTATTAGAAACTTGCATTTACTCCAAATATAAACGAGGTTAACGGACGGTGGTCTGTATAGCTATTACAGTTTTCCGGATCCAGTCCTACATAATCACTCTTTGTCCATGTATATGGATTTTCAACCATAAAATATACCCTGAATTTTTCACTATAAAACTTTTTCGAAATCTCTTTCGGTAAAGTATATCCCAAATTAATATTTTTCAGACGTATAAATGACAGATCCCGATAAGCATAATCACTTGACACCAATAACTCCTGTGGATTAGTTATCGCAGGTTTCGGACAAGCATTAGAAGGATTATCCGGTGTCCAAAAATCAACATCCAGATGATTATAACGAGTTGATCCAGCCTCGTCAGTCAATACTCCTAATAGCTGTCCATACTTCTGACGTGTATAGAAATAAACATTCAAATCGAAATTCTTATAATAGAATCCTGTAGAAAGTCCTGCTGTCCATTTGGGTATTTTATTGAATGTATGCAAATCGCCTTCATCATAAACCCCATTATTATTTACATCTTCTATTTTAGGATTACCAGGTTCACGTCCATACTTTGCCGCTTCCTCCTCTTCTCCATATTGCCAAACTCCTATATATTTATACAGACGTTCAACGTAGAGAGGTTGCCCAATGAACCATTTATTTCCCGGACTATCTTCCTTTCCATTGAACAACTCGACAATTTCATTCTTGTTATAGCCAAAAGTCAAATCTACTGTCCATCTGAAATCTTTTGTCACAACAGGTACAGTGTTCAAGGCTATTTCAATACCCGAATTACGTGTCTTACCTACATTTTGCCAAGTAAATTCATACCCTGTATTGATCGGCAAATTACGTTTCATCAATAGATCACGTGTATTACGAATATATCCGTCAATAGAACCACTGATCCTGTTATTCAAGAAACCAAAATCCACACCGACATTATACTCTTCTGTACTTTCCCACCCCAATTGATTATTAGCCAACTCGGTAGGCAGATATCCCATTGCCGACTGCTCGGTTGTCCCGAAATAATACACATATTTACCTAAAGCTCCTTGTGTTGCATACTCAGAAATTGCCGTATTACCGGAATTACCCCAGCTCAAACGTAATTTCAGATTAGAGAGCCAATCAACTTCCCGAAGGAAAGACTCATCATTCATACGCCAAGCCAATGCAACAGACGGAAAGAAGTCCCATTTATTACCTTTTGCCAAACGGGAAGAGCCATCGTAACGTCCAGTCAATGTCAACAAATACCGATCCTTAAATGTATAATTAACTCTTCCCATAAATGACAACAAAGCCCATTTACGTACAGAAGAAAGACGTGTAAATACATCCGGTGCTTCATTCACATTAAACCACGAACCGTAATAAGGCATATCCTGTCCAGTCAAACCGACCAATTCTGCTTTATCTGTCTGCATATCATGCACCAACGATACATCCAAACTATGATCATTCAATACCTTCTTATAATTCAGGACATTCGTAAAAGTAATCTGTTGCTCGTTCGTTTTTTTGTATTCAGCAGACGGAGAAGCCAACTGGCGAGCTTGAGAAGTAGAACTCTTATAAACTCCATTCTCGATTGACGACAAGCCATATGTCAAACTTGTTCGGAATTTCAAGCCTTTGATTATTTCCCAATCTGCAAATAAGTTCAAAAGGATACGGGTACGTTTTTCTTTATTGTCTACATTATTCTTATCAGTATCGAACAAAGGATTCGAATGCAATACCGTCTGATACCAACCACTATTATAGAAGCGTAAATCACCATTTTCATCATACACCTCCGTTAAAGGATCCAGTACAGTACCATATTTCCAAACACTATTATCTCCATTATTACGGGTTGTCAGTGCCAATAAAGAAGAATAACCGACTTTCAAGTTCTTTGCTAATTCCATATCCCCATTAATACGGGCAGAGAAACGTTCATATCCCATATTATCAATAATACTTTGGTCTTTATTATAACCTAACACTAACATATTACGGTTACGGCCATTCGACTGGTTGATACTGACATTATGGTCTGTTTTATAGCCCGTACCGCTAAACATCAAATCTTGCCAATCTACAAATTGTCCGGAGTTCAAGGCTTTTAATTGAATATCATCAAATATTTCCTTATCTGTCTTTCCGTAATTAGCCATTCTTTTCCAGTCTGCATATTTTTCACCGCTCATCATATCATAATTCTTGAATGACTTGGACACGCCGACATATCCGTCATAGCTAACAGACAATTTAGCTTCCTTACGGGCACGTTTAGTCGTAATGATAACAACACCATTTGCTCCTCGAGAACCATAAATGGCAGTGGATGAAGCATCTTTCAAGACATCAATCGATTCGATTTCTGCCGGGTTGATCTCATCGATCTTTCCTCCGAACGGAGCATCATCCACCACTATCAATGGATCATTGCCCGCATTAATCGAATTATATCCACGGATCACAATGGTAGAAGATGCTCCAGGAGAGTTTCCCATCGTAATATCCGCACCTGCAATTTTACCTTGCAATGCTTGCATAGGATCTTTCATCACCGCCTGATTCTGAATCGACGAAGATGAAATCTGTGAAACAGATCCTGTCAGGTCACGTTTTTTAACAGAGCCATAACCAACCACAACCACTTCATCCAAAGCTTGCGTATCTTCCTTCAATTGGATGTTCAAAGTTGTCTTGCCTTTACTAACCACGACATCCTTGTCCAAATATCCGATGTACGTTATGCTTAATTGGGAACCTTCGGATATCGACAATGAGAAATTCCCATCCATATCCGTAATCGTACCATTAGCCGTCCCTTTTTCTACCACATTCGCACCAGCGACCGGTTCTCCATTCTCATCTTTTACGATGCCTTTTACGATGATCTGCTTTTGTTGGGTGGCAGAGGGTTCTGCGGCTTCTTTCTTGGAAATCACGATCATCTTGCCTTGGACGGAATAAGACAATCCGTTATCCAATACGGCAGATAGCACTTCTTCCAAGGATGCATCATTAAAATTATGCGTAATCTGCTTCTTCTCATTCACTTCATCCTTTTTGTAAATGATGGAATACTGCAATTCTTTCTCTACTTCCGCCAAGACTGTTTTTAAAGGAACATTTTTAAATTGCCGGGTGATCCGTTGTGCATTCATGGAGGTAGCCCCAGAAAGCATCAAGGCAAGGATTAACGCCCTTCCTACATGTTTTCTATACATAAACCAATAAATTAAAGAATTAGATTTAATAATATATTAACAATTGCGCTATTGTTTTCTAATATAAATATCCCGACCCCGCCGTTCATAACGGATCGGAATAATCTCGGATAGAGCGTGAAAGACATCTCCGACCGTCTCTTCATTGCGAAGTGATACGCGGAAAGCTATATCTTTTTCCAAGTCGTCTCCCAAATGAATCTGAACGTCATATTTACGGGATAGGCGGACTGCCAGCTCATTGAGAGTGATTTTATCATATTCAACTCTCCCTTCTGTCCAGGATTTATATTGAGATGCCTGAACCTTCCGACGGGAGAAACTTCCGTTTTGTTTGTCAAGACTCAGCAATTCTCCCGGTGCAACCGGAATATGCCTCCCTTTATATAAGATATCGATAGAGCCTTCCAATAATGTCGTTTTAGCAGAAATATCTTCAGGGTAAGATGATACATTAAATTTTGTTCCTTTCACCAATACACTGTACTGATCCGTTTTAACCATAAAAGGAGTTCCATCAGACTGTTTGGTCACTTCGAAATAAGCTTCGCCGGTTAACAAGACTTCCCTGTTTTTAGAATTGAAATTACCAGCATACTGTAAAGAAGAACCGGCATTCAACCATACAATCGTTCCATCCGCCAGTATCAGTTTGCTTTTTTCTCCATAGGCCGTTTCTAAAGCAAACAGGTTATTGGCGAGCTCCATACTCCGGTAAAAATGAAAACCATACATACCGCCCAACACTAACACGCAGGCAATTGCAGCGACCGCGATAAACCGCTGCAATTGCCTGCGTTTAGTACTAAACGTGCCATTCAACGATTGACGCACCTGCATCCGGCGTTGCAACTGTTTCCATTCATTCGAAACTTCAGGAATCAATTTATAGGAAAGCATCCATTCTTCCTCCCATTGACGGAACGTTCTTTCATTAGATGGTGCATCATTCAAAAACCGGAAAAGAAGCTCTTCTTCGGAGGGAGTAATGCGTCCTTCAAAATAACGTATTGCCAACTGGTGATTATCGATCTCCTGCTCTTTCATAACTTTTGCTTTCTATATGATGTAACAACTCAAATGAATTTTACCCAACCCCCTTCCTAAAAAAAATCCTCAAAACAAAAAAAACGAGATTTCATTCGGAAAGCAGCCAAGCCAGTATAGCGATATAGACATCCAACGGATATTTGTCTTTAAAGTGTGCGGAAAAGCGTGCTAAGGCTTTGGCTATATGTTTTTCCACCGCAGTAGTCGATATTTGGAGAGCATCTGCGATCTCCCGGTTTTTCATTTTCTTAAAACGACTCATTTCAAATACTTCACGGCAGCGGGAAGGCAAATCATTCATAACAAGACTGATCTGTTGTTGTAATTCCTTATACAGGAGGGAATATTCCGGGCTCAGGTTAAAATCCCAATAATAAAGTTCTTCACGTCCACCCACCTCGTCCAAATGCTCCAAACTATGTTGTTCCACCAATTGTAAATGTTTCAAATAGTTCAGACAAGCATTCCTCACCATTGCGAAAAGAAGGGATGAAATGGAAACGGCCTCTATCAAATCACGTTTTTCCCAGAATCTCAAAAAGCTTTCCTGTATGATATCCCGGACCGCCTCTTCATCTGTCACAAAACGAGCAGCATATCCCCGTAACCGGGGATAATAGGTATTGAACAGAAATTCGAACGCTTCACCGTTTCCGTTCTTTATCTCCTGAAGGAGAATCTTCTCGTCTGTGAAGTTCTTCATACTGATTATCGATTATGCTTCATCTCCTTATTCTCGCAATTATAAAACCCCTCTATATAGATATTCAAGTCTTTGTCTATCTCGATAACGGCAAAGCTGTTATTTTCGGGAAGGCTACCTTCTATCATTCCTTTCATCGTAAAATAGTGGATTCCTGCCCGGAAACTATAATTACCGGCATGATGGTGCCCTTGGATAACGGCCACGACCTTGCCGCTTTGCTCAAGTATCGAAACGATCTCTTCTGCATTGCCGATACAAAGCTCCTTGTCGATCCCGGAGAAAGTATCCAACAATTCGTGGATAAAGATCACGACCGGCAAATCGCCTTTCATCAGTTCCTGCCGGAGCCATTCCTTCTGAGCAGTTGGAATAAACGCTTTGGTCCAATCGAAAGCGCCGGAATCATAATCGGAACCATCCTCGTTGCAATTACCGTCGAGCACGATAAACTTGATCTGGTTCCGTACGAAGGAATAATAAGGTTTTCCTTTCACACTCCCGTAATTGCTCGTATGTGCGAGAAATTCAGATTTTGAGATACTATCCATATCATGATTGCCCAACACATGATAAACAGGGCCGTCGAAGGTCTGAAACTTTGCTTCTATCTCATCTAAAAACGACAAAGTCTGCCCTCTTTCAGGAGTATCACCCATATCCTTCAAGTCTCCAAGTTCAATCATGAAATCTAATTTCCGCCTATTAAAAACGTCTATTGCTTCCGATAACTTTGTGATGGATTGTTCATAATAGCGAGTTCCGTGTACATTCCGATGAGCAAAATGTATATCCGTTACCAAGCCAAAGCGCAGTCTCTTTTCATTTTCCCGCGCCAACAAGCCCGGACAGGATAAAAGCAATGCCCCAGCGCATGATCTCTTAAAAAATAATCGTCTATTCATGGTTTATCAGATTGATCAGGGCAAATGTAAACAATATTCCCGGAGAATTGGATAAAACTGTTTACCTTTGCCTTATCAAATACGAATCTGCCATATGAAACTAAAAGTAATTATCCTGCTTATCAGTCTGTTATCCGGCTCTATCGAAGCCCAGACAATTCATTACAATGCTTTCTCACACAACGATTATGAACGTCCCCGTCCGCTATTCGATGCCCTTTCATTCCAATTCAATTGTGTGGAAGCGGATTTATGGCTAATCGACGGCGAGCTGTATGTGTCCCACGATTCGGTCGCCCCCAACCCGGATATCACATTCGAGAAACTGTATCTCTTGCCATTAGTCGAACGGATCAAAAAGAACGGGGGCAAAGTATATCCGGGCAGGGACCGCCCGTTTTACCTGATGGTCGATTGCAAGACAGACGGCGAAGCGATGTACCCCGTCTTGAAAAAGAAACTGGAGCCATACGAATCTCTTTTCTGTCATGAAAAGGACGGGAAACTGCAAGAAAGTGCCGTGTTGTTCTATCTGTCAGGGAGAAGTCCCCGTAAGGCTATTGCTGCTGAAACCAACCGATTTATCTTTCTAGACGGTACGATAGAAGATTTAGGGAAAGGTATTCCGGCCGCCCAAATGCCTGTCATTAGCGATAATTATTCCAAATACATCGGCTGGAAAGGCCAGGGAGAGATACCCGCCGAAAAGCTCGAAAAGATGCGCGAATATATCCGGCAAACCCATGCGGAAGGCAAACTATTCCGCTGGTGGGGTGCACCGGACACACCACTGTTCAAGAAACTTTTTATTAAAGAAGGGATGGATTTGATCGGGGCCGACGACTTAAAAGCGTTGAGTTTGATTTTACAGAATCCCTAAAAGAGACAGCGACTTTTGATAAAATCGTCGGCGGCTTTTCCGGAAGGAATGCCTACCGCTTTCCTAAAAGATATAGGCCGTTCCAGAACAGCCTATACTCTTTTGTCCCCTACCCTATAACCTGTCGCTAGATAAGTCATAGGCTATATTTTATTGGATAGAAACCAAATAAAACGACCTCAACCGCTTCAATTAAATGTTCCGGGCAATTTCACGATCACCATTCACCTTTTTGAGCATACGATTTGTTTAACAAGGCCTATACAAGGTGAAGGCAAGTACGTTTTTAGCCTTCACCCCTGCTATTTGCCTTCATCCAGTTGACCGAAGTCGTTTTTCTGCCAATAAAGGAGAAAAAGAGCAGCACCTTCACCCCATGTTCCACTTCATTCCATAGACATTTTCGTTTTTAATTTAAGGTTACACATTTACTTTATATAGATAATCGTATTATCGTCGCTGCGGGAAAAAGTAAAACGCGTACTGCGTTGCAACACCTGCAAAATGAAATCCACCCCGTCCGAAACACGACATTTACCACTACATTTATAGTCATGCAGACTTTTGTTTTGGATTACAATACGGATATCATACGTCTTCTCAAAGCGTTTCATCAAATCGGCAAAACGGATATCCTCAAAGCAAATCAATCCCTCTTTCCAACGATAATCATCCAAGTTACGGATCGATTCCACCACCATTTTACCTCCCGTCCATTCCGCTTTCTGCATCGGAGCAAGCCGGATGGAAGAACCAGGCTCCATTTTATTTGTTAACTCAATGGAACCTTCCAGCAGGGCAGCTGAAAATTCGCAATCCGACTCCGCCTCATTCACCCGAACATTAAACTCCGTCCCCAAAACTTTTATATCACATTTCTTTGTCTGTACGACAAATGGATGTTCCACATCTTTAGATACATCAAAATAGGCTTCACCTTTCAACGACACACGGCGGATATCCTCACTAAAAGAGGCCGGATAAGTCATTTCACTACAAGCATTCAGCCAGACATTCGTCCCGTCGGACAGGGTGAGGTTCGCCCGCTGCCCCGGAGGAACGACGATCTTGTTCATCTCCAATACAGGAGCCGATTTTCCCACATTATTAGATATGTATAGGGCAGACACTAGCAATACGGAAATTGCAGCAGCGATCTTCAGCGATTCTCTGATAACAAAAGGCAGGCTGAAACGGTGACCGGATTGCACCATGCTGCTATTTTTCGTCTTATGCAACAACAGCACATCAAAATATTTCCGCTCCCTTATCAGCTCTTCCCGATTCTTATCAGAAGCATCCACCCAATCGCAAACAGCCTCTTCCTCTTCAAAAGAGGCTGTTCCTGCAAAAAATCGATGTAATACATTTCTGTCCATACGTTATATAAGCACCTCTCGAAAGCAACCCCCTAAAATTTTATCCGAATATTTTCACCTTCCTTTATTTTCCGGTTGCTGATCGTTTTTCCGTCTGCGATAACGGCAACTTGCAGTTGATCGCCAAGACGCTTCACTTCAATATCGAATACTTGATTGAACGCGCAAATCTTACGCAGGTTCATATGATCCCACTCTTGCGACAGGCGGGGAGTAAAGACAAACGAATTCAGGCCGGTCGGACGAATGCCGACTACACCCGTTCAGGATATGATAAAGGCCACATGGCTCCTGCAGCAGATATGAAATGGAGCCCCGAAGCCATGAAGGAATCATTCTATTTCAGCAATATGTGTCCACAACATCCACAGTTAAACAGAAGAGGGTGGAAAAATCTGGAAGATAAAATCCGGAATTGGGCCATAGCAGATAGTGCCATTATTATTATATGTGGACCTATTATTGAAAAACAGCCTAAAACGATTGGGAAAAATAAAGTCGTAGTACCTCAACAGTTTTTCAAAGTAGTCCTATCCCCTTTTGTCAAACCGATACGGGCCATCGGCTTCTTATTCAACAACGAGCAGGCAGTAGAACCTCTATCTTCATATGTAGTCACAGTGGATAGCATCGAGAGCCTGACTAATATGGATTTCTTTGCCCCCCTGCCCGACGAAATAGAAAACAGGATAGAAGCGGACGCTAATTATTCCTTATGGCCGAACTAACTTGCAAAACTCATTCAGCTGAAACGAATTTATCTCCATACGCCAATAGTATTCTGTTACAACAGTCCTTCACCTTATTATAAAGGGATGCCGTAGCGATTCTAACGGTTTCACACGGTATCATCAAGTAATTCAATTAGTCCCACATATTATGGGAAAGTATTCTTTTATATTGTGGGAAAGTATTCCCACAATATATGGAACTAATGGAGTTACTATACAAAAAAGGAAATACTATAAAGATCCGGATAAATCAAGAAGGGTGAAACGCAAGATGAAGAAACAGCTTCATAAACCGCACCAAAAGAAAACAAACTTTTGATGCGGTCGCCCTGTGATTCATCATGTAAAGAGAACAATCCTATCCAAATTCTTTTTATCTTTGGCGAACTTTTTAAATATACCTCAAAAGATGAAGAGAAAAAAGAGAAACATTCTATTATCCATTCTAATCGGAGCATTCCTCCTTTGTGCAATTGCCGGAGGCACCTTTTATTACTATCTGTTTGCTCCTCAATTTCATCCATCTAAAACTGTATATATTTATGTAGACCGGGATGACCAGGGAGGCGGTTCCCTGAAGCGTTACCGCAAGGATTCTTTCTACTGGTACAAAAAGTGCATCGCCACAAATGGCGAGGATCTGACCTAAAATGTTTTTCTCCGCACCTCTGTGTGCGGTGAGATGATTTGAAAGGAGCTTTTTATTATGAAAGTTTTGCTCTGCTGCGCTGGCGGTCTGTCCAGCAGCATCCTGATGAAGAAGATGAAGACCTGGGCTGACGCACACGGTGAGGATCTGGAGATTCAAGCTATGGGGACTGGCGAGGCTGTGGAAACCTGGCAGAATGGCTACGAGTGCGTGCTTCTGGCTCCCCAGGTGAGCTACCGCCTGAAGCAGCTGCAGGAGGAGATCAAGCTGCCCATCGCAGAAGTTCCCTCTCTGGATTATGCCATCGGTAATGCCGAAAACGTGATGAAGCTGGCCCACAAGCTGTGCGATAAATAATCGAGAAAAACGACTGCGGAATCATGGGTGCAAGAGATTGCACGGATATGTGCCGCAGCCTGCCCAAGGAGCATCCGGAAGGCGATTGGAGCGTTATCCTCGTGGCCGATGAACAGGCACGGAATTTGCTATAAAAATCCGATAAAATAGATCCGCAGTCCAGTTTCTGCGTAGTCAGCAAGCGTCCTGTTATGTTCGCCATTAAACACTGCAGTCACCACAGGTGCAAACAGGTAAATAAAAATAACCAGAAGTACAGAGACGCCTACTGCAGTCGTAACCGCCATTTTTAAATAAGTTTTCACATCTTTATGAATATCCCTGCCATATGCCTCGCTGACTAACGGCTGGGAGCCCTGTGCAATTCCGTTAAACAGGGCAACTGCAACAAGTGATGTGTTTGCAACCACGCCGTAAGCCGCCACTCCGGTATTTCCGGCAAGTCCAAGGATGATCATATTAAAGACGACCGTGATCACACCGGATGAAATCTCTCCCACAAAAGAGGACACACCAAACTGACAGCAGAAAAGTATTTTTCGCAAAGATGGCAGCATCGGCTTAAATTTTACCGTACATTTTTCCGAGCGGAAATGGATACAGCAGATCAGGATGCCGACCACCGGGGAAAGTGCCGTTGCAAGCGCAGCTCCTTCCATGGAAAGTCCCAGTGGGAACATCAGTACATAGTCAAACACAATATTGAACAGACTGCTGAATAATGTCGCAGCCATTGCGATCGACGGATTCCCATCGTTGCGCACAAAAGCATTGCAGATATAATTCCACATAAAAAACGGCGCAAAACCCATAAAAATACGCGTATAATTTTTCC
>ERZ780162.1964-NODE-1964-length-13561-cov-3.360506_pt1 | contig 13561 bp, 15 predicted proteins | sample MGYA00511474_ERZ780162 | MGnify/ENA primary metagenome ERZ780162 (study PRJEB29588, sample SAMEA2143633) | human gut metagenome | biome: human gut; feature: human-associated habitat; material: faeces | place: Denmark | collected 2008/2010 ...
GCTATATTTCCAACCATCTGCCTGTTTGCTTCTTCCGGATAGGGTGAATAAAGATTATGAGTACGGAGGCCTGCTTCCACATGCCCCACCGGAATTTTGTGATAGAATGCAGAAAGTGCAGAAGCAAATGTTGTTGTCGTATCACCGTGAACAAGCACCATGTCCGGCTTTTCCCTGTTCAATATATCGTCCAGTCCCTGAAGAATAGTCCAGAGTCTGTCCCTTTTTCATGATGTTAAGATCGTAATCCGGGATAATTCTGAACGTATCCAATACAGAATCCAGCATTTCCCGATGCTGTGCAGTCACACATATTACACTGTCAATCTCGCTCCTATGATGTTCCATTTCCTGTATAATCGGCGCCATCTTAATTGCCTCAGGCCTTGTTCCAAATACTACCATTATCTTTTTCATTTGTTTTTTCCCGTTTTATTTTCACTATTTTCGCTGGAATTCCGACAGCTACACAATTATCTGGTAAATCATTCAGAACTACTGCACCAGCACCTATTGTCACATTATTTCCAATGTGAATCGGTCCAATTATATTTGCTCCGGCTCCAACTTCCACGTTATCACCTAATACAGGAACATTATAAAGCCCGGAAGTCCCTCCAATAGTCACATTTTGAGATATATGACATTTTTTCCCTATCATACAACGCTTATGAATTACAATACCAAGGCCCTGATAACCAATAACGGTACCTTCGCCAATCTCTGCCTGATAAGGAATTACCCCCCACATAATTCTGATAATCCCTTTGATTATTTGCGGGAATAAAGGTATATGGTGCATATATAAAACTCGTTCTGCCTTATACCATTTATAAATATCCATAAAACTTCTTTCCTCTCAAAGTTTATATGTTCCTTCCAAATTGCAAATATTATGGCAATCCAGAATGACTTTTCCCTTTAACATCTCCATTTTCTGCTTAATTTCATCATGTTTTACCATAATTACAATAAAATCCGTTTCTTTCAGAAAAGTTTCTAGATCATGATATTGATTTGCAACAACATCTTTGGAAATAAATGGATCATAAACTTTCAGCCCTTTTGCAAGATGGCGCGCCTGACTTTCCAATAATTGTAAAGTAGGGGATTCTCGGAGATCATCCACATTTTCTTTATAAGTAAGACCATATAACCCAACACGTCCAATATCTGTAAGTCCTTCTATCTTCATTATTTCATAAATACGATTCAAAACGAAATCCGGCATGCTATCATTTGTCTTCATAGCCTCGTCAATAACCTTTGCAAGACTGGGATAGTCTCCAACCAAGAACCAAGGATCTACACTGATACAATGTCCACCCACACCTGGACCGGGTTGAAGGATATTGACACGCGGATGCATATTACAGATCTTGATAATTTCATATACATCCATATTGTCGTGACGGCAGATTTTTGCGAGCTCATTTGCAAATGCAATATTAACCGCGCGGAAGGTATTCTCTACAACCTTTGTCATTTCAGCCGTGCGGATATCCGTAATTACAATTTCTCCCTGACAAAACGATGCGTAAAAAGTCTTTATTCTTTCACCAACCAGTCTATCATCCGCTCCAATGGTTCTATTATTATAAATCAGTTCATACACCATGTTACCAGGAATGATTCGCTCCGGTGCATGTACCAGATTAATGTCCTTTCCAATTTCAAATCCCTTTTCTTGTATAATAGGACGTATAAATTTATCTATTGTTCCAGGAGAAACCGTTGATTCGATAACAATTGTCGCTCCTTTGGGGCATACACCCAAAACATCTTTTACTGCCTCAATAACATAGCATGGATCAACTTTTTTACTGAATTTATCATAAGGAGTCGGTACAGAAATAATATAAGTATCTGTTACCTGATATTTCGTCGTAAATTCAATACCGGCTTTAACTGCAGCATCAAAAAGGTCATCGAGTCCTTTTTCTTTGAATGTAGTTTTTCCTGCTTTCAACGTCAAAACCAGTTCTTCGTTATAATCTGTTCCAATCACTTGAACGCCATGAGACGCCATCATCAACGCAGTAGGCAGACCAATATACCCTAATCCAATTACATTAATCATGCTTTACCTCCCAAACACACATTTGTCTTTTCTTTCCAAAATTTTGTTCTATATGTCAACAAGATAAATTTTGCATTTCCAACTATGTATCTTTTCCACATCCGTCTAGGTTCTTGAATAAAACGATAAAACCATTCAAGTCCATGCTTCTGCATCCATAATGGAGCACGATTCGTTACACCTGCAACCACATCAAAACTCCCCCCTACTCCCATAACAAATGGAATATTTAAATCCTGTAAATATTTATTCACCCAATATTCCTTTTTGGGTGATGAAAATGCAACGAACATCATATCAGCCCCAGAAGCAGCCATTTCAGCTACCATTTGAGGTTCTTCTGCTTCAGAAAAATAACCATTTCTATATCCAACGATCTTTATTCCCGGATATTTTTCTTCAAATATCTTCTTAACTTTTGCTACAACTTGTTCTTTGGCCCCAAAAAGATATATTTTATAACCTTTCTGGCTCGCAAGTTTTACAAGTTTCAAAAATAAGTCTATTCCTGTCACCCGTTCTTTAAGTGGAATACCTAATCTTTTAGCAGCCCATACAATAGAAGCTCCATCCGCATTAATCAAAGGGCATGAATTAACAATCTTTCTCAGTTTTGGGTTTTTTTCCATAAGATTTACTTTAGATGCATTTATAACAACATGCTGCGTAGGCTTTCTTCTTGCTATAATTTTTTCAACTTCGGCAATCGTTTCATCCATGGAAATCGCATCAACATAGGTATTCAATATTTGATACCTTTTACTTTTTTGTTCTTTTACATTTTTCTCCATCCTACACTTCTCCTCTATACTTCTACTTCATCACCCGACTCGTCTTCGCCACATTATTGCTCGCGTCCTTCGCTCCAAACGTCACAATCACGACTCCATTTCCAACCTCAGACACCTTCTCCACCACCAGGCTCCCGGTCACATCCCCGTCCGTCTCATCCGTGGCCGTGACTCCTTCCAGCAGCTCCTCATCGCTCATCCCGTCCCGGTATTCCAGCTCCGTCTCCTCCATATGAATCACCGGCGCCGTCCGGTCCTCATCCAGATATAACACCACGCTCAATGCCATCAGGATCACATCCAGCGTACACAGTATCACTACGATCTTTCTCATTCCTGCCTCTTTTCCATGTTTCTCTATTTCTTAGTAGATTCCTTTTCTTCAGGCGCTTCCAGGCCGGTATCCGGCTTCTCCTCCGCCGTTTCCTCTTCCAGCGTCACAAAGTCCATCTCATCCTCATCCAGCAGCATGATCTTTCCCTGCGCTGCCTTCCGGTTCGCATTCCTCTCCTTCCGGCCCGGACGGCTCTCCCGTTCCCCGTTCTTCCCGTGCTTTTCCGTCACACCTGCAGTTCCGTTTCCGGCTCCCGCCTGCTTCTCCGTTCCGCTGCCTCCGGCTCTCTCTGACCGCTCGGCCCTGTTGTCCGCCCGGTCTGCCCGTTCGTTCCGATCCGCCTTCTCCTGCTTCTCTGTCTTCCCTGCTGCAGGCCGGTCGGAGACTGCTCCGGCCAGGCCGCCTTCCTCATCCGCCCCGTAGGAGCCATAGTACTTTCCATAGTATTTTCCGTAATACTTCCCGTAGTTTCCATAATAGCCGCCGCTGTTCAGGTTCACCTTATTCAGCACCACTCCCAGCACACTGCAGCCCGCCTTGTCCAGCTGCTCCTTCACGCTCTGGGCAAATTTATAACTCACCGCTCCGCTCTCGATCACCAGCACCGCTCCGTCGCACTGTTTGGCAACAACCGCTCCATCGATCACGCTTCCCAGCGGGGGCGTGTCCACCACCACGTAGTCGTATTCCCTTCTCAGGTAATCCAGCAGCAGGGTGAAGGCCTCGCTTCCCAGCAGCTCGCTGGGGTTCGGCGGCACCGGGCCGGAGAATACCGCATAGAAGTCCGGCACGTTCGTCTCGCACAGCACGTTTGAAAGGGAAGCCTGGCCGCTCAGGTAGTGGGACAGCCCGTAACGGGCCGCGCTCACCTTGTAGACACTGCGCAGCACCGATTTCCGCAGATCCGCATCCACCAGCACCACCCTCTTCCCGCTCTCCGCCATGGACAGCGCCAGCTGGAAGGATACGCTGGTCTTTCCTTCGTTCGGGGTGCAGCTGGTCACTGCCACCACCTTCTTCGCCTTCCCGGCGAATTCCAGGTTCGTCCGCAGGGTCTTGTAGCTCTCCCTCGAACGGAAGTCCAGCTTTTCGATATTGTTCAGGTTCACCTTCTGCATGTTCTTATTTCCTTTCGCCCATGGCATGTTCTATCATTGATCTTTTTCTGTTACTGTTCGCTGGCCTGCCAGTGAACAGTAACCTTTTTCTATCTCGCCGAAACTCTTCTTCTCGCCTTACGACGCTTCTTTTTCCCGTCCAGCTCGCCCTCATTTAATGGGATCACCGCCAGCACCGACAGGTCCAGGTACTTTTCCACATCCTCCGTGGTCTTGATGGTATCGTCCAGCAGATACCGGACCACCAGGATGCCCGCCGCCAGCACCGCTCCCAGCATCCCTCCCAGCAGGATGTTCCGGGTGGTGTTGGGGCCGGAGGCGTAGGTGGGCAGGTTTGCCGTCTCCACCACGTTCACCGCCTGGATATCCATCACGTTCATGATGTGCTCGCTGGCCGCCTCCCGCACCGCGTTGGCGATCTCCATCGCCCTCACCGGGTCGGTATCCGTCACCGTGATGGCGATGATGCGGGTATCCGCTGGCGTAGACACGGAAATCATGCCGGACAGCCCCTCATAACTCAGGGGCAGGTTCATGGTCTGGATCACTTCCTCCAGCACGTAGCGGCTTTTGATCAGCTGGGCATAGTCGCTGGTCAGCTGGGTGCCGAGCTGTACGTCGGAGTAGGTTATGGTATTGCTGTCAGTTCGGTTGAGAATGTATACCTGAGTGGTAGACTGATAAGTAGGTGAGATAAGCAGACTGGTATACAGAAATGCGCACAGCGCCGTAAGCAGGGCGGCGGGCAGGATCACCGGCAGGTGGTGCAGAAGCATCAGGCACAGCCCAAGCAGGTCGATTTCCACTTCATCGCTCTGCCGCATTGTTTTTTCTTCCATAACGGTCGTTTCTCCTTTGTTTTCCGTCGATTGTCTTTTGTTTTCTCTGTCTCTTAATAGGCCCCGTTCAGAACCGCCTGTCCGGAAGCTCCCGGTCCGCAAGGACCGCTGCAGGGTTGTCGGTCAGAAGGCGTTTCCGCTCCTGTGCCCCCAGCCGCTTTTCCAGCCAGTCCGCACACCGGGCGATCCGCGGGCCCCTCTCCTTTTCGTTGTGGGCGTCCGTGGCAACGAAGTCCACGAGTTCATTCTTCAGAAGCTTCCTGCTTCTGCTTTTATAGACAAACCCGGTCTCCCCGCTTAGGGAAGCGGCGTTGACCTGGTACAGGCATCCGGTTTCCCGTTTCAGCTCCTGCGCCCGGCCCTCCTCCATCAGCCTCTCATACCTCTCCACATGGGCCAGGATGGGGTGATAGCCATAGGAGGCCAGGCGGTTCAGGCCGTCCCGGATGTAGGCATAATTTTCTTCCGGGAAGAATTCCACCAGGCAGTAGGAGGAATCCGCAAGGGTCCTCAGCTTTCCTTCCGCCAGAAATTCCTCGATCCCGTGGCGGTAGAAGAGCTCGCTGCCCGGATACAGGCGGACGGGGATCTTCTGTCTGTCGATCTCCTCCTGCAGGAGCTTCATGCGCCGGTCGATCCCTTCCGGTGTGACGCAGCGGCGGTCCGCCCGCTGATGGGGGGTGAGGATGAGCCGGGAAATCCCTTCCATGGCCGCGATGCGCACCATGCGGATACTCTGCTCCAGGGAGGCAGCTCCGTCGTCCACTCCGGGAAGGATGTGGGTATGGATATCTACGAATCCATTAATATCTACGAATCCATGAACATCTGCGACTCCATAGTGACCTCCTGCCCTGTGGTTCCCTGCGGTCCCACGGCCTTCCGTATATCCTTTATTTCTCTGTTTTCCTGTAGTGTTCATCCTTCTGACAGAACTCCCCCTTTGTGCATCCCGATCGCGCGGAATACGTCTGATAAAAGGCAAATATTAAATATCCTGCACTTTATGGGGCATTTACTTTCCCGAAAATAGATTGACAGGATTTGACAGGGTTATTTACCCTTTTCCAATTATATGCATTTCTCTCTGTTGATGCAAGTATAAAAGTATAATTTTTTACGTTTAAAACGTATATTTCATGTTGGACTTTTAACAATTGACTGTGATATTTTGAAAATGCAGGGCCAAGATTCCTGACAAAAAAGGGATTCAAAATCTGCTGAAAGCATGGAAAAGATGAGATTTCACGTCCGTCAAACGGCCGTTTATGCAGGCATGGCAGCCGCGCCGAACTTATCGGCCCAGCCTGCGGCAGAGCTGCTCGCTGTCCGTTGCCCGTTGGATATCCGCCTGCCTGTACAGGCAGGCCTGTCCATCCATGCGGCCGCCCTCCGGGCTTTTCGTACAAAAAAGACACAGTCATCCATTTTTGGGAAACTGTGTCTTTTTCAATGCAATATGCTTCTGGATTTAAGTTCCATAAAATATCCGTTTAAAAAGTATTTCTCTGTTTCTATACGGCGTCTTCCTCTGAGATACAGCCCGAGAGAATGTCCGATAACAGTTTTTTGCAAATTAAAAGGGAGAAAACCATCCGGTTTTCTCCCCGTTTTCTTTTCATCAATCAGGTTTACGCCTCGGTATTGATGATCTCTCTCTTATTGTAAGAGCCGCAGGCCTTGCAGACTCTGTGAGGCATCATCAGCGCGCCGCACTTGCTGCACTTTACCAGGGTAGGAGCGCTCATTTTCCAGTTCGCTCTTCTCTTGTCTCTTCTGGATTTGGAAGATTTATTCTTAGGGCAGATAGACATTACTTACACCTCCTTGTTCTCACGAAATATATCCATGATTGCCGCCATTCTGGGGTCTGGAACGAAGGTATCGCAGCCGCACTCCCCTTCGTTTAGATCTTTCCCGCAGACTCTGCACAGTCCCCTGCAGTCCTCTCTGCACAGAACCTTTAAAGGCCAGCAGGTAAAGATTTCATTGCTGATCAGGCTGTCCACATTCAGCTGATAACCATCCATGAAGCCGCTCTGCTCCTCCGCCTCGTCTTCATCCGCCTTTTCAGGGGAAAAGACTTCCGTGGATATGTGCAGTTCAAACTTCTTCGTTACGTCCTTCAGACATCTATCACACTTCATGGCAATGCTCACTTCAGCATCAGCTTCAACCAGAGCTTTTCCTGTACCGCAGTTGGAAAGTCTGAGCTTCACCGGGCTCTTATCCACAATCATGAAATGTTCTCCCTGAAAATCAACTCCCGTCAATTCCAGCGGAACTTCTCTGGCAACAGATTTTCCTTCTTCTGCAAAGACATCCGTCAGATTAATCAGCATAGCAAACTCCTAATTCGCACTTTGTTAATTATACATAACCCGTTTCTGTTTGTCAACAAAAAACATCACAGTTTTTCACCAATTTTTCTTCCGCTTTTCTCCTCAGCTTTTCAGGATTCCATGGGCAAAAAGATAGTCCTTCCAGAGCTTATAATATTTAGCCTTCAGGTGGATCTGATCAAAGGTATAATCGGAAATCAGATTTCCGTTTTCATCGCAGACCGCATCGTTAATTTCCAGATAGTAGATGTTCTGGTTGTCCGCCATCAGAGAAATCGCCTGGTTGCGCTCATTGATATTTGCGTTGTTGAAAATCCTGTCCGTATTATTCTTTTCCTCTCCCACGCGCATGATTCCCTGAATGAAAATCAGCGCATCAGGCTGAAGCATGCGGATCCGGTTCACAGCTTCCGCATAGGTGGTAAAGAAGCTTTCCGTGGTTCCCCGTCCCAGCTCATTGATGCCCAGCATGATGTATATCTTTCCGAATTTTCTCTCCGTCAGCGCTTCCTCCAGCGTGGCCTTCGTCCCGTCTGCAAGGGAAGCGAATTTCTCCGGTTCCTCAAACAGATCGTAGATCGTCAGAGAGGTTTTGGCAAAAAATGTGGTGCTCTCCTGAAAGCCGCCGTATTCATCCAGCCCTACCGTTCTGGAATCTCCGATGAACAGGGCGTCGTCGAAATAGCTCTCCTGCACCGGGACAAACACACCGGTTTCCTGTCCGTTTCCGCCCTGTGCGCCCTCCGTCCGGTCGGCTCCGTCTCCGGTCTCCTGCCCGGTCTGGCCGGAACTCTGCTGGACGCTCTCCTGCCCGCCTGCGCCGGAATCCTGCTGTCCGTTCTCCTGTCCGGACTGGCTGTTTTCGTCCGGCCTGATCTCCGGAATTTCGGGCTGCGTCTGATCCGTTCCCTGCTCAGTCTGTCCCGGCTCAATCAGCTGTCCGAACCGGTCATACTGCTTTCCGTCTGCGGTGGTAAACACCGGATCCGGGAATCCCGCCGACTCCTCCTGCTGCCCGTCAGAGGCAGAGCTTTCCTCTTCCGAAGTACCGCCGTTTTGGGAAATGTTATCTTCAGAAGTGCTGTTTCCGGATAAGCTGTTTCCTGAAATGCTGTTTCCCGAAATATTGTTTTCTGTTGCGCCGCTTCCCGAAACACCCTCCGCAGGTACACCATCTCCGGATACTGCATTTCCGGATATGCTCTCTCCCGTTTCATCCGCCGGGCTGCTCTCCGGCTCCGTACCGGCTTCCGGCGTCTCGTATGACGCGCCGGGCTCCGCCGAGGTCTGCGCCGCTCCGAAGAACAGCTCCCACGGCCCGGTTCCGTCCTTCAGCCCCTGAAAAACCAGAGACACCACGGGCGTCATCCACCCGTTTTGTCTGGAATAATCCGCATATATGGTATGTTCCCCCGCAGCTCCGGCGCCCGTCAGCAAAAGCCCGCTGACCAGCAGCAGAAGAAACAGGGAATACTGCTTCCATCTTTTCATCATCGCTCTCCAATCCGCCGCTTCCGGCATTCCGTCTCCTAAAAGCTGAAATACAGGAACGGATTCCCGGCAGAAACGGATAACCAATAAACCGCTGCCCAGAACAGAACAACCAGCAGGACCGTTACAAACCATTTCCTTTTCCATTTTTCATAGAAGCGGGACAGCACCGGCACGCAGCACAGCACGCCCGCCAGAAGATACGGCCAGTACATGGACAGATATTTTCCGATATCTCCCGCATTCAGCGTCTCTCCTATGCCAAAGAAAGGAAACAGTCTTGCAAAATAAACGCCAAGCTCTCCCAGATCCGTGATGGCGAAAATCATCCAGGTGAGCGGAAGGAGCAGGATCACGTAAATGTGGGAAAGCACTTTTGTGTTCTTCAGCCATTTTCCATAGGTCAGCTTTTCCAGAATGATGAGCCCTCCCAACACAAGCCCCCAGAGGATGAAATTCAGGCCGTTTCCGTGCCAGATCCCGGTGAGCAGCCACACAAAGGCCAGATTGAAAATCAGGCGCTTCGTCCCCTTTCGGTTTCCGCCCATCGGTATGTAGATATAATCCCGGAACCAGCTGCCCAGCGTCATATGCCAGCGGCGCCAGAAATCGCTCACGGAAACCGCGCTGTAGGGCTGATTGAAGTTCTGAATGTATGGGAAGCCGAGCATGACCCCGATTCCCGCTGCCATCAGGGAATAGCCCTCAAAGTCAAAATAGAGCTGAAGGGAATAGGCAAAGGCACCCAGCCATGCCAGCGGGGTGGAGATGCTCTCAAAGCCGATAGTCTGAATGTCGTTCCACAGAATTCCCAGCCGGTCCGCCAGCAGCACCTTGGACGCCAGACCGAGGATGAGAAGCCGCAGACCTTCCTCAAACTGTTCCGGCCGGATCCGCTCTCCCGAAAGCCCCTCTTCGGCATCTTCATACCGCATGATCGGGCCGCTTGTGATCTGGGGAAACATACAGATGTAGGAGCCCAGCTTCCAGAAGGAGAGCTCCGCATCTATCCTGCCGCGGAAAATGTCCGCCTGATAAGATACCAGCTTAAAGGTGTAAAAACTCAGTCCCAGGGGAAGAAGCAGGCTTCCCGTCGCCGCCTGCCCGATCTTGAAAAAGGCGAGGATGCCGATGTCTGTCGCGCCTGCAAGAAGCAGCCACCTGCCCATGGCAAGCTGCCTTCTCCTGCGGTGGCGAATCCGCGCTGCCTCCCCCATCCTCAGTCCGATCAGATAATTCAGCGCCGTTACTGCAAGGAGCAGAAGTACATACCGCGGCTGTGCGCAGGCATACAGCAGAATGCTTCCGATAAACAATGTTATCTTTCTGTGCTTTGGAGGCGTCAGATAAAAAGCAGCCAAAAAAACAGGCAGGAATCGAAACAGGAATTCCAGACTGTTAAATACCAGACTATTTTCTCCAATCAACCTTCCCAATTCAAGACCTGCCACGCTGCTCACTCCACTTTCCCGCATGATATTCTTTGTATTTTCTTTTCCTTTTTCTCATGCAGCTTAATAAGCATAATACATTTTCAGTGGAAAAAAAAGAGCATTTCCTCATATTTCTTCAACTTCATATTTTCTTAATATAATTGTAAAAATGCGGCATCCTTCCCCTTTCGGAAGCCCATTGGGCTCACCCCGAACTGTTTTTTAAAGCAGTGGGAAAAATAGCTCACATCCGCATAGCCGCATTTCCAGGCTATGACGCTGACATCCTCCTCCGTTTCCATCAGAAGTTTCTGTGCGTATTCCATGCGCAGGGCAAGAAGATAACCGGTAAAGGTCAGCCCCGTGATTTCCCTGAAACGGCGGCAGAAGTATGTTTCATTATAGCCGAATCTGGCGCTGACCTCCTTCGGAGAAAGCTTCCCGGTAAAACGATCGTTCACATATTTCAGAATCTCGGAAAAGGCCTGATTCTGCTTCTGCAGAATGCGGATATCTTCGTTGCGGAACCGGTACAGAATGCCGAGAAGCTCATATATGATGCCGATCACCAGAAGCGGGTGATTCTCCCGATCCTCAAGCGCTGTAAGAAGCCGTTTTTCCGTCTCCCGCATTCCGTCATCATCGATGACCCGTTGAAAGCCGGTCCGTCCTTCACAGATGGGAACCAGGTATTTCCGCGCCGCAATCGTTTCGTTACAGAATTTTTCCACATCGAACATGAACACATGATATACCACGCCTCCGCTGCCGGCAAAACCTCCGTGCAGCTGACGGGGAGCCGCCACAGCGGTCTGACCTGCCTGCACCGTATATTTTCCCTCCTGCACATGCAGCTCCAGGCTTCCGCTCAGAACGTAAAGAAGCTCCATCCGGTCATGCCAGTGCATCGCAAAGCACAGTTCTCCCGGCGTCCGCCGTTCCGAGTACAGATGCTTCACCGCATTTTCCCCATAGATTACCGGAGTCAGTTCCTTGTACGCATCCAGCATGGCCGTTATCCCCTCTCCACTGGATTTTTATAGATTTCACAGATGATCTTCTGAATCCGCAGCGCTTCCCTTCCGCTGATCTCCAGCTTCTCCTTCCCGGCCAGCGCCCGGTAGAACTGGTCTATCTGAACCGCATGCTGGCTTCCCCAGTAGGGCTTTCCTCCGGTATAGGAAACGATTTTCTGGGGCTGATTCTGCACAGCCTCCACCGACTGATCCGTGTAACGGATCACCGCCTCGTCATAGGACAGACGCGCCGTCCCGTTTTCACAGACCAGCCGGATCTCTATGGGCTCGTCCACCAGATAATTGTTCATGGCATAAAAGAAAAGCGTGCTTCCGTTTTCATACCGGATCATTCCTTCTCCGGTATCCTCCACCGCCATCCCCTTATGTCCCCGGTTGTGAAGGGATGCCTGTACCGATACCGGCGTGCTGTCAATGAACCAGTTTGCCAGATCCAGAGAATGGATGGCCTGATCGATGATCACCCCTCCCCCTTCCTTATCCCAGGTCCCCTTCCAGTCCGAACCGGCATAATAGTCGTCCGGCCGGTACCAGGTCAGCGTGCTTCTTGCACATTTCACCCTTCCCAGCCTGCCGTCCTCAATCCTTTTTTTCACCAGCTGCGAAGGCGTATTATAACGGCACTGAAAAATCACGCCGTACTGAAGACCGAGCTTTTCCGCAAGATGCACAGTCTCCCGGGCATCCTCATACCGGATACTCATGGGCTTTTCGCTGAGCACATGAACTCCCGCCCGGAATGCTTCCTGCGCAACCGGCGTATGCAGATAGTGAGGCAGGCACAGATGTACCGCGTCCGGCTTCTCTTCCTCCAGAAGCTTGAATAAAATATTTAAAAAGCCATAGATCGCATTCGTGTGAAGCCCCTCGGAATTGGATAAATCCGGCACGCCATAGAAGGCGCGGTTCAAAATGCTGTGTCCGTCAATTAAAACCAGTTTTTCACTCATTTATAATACCACCATCGTCAAAATCATAGTTGCCGCCAGAATCGCCATCGCTTCTGTCGCATACAGCCCATGCTGTAAGGAACTCAGGATATGCAGATGTCGCTTCTCTGTATCAATCCGCATGCGCAGCTCTCTGTTTAAATCGAACGTATCGCCGTTTTCCAGGCGCTGCATCCCGGTTGTCACCAGAAACTGTATGCTCAGCTCCTCAAGGCAGGAACTGCATCCATCCACATGATTTAAAAATTTCTTTTCCGTGCGGTTATCCAGTTCGTCCTTCAAAAACTGAGGAATCAGCTTTTCGGTCTGTTTGCAGTCCAGATCTGTCATATCACAGAGTCTCCTTTCATAAAACATCAGGGGCATCCCAGGCTGTGCCTAAAATGCCCCATTAGTATCTCATATTTTTTATAACATTGCAATTCCTTTACAATAGGTCTGTGCAACCGCATAATCGTCTTCCAGAACAACGATATCCGCATCATAGCCGGCAGTTAATTTACCCTTCCGGTCATCTACCCGAAGAACACGGGCAGGGTTGATCGTGCAGGAATTTAAAGCTGCATCGAAGGGAACCATCGCCTCTTCCACAAGAATCCGCAGACCCTTGTTGATATTTAAGGTGCTTCCGGCGATCGTATCAGTTCCTTTTAATCTTGCCAGACCGTCCTCTCCGATCTCGATCGGATGACCGCCAAGCTCATAATTACCGCCGGGCGGGCAGTGCTTTGCACGCAGGGAATCACTGATCATAATGGAATAATCTCTTCCTTTCGCGGTGAAGAAGTTATTCAGTGCAGCCAGATGGGAATGACAGCCGTCACAGATGATCTCACCGTAAATATCGCGGACGCGCAGCGCGGTTCCGACCAATCCGGGCTTTCTGTGATGATAAGGCGTCATGCCATTGTATACATGTGTCATGCTCATCGCGCCATTGGCGATTCCCATCAGCGCCTGCTCATACGACGCGCTGGAATGTCCCATGCTGACTACTACACCGTTCTGGCTGCAGTATTTCGTCAACGCAAATTCCGGATCATGCTCAGGAGCCATTGTGATGTATTTGATCATGCCATGTGCGGCTTCCTGATACATTTTAAACTGTTCTACGGTCGGTTTTGCAATCGCTTCCGGGGGCTGCGC
>ERZ780162.1972-NODE-1972-length-13538-cov-3.742342_pt1 | contig 13538 bp, 10 predicted proteins | sample MGYA00511474_ERZ780162 | MGnify/ENA primary metagenome ERZ780162 (study PRJEB29588, sample SAMEA2143633) | human gut metagenome | biome: human gut; feature: human-associated habitat; material: faeces | place: Denmark | collected 2008/2010 ...
GGAGAACCCTGGGCCGCCGATGAGACTGCCATGGAGGGCGGCGCGGTGCCGGCGCTGAAGAAGAATGTCCGTCTCCTGGACGAGAATATCGGGATGTTCTGCGACAATACCCGGGATGCCATCAAGGGATCTGCACTGAAGACAAAGCTGCCCGGATTCATCAACGGCGCGGCAGGAATGGAAGAGAAGATCCTCCGAAGCGCGGAAGCCTGGTGCGGGCAGGATGAGACGGAAGAACGGACGGACAGCAGAGGGAACGGTGAAATGGTGGAAAAAGAGGATGAAGAGCAGGAACTCTGTGCAAAAGCTCCCTCTCAGATCATCACCTATGTATCTGCCCATGACAATCAGACACTGTGGGATAAGCTGGACGAGACTGTGCCCGGCGGAGACCTGATGCGCCTGAACCGGATGGCAGCGGCGCTCTACATGACCTGCCAGGGATCCCTGTTCCTTCTGTCAGGCGAAGAATTTGCAAGGACGAAGGACGGACATGACAACTCCTTTAACGCCCCCATCACTCTGAACCGGCTGGACTGGAGAAAGGCGTGGGAGGAACGGCCGCTGGTGGAGTATTACAGAGGGCTCATCGCCCTGCGCAAGCAGCTCCCCGGGCTGTGTGACAAGTCCGAAGATGCAGCTTCCCGGATCTTCGGAGTGAAGAAGGCGGGCGGGATCGTCAGCTACCTGTGCGACAACAGAGCGGCAGGTGCGGATACCAGATGGGCATCGCTGATGGTCGTCTATAACAGTACAGAGAAGCCGGAGAGGGTTTCACTGCCCGGAAGCGGCTGGGAGATTCTGTGCGATGCACAGAGCAGTACGCTCTGGATGGATTCTCCGGCAGCGGGAAACTGTATCTGTGCGGCGCCTCAGAGCGTCATTATACTCGGATGCGTCAGAAATGAGGCCGGAGAGATGGAGATTGGAAGGAGAAAAGCAGTATGAAATGGGTATACGGAAAACAGGACTGGAAGACATTTGAGAGGGGACAGGAAAACTGTTATCTGATGACCAACGGGCTGGGAGGATTCTCCTCTCTGACAATGACAGGTTCCGCGGCGCGCAATGACCATGCTTTCCTGATGGCATGCACGAAAGCGCCGAACAGCCGGTACAATGTGATCCACCGCCTTGCGGAACAGATCGAGGCGGGCGGGAGCACGTACACGCTGTCCAGCCAGGAGTTTGCGGACGGAAGCAGGGAAGAGGGATATAAATATCTCTGTGAGTTTTCTTATGAGGATACTCCGGTGTGGCGGTATCTTGTGAACGGCATCGAGATTGAGAAGGAGGCTGCCATGCGGCAGGGAGAAAATACGGCTGCGGTCGTGTACCGGGTCCGGAACAGATCGAGAGCTGACGCAGTGCTTTCCATTACCCCGTTTCTTCAGTTCGTATCCAAGGGGAGCGACCTCGGACCGGAACAGGAGTTCCGGTTCCGTGCCGGCGGGGCAGAGAGCGGGGGGATGGATCTACATGTACAGACGGATGGCACAGCGGAACTGATCCCGGAATGTGAGGAGACTTACTTCTATAGTTATGACGTCTGCGACGGGAGGAGGAGCACGGGGACTGCAAAGGCAGGATTCCGGATCAAGGCTGCCGTGAAGGCGGGCGGGTACCGGGAGATCTCAGTCGTATTTTCAGTATCCGATAATACGGAACCTCATATCAGGGGCTTGGCGGGCGGTGCCCGTCTGCAGATAACCGCCCAGCAGATCATCAAAGAGCAGAAATTGTACCGGAGAGAGCTGGAAGAGCAGTCCGGATTTTTGTCCGATACGGCAAAGTGTCTGGCAAAGAGTGCGTCTCAGTTTATCGCGAAGAGGGAATCCACGGGGGGAGATACGATACTGGCAGGATTCCCGTTCTTTGAGGACTGGGGCAGGGATACCATGATCGCTCTCCCGGGCGTATGTCTGTCTGCACGGCGGTATGATGAGGCGCGGTCCATCCTGAGGACATTCGCGCGCTATGAGAAGGACGGGCTGATGCCGAATCTGTTTCCGGAAGGCGGCAAGGACCCCATGTACAACACGGTGGATGCGGCGCTTTTGTTCATTAACTGCGTCTGGCTCTATTATGACGCGACAGAGGATCTGGCGTTCGCAGAAGAGATGTATCCGGTCATGGAAAGGATTGTAGACTGCTACCGAAAAGGGACCCGGTTCGGGATCCACATGGACGATGACGGTCTGATCATGGCAGGAGAAGGGCTGGATCAGGTTACCTGGATGGATGTCCGGGTCGGGGAGATCCTCCCAACGCCGCGCCACGGCAAGCCGGTGGAAGTGAATGCATACTGGTATAACGCGCTTCGGATCATGGCGGAATTCTCCCGGAAGAGGGAAGAAGGCAGCGCGTCAGATAAGAAAGCGGAAGAGTACGAGAGGCTGGCGCAGAAGGTGAAGGCGTCGTTCACAGAAGCCTTCTGGATGGGAGAAAAGCACTGTCTGAAGGACGTGATCTCGGGAACAGACGCAGATACCCAGATCCGCTGCAATCAGATCTGGGCGGTCTCCATGCCGTTCATTATGCTGGATGGAGAGAAGGAGAGAGCGGTGGTGGACACTGTGTTCGAGAAACTCTACACGCCTTACGGACTGCGGACGCTGGAGCAGGAAGATGATCAGTTCTGCCCCGAATATGGCGGAGAGGTGCTTAAGAGAGATCTGGCCTATCATCAGGGCACTGTTTGGGCCTACCCGCTGGGCGCCTATTATCTTGCCTATCTGAAAGTCAACGGAGACAGCGCAGAAGCAAAGGCAGAGACCGCAGCGCAGCTGGAAGTGCTGGAGAGCGCACTGAGGGAAGGATGTATCGGACAGCTCCCGGAGATCTATGACGGAGAGAATCCTGTCTCGTCAAAGGGATGCTTTGCACAGGCCTGGAGTGTGGGTGAACTGCTCCGGGTTTATGAACGTCTGGAAGCGTGATAAAGACAGGAGGGTATCTATCTATGGAATTTACAGGAGTATATCATAAGACATCAGAACAGATGAGCTATCCGTTGGATGAGGACCGGCTGGTCATTAATCTGAAGACCGGGTATGACGTGAAGCAGGTGTTTATCCATCACGGCGATCCCTTTGACGCGGGAATCCTGGGAGGCAGTGAGAAATGGACCGGAAAACGGGAAGAGATCGTCTATAAGAAGCGGCTTCCCCATCAGCTCTGGTGGACGACCACACTCACGCCGCCTTACAAGAGGTGCAAGTATTATTTCGAGCTCCATACAGAGGACGAGGTGTGGTATTATTTTGAGGACGGATTTCTGACAGAGGAGCAGGTCAACATGGAAGGACGGCTCCTGCAGTACTTTATCGTGCCATGGATGAACCCGGCGGATGTGAACCGGACGCCGGCATGGGTCAATGATACGGTCTGGTATCAGATCTTTCCGGACCGGTTCTGCTGCGGCGGCACGGGAAAGAATGACCCGGACGTACTCCCCTGGCAGACGGGAAAGGTCACGAACCGGGAGAAATACGGCGGAGATCTCGAGGGGATCCGCCAGAAACTGCCATATCTGCAGGATCTTGGGATCACAGGAATCTATCTGAACCCTATCATGGAGGCGGAGACCAACCACAAATATGACACTAAGGACTATACGAAGATCGACCCGTCCTTCGGAGATGACGGGACGATGAAGCGTCTTGTCTCGGAAGCGCATGAGAGGGGGATCCGGATCATGCTGGACGCGGTGTTCAATCACTGCGGCAGGAAATTCGCTCCCTGGCTTGACGTCCAGGAGAAGGGGAGAGAGTCAGAGTATGCGGACTGGTTCATGGTACAGGACTGGGATGAGATCGGGAAACAGGGTGACACAAGGGACGGCAGGTTTTACTCCTTTGCCTTTGCGGACTGGATGCCCAAGCTCAATACCAATAATGAAGAAGTGATCGATTATTTCTGCAAGGTTTGTGAAGGATGGATCCGGAAATATGACATCGACGGAATCCGTTTTGACGTAGGCAATGAGGTGTCCCACCGCTTCCTGAAGCGGATGCGGGAACACCTGAAGAAGATCAAGCCGGACATCTATCTTCTGGGAGAAATCTGGCATGACGCCAGCCAGTGGCTCGCCGGGGATGAGTACGACTCGGTTATGAACTATCCGTTGATGAGCGGTATCCATGATTTCTTCCTGGATCAGACAATGGGGAAAGAAGAGTTTGAATACATGGTGAACTGCTGTTATACTATGTATATGCAGCAGAACAACAATGTTCTCTTCAATCTTCTGGATTCCCACGATACGGAGCGGCTCATGAACCGGTTCCATGATCTGGACAAGTTCTATCAGCAGCTCGCCGTTCTCTTCACCCTGCCGGGAAGCCCCTGCATCTATTACGGGACGGAGATCGCCATGGAGGGAGGATTTGATCCTGACTGCAGGCGGTGCATGCCGTGGGATGAGATCGGGACAGAGGAGAATCAGAGACGGATCGGACAGATGAAGACGCTGATCCGTCTGCGGAAGAATGAGGAGACCTTCCGAAGCCTTCACTTTCATTTCCCGGACCGCATTGAGAACAGGCGGTGCGTCGAATACATCAAGCTGGATGAGGCCGGACGGAAGATTGAAGTGCTCCTGAACTGTTCGGACGAGACAGTGAAGGCCGGGAGAACAGGAGAAGTTCTGTTCGCACGAAATTATCAGAATGGTATACTTGAAAAAAACGGAACACTGATAAGGAGGATTTGACATATGACAGAAAAGAAGAACCTGCCCTGGTGGAAGAACGCGGTGGTCTACCAGATCTACCCGAAGAGCTTTCAGGATTCCAACGGAGACGGAATCGGAGATATTCAGGGAATCATAAGCAGACTGGACTACCTCGCCGATCTGGGCATTGACGCGGTGTGGCTCTCCCCTGTGTACTGCTCTCCACAGGATGACAACGGGTATGATATCTCAGATTATCAGGACATCGATCCCATGTTCGGCACTCTGTCGGATATGGAGGAGCTGATTGCGGAAGCGAAAAAGAGGAATATCCGTATCATCATGGATCTGGTGTTGAACCATACGTCGGATGAACACAGATGGTTCCTGGAAGCGAAGAAGAGCAGGGAGAATCCGTATCACGACTATTATGTCTGGAAGGACGGAGTGGAGGGCGAACTCCCCAATGACATGAAAGCGTCCTTCGGCGGACCGGCATGGGAATGGGTGCCTGAATTACAGCAGTACTATTTCCATCAGTTTTCTGTAAAACAGCCTGATCTAAACTGGGAGAATCCGAAGGTGCGCAGGGAGATCTACGATATGATCCTCTGGTGGATGGACAAAGGCGTGGGAGGGTTCCGCCTGGATGTGATCGACCAGATCGCGAAAGAGCCGGACAGAAAGATCACCAATAACGGTCCGAGGCTCCATGAGTTTCTGCAGGAGATGAGCAGAGAGACCTTCCAGAAGGGGGATCTGATCACTGTTGGGGAGGCATGGGGCGCCAACACGGAAAATGCAAAACTGTACAGCAATCCGGACGGAAGCGAGTTCTCCATGGTATTCCAGTTTGAACATGTGATGCTGGATCAACAGCCGGGAAAGGAAAAATGGGATCTTGCTCCCCTCCCGTTCGTGAAGCTGAAACAGTGTATGGCAAAATGGCAGGAGGAGTTGTATGGAAAAGGCTGGAACAGCCTGTTCATGGACAATCACGATCTGCCCAGGATCGTCTCCCGCTGGGGGAATGACAAGGAATACCGGGAAGAATCGGCGAAGATGCTGGCGACCGTGTTCCACGGCATGCAGGGAACGCCATATGTCTATCAGGGCGAAGAACTTGGGATGACGAACGTAAAGTTCAAGGATATCACACATTACAGGGATATCGAGACGCTCAACCTGTACCAGGAGCGCCTGGAAAAAGGATACAGCCCTGAGGATGTGATGCGGTCCATCTATGCGAAGAGCCGGGACAATGCCCGCACGCCGATGCAGTGGTCTGCGGAGGAAAATGCCGGATTCACTGACGGAACACCCTGGATCGAGGTGAACCCGAATTATACGGAGATCAACGCGGAAGCAGAGCGGAGAGATCCGGATTCTGTGTTCAGTTATTACCGTACGCTGATCCGTCTCAGGAAAGAATATCCGGTCTTCATAGACGGAAAATTCGAACTTCTGATGGAGGAGGACGAGCAGATCTTTGCCTACACACGGACTTCAGATGAGGGAAAAATGCTGGTTTGCGCCAATTTCTCAGGAGAACCGGCAAAGTGTCCGCTGATCAGTGAGTGGAAGGATGCGCAGAAACTGATCCATAATTACCACGGCGATGTGGCTGATGGGCTCAGGCCTTATGAGGCTGTGATGCTGTGGAAGGCAGGGACGAAGTGAGATGTACGGGGATTGTGTTAAGATTTCAGAGTCGGCAAATGTGGTGAAAGAAGCGGTCGTCGTCGGAGACGTAACAGTGGAGGAGGAGTGCACTATCCTTTTCCATGCCGTTCTCCGCGGCGATGCGGAGAAGATCGTTGTCGGACGGTGCAGCAATATACAGGACAACTGTACCATCCATGCGGATACAAGATATCCTGCCGTGATCGGAGCCCATGTCACTGTGGGACATAATGCGGTGCTTCACGGATGCACGGTGGGCGATGGCAGTCTGATCGGAATGGGCGCTGTTGTGCTGAACGGGGCACAGATCGGCAGGGAGTGCCTGATCGGCGCAGGGAGCCTTGTCCTTGAAGGACAGGTCATTCCGGACGGGAGCCTGGCAGTCGGAAATCCGGCGAAAGTGAAGAGGATGCTGACCGAGGCGGAACGCCGAAGAGTGTATGAGAGCAGTCAGGATTATGTGCAGGTGGGCAGGAATCTGAAAGCAGAAGGATACTGCCGTTAGTTGTGAAAGAGGAAGGGGACTGATGTATGATTTAGCAGAACCGCAGCCGTCGTCCGAAGAGATGGGTAAACCAGTTTGTGATACTGCCTGTACAGACTGCCGCGATCACGGTCCCGATCCCCACGGCTGAGATATTGCCCAGGAACAGGATGGATATAACGGCGGAGATCACAGTGATGAGCATCTCGATCCGGACGCGGACTGTTCCGAAGGATTTCCCTTCCTTCTCGGCAAGGCTTGCGACGAATCCTTCCATCGGGAGCACGGCAAATCCGGAATTGACCGTGAAGGAGATGCCGATGGCAAGCACTGCGCACGCCGCGATGCTGAGCAGGATTCTGACAGCCATCAGATGCGTGCTGAGCATCTGGAACGGCAGGGAAGTTACCTGGATGAACATAGAATACAGGAAAGTGAGCAGGAGCTGGAGCACCTGCTTTTTTCCGGCTCTTTTTTCCACAGCGATCTCACCGACGAGCAGGCCTGCGTTTACGATGAAGTTGAACAGAGCGTAGCTTTTGGATGGGAAAAGCTCTGTCAGGGCAAGCGCGATCGTGCAGCTGGGAGCAACGCCCAGCGCGGCCTTCAGAAAAAGATTTGAGCCTACGGACATGATCAGCAGCCCGGCAATATAGTAAAACATTCTTTTATAATAGTGGTGATCTTTCATCATGATTGTCCTCCATGACTGTTACTATAAACGGTAATCTGTGAGTTCGATTACATTATAGGAAGGTGTATCTTTACAGTCAATTCCACTTCTGATATGATATATTCCCGAAAGGAATAAATATTATGGATATACAGCAGCTGAAATATTATCGCGAGCTCTGCCGGGTAAAGAACTTTACTGAGGCAGGATTTGCCTGCAGCCTGAGCCAGAGCGCGCTTTCAAAACAGATCCGCAGGCTGGAGAAAGAACTGAATGTCACCCTGATCCGGCGGAATACGAGAAAATTCGAACTGACCGAGGAAGGGGAGATCTTCCTGGAATATGCAGGACAGGCGCTGGAGAGGTACGGAAAAATGCTTGAGGACATCCACTCGAAAAAGGAGATCCATATCGGCAGCATGACCGTGCTCTCCCCGTATCATTTCGCAAAAGTGCTTGCCGCATTCCATGAGCAGCACCCCGATATCGATCTGGTCCTGGACGAGCATCCTGCCGACCAGATCGTCGCACATATAGATGAGTATGATTTCGCTATACTCCGCACACTTCTGATCACGGACACAGAAAGGTACTGCATGCTTCCGCTGTATGATGACTACTTCTGCGCAGTCGTGTACAGCTCCCACCCGCTGGCGGGGCGGAAGAGTATTCGGCTCGAGGAGCTCAAGGATGAGGTGTTTGTGTTCCCGCAGAAGGGAAGCGGCGGGTATGAAGCATTCTATGACAGCTGTATCCGGGCGGGCTTCACACCGGATATCCAGTATGAGTTCCCGCAGGCGAACACGATCATGAGCTTTGTACAGGAGAAGATGGGCGTTACTATTAATTTCACAAAGGTATATCAGGAATATGCGGGCAGCGGCCTGTGCATGATCCCGCTAGAAGATGCGCCCCATTATCCGATCTCGCTGATCTATCCGAAGAGTGTGACGCTTACTGAGGCACAGCGGACATTTCTGCGCTTTCTCCGTATGTGGAAGAAAAGCACATCCGTCACAGAAGAGAGACGAGGGGAATGAGACAGGAAGACTGCGGGGCGGAGAGGCCTGTGGAGCAGAGCTGCCGGAATCTGGGCTGAGTGAGACGCCGGTGAAAAAGGACAGAGAAAGGAAAGACGGAGATTGAGATTCCTTCTTGACAGGGAATATCCGGGTGCGGTAGAATAACCGATGTAGAGAAAGCGTTGAAGAGGACAGTAGGCTGTCTCCACTTCTCAGAGAGGGATCCGCCCGGTGTGAGGATCCTGTTGTGGGACTGACTGAAGACCACCTCGGAGCGGCCTTAATACGGCACGGTGATTCCGTTATCATCATATGAATTAAGATGGTTTTCCATGGAAAACAAGCAGGGTGGAACCGCGGGCTGATCGTCCGTCCCTGCAGGGAGTGTTTCCGTGCGGCTATAGATTCAGATCATAAGAGGCATTCCTTAAGGAGTGCCTTTCTTTTTCGCCGCAGCATGCAGAGAAAACAGAGACTGCAGAAGGCAGATGCCCTGTATCTGACTGCCATGCACGGCGGAGAAAGGTCCAGTCCAGCCTGAGGAACACGGACGAAATTGATTCAGAAAATGGAGAAAGGAAGAGAAAGAACATGAAGATCACACTGAAAGACGGTTCATTTAAAGAGTATGACCAGCCGATGAGCGTGTATGACATCGCACTTGACATCAGCGAGGGACTTGCGCGGGTGGCAACATCCGGAGAACTTGACGGAGAAGTCGTTGACTTGAGGACAATCGTGGACAAGGACTGCGAGCTGAATATCCTGACGTTCAACGATGAGAAGGGAAAAGGAGCATTCCGCCATACAGCGTCCCATATCATGGCGCAGGCGATCAAGAGACTGTACCCGGATACAAAGCTTGCGATCGGTCCGTCCATCGCAGACGGATTCTACTATGATGTGGACAGAGAGACTCCGCTGACCGCAGAAGATCTGGAGAAGATCGAGGCGGAGATGAAGAAGATCGTCAAGGAGAACCTGGAGATCAAACAGTATACCATGCCGAGAAACGAGGCGATCGATTACTTTAAAGAGAAGAACGAGCCCTATAAAGTAGAACTGATCGAGGACCTGCCGGAGGATGAGACGATCAGCTTCTATTCTCAGGGAGAGTTTACTGACCTCTGCGCAGGCCCGCATCTTATGACTACCAAGCCGGTGAAGGCGTTCAAGCTTACAAGCCTTGCGGGAGCTTACTGGAGAGGCAGTGAGAAGAACAAGATGCTGCAGAGGATCTATGGAACAGCGTTCCCGAAGAAAGCAGAACTTGAAGAGTATCTGACCATGCTGGAAGAGGCGAAGAAGCGTGACCACAGAAAGCTCGGAAAAGAGCTCGGCCTGTTCATGATGCGTGAGGAGGGACCCGGATTCCCGTTCTTCCTGCCAAACGGAATGGTGCTCAAGAATACTCTGCTCGATTACTGGAGAGAGATCCACAGAAGAGCAGGCTATGTGGAGATCTCCACGCCGATCATGCTGAGCCGCCATCTCTGGGAGACATCAGGACACTGGGATCACTATAAGGAAAATATGTACACAACAGTGATCGACGACGTGGATTTTGCTATCAAGCCGATGAACTGCCCGGGCGGCATCCTTGTCTATGAATCCGAGCCCCGCTCTTACCGTGATCTTCCGATCCGCATGGGCGAGCTGGGACTTGTACACCGCCATGAGAAATCCGGTCAGCTCCACGGTCTGATGAGAGTGCGCTGCTTCACACAGGACGACGCGCATATCTTCATGATGCCGGAGCAGATCAAGGATGAGATCAAAGGCGTTGTAAAACTGATCGACGAGGTTTACAGCCTGTTCGGATTCAAATATCACGTAGAGCTCTCCACCCGTCCTGAGGACAGCATGGGAAGCGATGAAGACTGGGAGATGGCAACAGACGCGCTCCGCAATGCACTTGACGACATCGGTCTGCCTTATGTTGTAAATGAAGGGGACGGCGCGTTCTACGGACCGAAGATCGACTTCCATCTGGAGGATTCCATCGGAAGAACCTGGCAGTGCGGTACGATCCAGCTTGACTTCCAGCTCCCGCTCCGGTTCGACCTGGAATATACAGGCGCGGACGGAGAGAAGCACAGACCGATCATGATCCACCGCGTTGTGTTCGGCTCCATCGAGAGATTCATCGGAATCCTGATTGAGCACTTTGCAGGCGCGTTCCCGACCTGGCTCGCTCCGGTTCAGGTGAAAGTCCTTCCGATCTCCGACAAGCATATGGAGTACGGAAAGAAAGTTCTGGATGCGCTCAATGAGGCGGGCATCCGCGCTGAGATCGACAGCCGCGCCGAGAAGATCGGCTACAAGATCCGCGAGGCACAGATGAAGAAGATCCCGTATATGCTCGTTGTCGGTGCAAAAGAAGAGGAAGACAATAAAGTCTCCGTGAGAAGCCGCTTCGCTGGCGATGAGGGACAAAAAGATCTGGATGCATTTATCGCGCAGATCAAAGAAGAGATCGCGGCAAGGATCCTCAGAGAGACGGAGAAATAAATTCGCGGTTTGTAAGGTAAGTTTTATCCGAGAATATCATCCGAAAACAGGGAAAGCTGTCTGAGGAATTCCTTCTGGGATAAGAGGATAGCGGCTTCAGGCTCCGTTCCATAATCTGAGAAAATCTAAAGGAAGCGGTATCCCGCTAAAAACAAGGGCTGCAATAAGAAACTCACTTTGTTCGGACAAATCTTATTGCAGCCCTTAACGCGGGATACCGCTTCCTTAAGTCTTTCTGACAGATTATTCTAGTCACCTGAACCGCCCTCCTCTTATCTCCGAATGGAAGTCCCTGACAGCCTTTCCCTGTTTTCTGCTGAGTTCTGGAAGGAACTTTCTGTACAAGTCCGAAAATTTGATAAGAGGAAACAGTTGTACTTAGCTGTCGTAAGAAAAGTTTGTGTGATTTTGAAATCATTTACCTTTTATTAGCTTTTTAACGAAATAGATTAAGACTCTTTGGCTTTTGAGATAGTTTTTATAAAGGTCTGTAATAGTTCCTCTGCAAGAGGAAGATAGTCTTCATCAATATTCTGTATCATTTCTATGAGATTTGAACAGTCCGAATCAGAACTTTTCCCAAGTATTATATAATCACAGGAAGTTCCAAGTACGGAACATAATTTTGTGAGAGTAGAAAAAGACATTCCTTTCTTTCCACCTTCGATATCGGCGAGAAACTGAGGAGATATCTCTACCATTTCAGCTAACTGCTCACGAGTATATTTCATATATTCACGTTTTGAACGGATCCTTCTACCGATATTGACGTTGATCTCTTTCATCGCTCGACACCTCACTATTCTATCAGCATAATTTTAATCATAACCATTAGATTTAAAAATAATCTAATAGATGTTGAGGAATTACATCCAATAGACTTAATATATGGATATATTACAAAATAGGAGGATAAAAAAGATGGAGAATGAGAGAGAGTATCTGCTGAAAAGTGTAAAAACAGAGCAGACGGCGAGTTATGATCTGGGGATGATCGGCGGAGGAATAATGTTGGTGGCTGCGGTATGGTTTGCTTTTTGGATAGATGGAGTTTATCTTTCATCAGACGAAGAAAAAGCCGCCGTGCTGGCAATAGTCCTTTGGGCTGTATTGGGGATTATGCTTCTTTTTACATCAATGCTTGCAAAAAAGTGGATTCCACAGACAGAAATGGTATTTTTTGACCATCATTTAGAGTGTAAGGCGTGCCCATACAGTGGTGGAATAATAACTAATATTGCTGTAAATTTAAGTCTAAAGTATGATCAGATTGGTGAAATGACAGTGGCAAAGAAGAATATGATACTCTCGGTTTCAGGAAAACGGTATGTTATCGCTGCGGAGAATATAGAGGAGTGCGAGGCAATGCTTACTGAGATGAAGCGCAGAAATGCAAACCAGTAAAGAGGAGTTTGTTATGAAGAGATATTTAAAAAGATGGTTTTTCCCTCTTCTTTTTGCATTGATGTCTGTTTCTGGTCTGACCGCCTGTGAGTCGGAACTGTTTTCAAATAATGGGGGAGAGGAAGAAGTAAGGCTTCCCGAATCAGATGAATACGATGAAGTTTTATGCAGCGGCGGCGGTTACCATATTGTTTTAAAACTGGTTGATGATTTCGACGGTGCATATGATATGGTAGGAGTCGTGGATGATAAGGGGGACTGGATCCATGAGCTTTCAGCGGATCATCCGTTCATACAAAATGGAAGAGTGTCTGTCGGAGATAAATATATTTCGGTAGACAATGACAGTGAATCCGGATATCAGGCCAGAATGATGACGATAAAAAACTGCATGTATTATCTGGGAGAGGGGATGTTTGCACTTCATTATGCAGACCGTGGCTCGGATCCGAATTATACTATGTATAATGCGGAAACCGGGATTGGATTTGATGCAGGTGAATGTGGGAAATCAGTTCTGAAGAATCCGTTCGGATATCACTGTGGCAGTCCGGGAGAATTTCATGACGGCTATCTGGTCACCAGATCAGATGATCAGATCAAGCTGGTGGGAAGTGACGGAACAGTGAAACAGACAGATGTTGACTTCCAAGGCGGTAAATACGGGATTTACTCTGAAGGAGTATTTTTTGCGGGAAACAGTTTTTATGATTTAGATGGGAACATTGTGATCGATTTGTCCGAATATTCTCCCGGCAAATCTAGGAATGAGCCGTACTTTGAAAATGACAAGTGCTATCTTGAGATAACAAATAATGCCGGAACAGAATATTATACAGAGATTGACCATGAAGGAAATTTCCTTTATGAGCCAAAGAAAAAATAAATTCGGGTTTGGCGGGCAGACTTCTGATCTGACTCACATCCGAAACCGGCAGGCGTGAGTATATCGAAATCATATTCGGACATGAGGGGCGGGGGATTCAGGCTCCGTTCCGAAGAATAAGAAAAACTAAAAGCTTCGAAAGATAGCTAAAAGCAATCCGAAAAACAGCACAACTCGCTGACGCTCAGACAATACTGTTT
>ERZ780162.1986-NODE-1986-length-13489-cov-2.686393_pt1 | contig 13489 bp, 10 predicted proteins | sample MGYA00511474_ERZ780162 | MGnify/ENA primary metagenome ERZ780162 (study PRJEB29588, sample SAMEA2143633) | human gut metagenome | biome: human gut; feature: human-associated habitat; material: faeces | place: Denmark | collected 2008/2010 ...
TGCGGTAATTGCACTCATAGCATATACTCCATTGCTGATTATTGTCTTGATATCAGCCTGGATACCGGCGCCTCCGCTGGAATCACTTCCAGCGATTGTTAATGCTGTTTTCATGTTTTTCGCGTCCATGAGAATTACTCCTTTGCATTACTTTTCTTTTTGGACAGGCGACAAAGAAAGTGGTGCCCCCAGTCTGCCGCCTGGTGTGAGGATGAATGGTTACGTAAAATTATTTGTTTTCCAGCATGCGCAGAGTCTGTTCTTTCAGATCCTTCGTTGCGGAAACAATGTCTTTCTGTGCAAAAATGGCACTGATGACGGCGATGCCGCAGATGCCGCTGCCGGAAAGCTCCGTCACGTTATCGCGTGTGATGCCGCCGATGGCGATGACAGGGATTTTAACGGCATTGCAGATAGCAGTCAGCGTTTCGTGGCTGACATCCTCCGCATCCGCCTTGGAACCGGTGTGGAAGACTGCGCCGACGCCGAGGTAATCTGCCCCGCGCTGCTCGGCGAGAATGGCCTGTTCCACGGTCTGCGCCGAAACGCCGATGATCTTGTCCGGGCCAAGCTTTGCACGGACATCGCCGGCCTCCATATCGCTCTGGCCGACATGAACGCCGTCCGCATCCATCTTAGCTGCGATTTCCACGTTATCGTTGATGACGAAAGGAACATGGTATGCGGCACAGAGTTTTTTCAGTTCCAGTGCCTCTTCCATAAAGTGATCCTGGTCAAGATTTTTTTCGCGGAGCTGGATAAACGTTGCGCCGCCCTGCAGAGCCTTTTCCACCTGGCTGTACAGTGTCTCGCCGTTCAGCCAGCTGCGGTCTGTCACAGCATATAAAAGCAGGCCTTTTTTATCGCACTTCATACTTTGCACCTTTCTCCAGCGTCTCGCCGTCCATGTGGTAGATGGCGTCGATGATGCGGTTCCGGTAGGTGGAGGTGCCGTCTTCCGGTTTCATATGGCCCCAGCCGATCTCGCCGGCAAGTCCCATCGCGCAGACAGCGGCAGCAGCGGCTTTTAACGGCTCGTCCGGGTTGGCAACGAGGTAAGCGGTCATCATGCCGGAGAGCTGGCAGCCTGTTCCGGTGATGCTTCCCATCTCGGCGCGTCCGTTGCGGATCACGTAGCAGGTGTCAGCATCGGCAACGAGGTCGATCGCTCCTGTGATGGCGACAACACAGTTGTGGTCTTTCGCAAAGTTTTTTGCAAAAGCAACGGCGCTGTCGAGGTTTTCGTCTGTTACTTTATCGGCAACGTCTGCGTCAACACCCTTTGTCGTTCCGCTTCCGAGTGCCAGTGTTTTGATTTCGGAAATATTTCCGCGGATGACGGTGAACGGGATTTTTTCCATCAGTCCGACTGCGGTCGAAGTACGTAAGTGGCTTGCGCCTGCGCCGACTGGATCGAGCAGGATTTTGTGGCCGAGCGAAGCTGCTTTTGCACCGGCACGGTACATGCCGTCGATGCTCGTTCTGTGCAGCGTTCCGATGTTGATGTTCAGACCGCCGCAGATGGAGGTGATATCCTCGACATCCTCCGGTTCATCGGACATGATCGGGCTTGCGCCGCATGCCAGCAGAATATTGGCGACATCGTTTACTGTAACGTAATTTGTGATGTTGTGTACGAGAGGGGTTGTTTTTCTGACATTGTCAAGACAAGTGCCTAACATAATTTTTTGTTCCTCCTGTGTGAGTATTTTTGCAGAAGCAAATTCCCTTGCGGTACTGGAAGAACCTGTTGATGATGTGTTCATAGAGATTAAAAAAGCAGATATACGTGGAGGTATATCTGCAGAAAATGTGCATATCGTATCTCCCTACGTTGGCATTACCCAAATCAGGTTCAGGGTCTAGGAGATGCATCCTACTCTCAGCCCGCTTCGCACGCGAGCTCCCCTTTGCTTTCTGCAGACAATTATATACGCATAAAAACAATTGTGCAAGAGAAAAACGGAAGATTTTAAAAAATTTCAGAAAAATAAAAAAGACATGCAAAATATTGGAAATGTAATGTTATTTGGGTTGAAAGAGAAAATAATATCAGCGTAAAATGAAGTATAAAATATGCGTGGAAGACGGATGAAACGATGGAAGAACAAAGAAGCTTGAACTCTACCAGGACAGCCCGGAATACACCTTCGACCTGATCCTCGTGGACGTGCATATCGCAAAGCCGATTGATGCGGAATTACTGAAAAAGAAAATTGCAGAGTATTGCAGGTGAAAAGAAGTGCCCCTGCCCGGCATCTGATGTGTGCCGGGCAGGGGATTTTGATGTGCGAATCTTATTTTTCTTCCTCCGGGTACGTATAGCCCCAGGTTCTGCGGAAGGAGGTCATCAGATCCATGACGTCCTTCGTGTAGTCGAGGTGCATGGCAGATGCATCTCCATTGATGGCGCGTTCCATGTCGGCGAGCTCATAGGCGAGTGCATCGGCGTTGTCACCGGCTTTGATGATTTCGGATTCGCCGGTGGAAGCGTCTGTGATTTTTGCTTCCCAGGCACGCGGGTACTCCATGATCTCGATAAATCCGTTCTCACAGGAAACCATGCCGCGTTTCGGCTGTTTGGAGTGGAGAGAGAGCATCACACTTGCCATCTGTCCTTCCTGATTGGTGAGAAGGAGGCCGGCCTGCTCGTCCACACCGGTCGGAGCGGGCTTTACCTGGGAAAGGAGCTGATCCGGCTTGGAGTCGAAGAACCAGCGGATGAAGGAGAGTGCGTATACGCCGATATCAAGCATCGCGCCGCCTGCGAGATTCCGGTTGAAGAAGCGGTTCTTCATGTTGTACTCTTTGAAACTGCCGAAGTTCATCGTGATCAGATTGACTCTGCCGAGACGGCCGGAGTCGAGAATTTTTTTCAGTTCTTTGTAGATCGGCATATGGTAAATCGTCATTGCCTCTCCGATGATGACACCTTTTTCTTTCGCAAGCGCTATGGCCTCGTCGAGCTCGTCACTGTTCAGCGTAATCGATTTCTCAACGAGAATGTGTTTTCCATTGGCAATCGCCTCTTTCATAAAGCCAAGATGCGTGTTGTGCGGCGTCGTGATATAAATGACATCGACCTCCGGATCGGTAAACATCTCATGGAAATCATCGTAAACTTTTCCAATTCCATATTTCTCCACAAAAGCAGCCGCCTTCTCATGGGTCCGGTTGCCGACCGCGTAAATATTCTTTCCGTTTTTCTGCAGTGCGACCGCCATTTCATTTGCAATCACACCGCATCCGAGTACAGCCCATTTGATTTCTTTCATCGTGAGATTCTCCTATCGTATCTATTTCGCCCAGAGCGGTTCTTCGCTTCCGCTGTAGTCAAACCGTCCGTCGTTTTTCTCTTCCAGTGCTTTGATCATATGGTACGTAAATTCATTGTAAGGCGTTGGAATTCCCAGCTCTTTTCCCATGCGGATCAGCGCACCCGAGAACATATCAATTTCCGTATGGCGTCCCGCATCGAGATCCTGGAGCGTCGAGTAGCGCGCCGTCGGCGGAACCGCACTTCCGCGTCCCGAGGAGACATCCGCCTTGCTGATATCAATTCCCTTTGCCTCCGCAATCGCCATCAGTTCTGCGCGGAGTCCGTCGCTGATCGCCTTCATATGCACACTGTCGCGGTAGCAGCCGACCCCGGCACCGAGAATAGCCTGCGGCAGGGTATTGCAGACATTCAGCCGGAATTTGCTCCATATTTCCTCTAAAATACAATCGGTTGCCCGGTAATGCAGCCCTGTGCCGGAGAACAGATCCAGAACAGCCTGCACACGCTCACTGTCGTACGGCGCCGAAACTTCGCCGAAAATGATGCCGAGCGTTGTCTCAGGGTTGAAAACGTAGCCGTCATTCTCTTTATGAGAAGCTACTTTGATAACAGCATGAAGCAGATGCTCCGCACCGACTTTTTCCGCGATGATCTCCTCACTGTCCACGCCGTTCATCAGACTCATGATCACAGTATTCTCGCCGGTAACGGCAGTGATATCGTCAAGAGCCCCCGGCAGTGCGCCGTATTTGAGCGAGACGATCAGAAAATCCACGCCGTGTGCCTCTTCCGGTGTCCATACCTCCGGGTGATAAACCGTATCGTTAATTTTGCATCCTTTGTTTTTCAGACGCTTCGCCCGTTCCCCGGACGCGATAACGCCAAGCCGGATGTCCTTTTTCTCCGAAAGCCCCCAGATCACATAAGACCCAACCGCTCCGGCGCCCAGAACAGCAACTGATTTTATTTTCATAATAGCCTCCTTTGTAACTGTTTGAATTACCCTTACTATAACAAATTTTGCGGAGATCCTCAATTTGTTTTTCAAAATAGAAAATTTCGGAAAAGGAAGCCTAAATGTGTTGACGGAGCGATAAGGTACATTGTAGAATGAAAAATATAAAAGAAACGCGCAGATGCGGCAAGAGGAGATGACAGAAACACATTACCACATTTCCAAACCGACGGCCTGCTTCATGCAGGATCTGAACGATCTGAAAAAGGTCAACGATACTCTGGGCCACGAGATGGGCGACATCATGATCCTGAACTTTGCAAAGCTCCTGCGGCTTCGCCTTCTCCGGCGACTACCCCGAAGCCTCCATTTCCGACCTGCTGCACGAGGCAGATCTGAAAATGTACGAAGACAAAATCCGGACGAAAGAAGAACAGAAGGCAAAAGAAAAACAAGAGAAGAAATAAGAAACGAAGGAGAAACGAAATTCGAACGTTTCTCCTTCGCTTTTTGCACGCATTTTTACCGGGAAATCATATTCTAAGGTTAGAATGAAAAAACAGGAGAATCTGTTGATGAAAAGAAAATGGCTGACAGGTGCGCTTGTACTGGCAATGGCGGCAGTGACGCTGGCGGGATGCGGGGCAAAAGATGAGACAAAAGAAAAAGTGGAGCAGGTGACATTAAATGAGGTTGCCCACTCCATTTTTTACGCCCCGCAGTATGTGGCAATTGAGGAGGGGTATTTCACGGACGAGGGCATTGATCTGACGCTGATAACAGGATTTGGTGCAGATAAAGTGCTGACAGCGATGATTTCCGGTGAGGCGGATATCGGGTTTATGGGGGCGGAGGCAACCGTCTACGCGTACCTCGAGGGAACCGCAGACCCGGTTGTGAACTTCGCGCAGCTGACGCAGCGGGCGGGAAACTTTGTTGTGGGAAGAGAGAAAGACAATTCGTTTACCTGGGAGAAATTGAAAAACAAAGAGGTATTAGGGGGAAGAAAAGGCGGTATGCCGGAAATGGTCTTTGAGTATGTTCTGGCGCAGAAAGGGATTGATAAAAAAGACGTAAACATCAACCAGAGCATCGATTTTGGTTCCACAGCTGCCGCGTTCTCCGGCGGGCAGGGGGATTATACGATTGAATTTGAACCGTCCGCGACACTGCTCGAGCAGAAGGGCGACGGCTATGTCGTGGCATCGGTCGGAACGGAATCCGGGTATGTGCCGTATACGTCGTACAGCGTCAAACAGAGTTATCTGAAAACGCACGGCGCAACCGTAGAAAAATTCACGAAGGCACTGCAGAAGGGAATGGACTTCGTGCAGACGCACACACCGGAGGAGATTGCAGAAGTGATTGCGCCGCAGTTTGCAGAAACCGAGCTGGAAACCATCACCGCGATCGTGCGCCGCTACTACGAGCAGGATACGTGGAAAGAAAATCTGATCTTTGAGGAAGAAAGTTTTGATCTTCTGCAGGAGATTCTGGAGCAGGCGGGAGAGCTGGAGAAAAAGGCACCGTACAAGACACTCGTGACAACAAAATACGCCGAAGAGGCCGCCGCCAAAGGCTGATTCCGGCGGAATAGAAAAGCGAAAAAAGACAGAAAAAGACACTTTTCGACATTCGTCGACAAACAGCGACATTTCATTCGAAAAAAATAAAGAAAATTGTAAAAGAAAAGCAGAAAAATAGAGAAAAAGTATTGCAAAAAAGTAAATTTTGTTGCATACTATGGGTGTCGCATATATTTTTTACAACACAGGCATACGGAGGCGAACAGACATGAAAGTAGGTTTTATCGGCGGCGGCAACATGGCGAGTGCCATGATTGGCGGAATGATCCAAAAAGGAGTTGTATCTGCAGATGACATTCTGGTATCGGTCCGCACGGAGAAAAGTGTGGAACGCTTGAACAACCAGTTTGGAGTCCAGGCGACTATGGAGAACGAAGCGGTCGTAGCCGGATCCGATCTTGTATTCCTGGCAGTAAAGCCAAACCAAATAAAAAATATAATAAACCTCGTCAAAAACTTCATCTCACCCGAGAAGATTATCGTATCGATTCTTCCCGGTAAGTCTTTACAATGGCTGGGTACAGAAATCGGAAAACCAACAAAGTTAATTCGCACCATGCCAAACACACCAGCACTCGTCGGAGAAGGAATGACCGGCGTCTGTGCCAATGATCTCGTGACGGAGGAAGAGCTGCAGCTCGTTTTAACCCTCCTGAAAAGCTTTGGCCGCGCAGAAGTTGTTCCGGAGTATCTGATGGATACCGTCACAGGTGTCAGCGGAAGCTCGCCGGCGTACGTATTTCTTTTCCTGGAGGCTCTTGCAGATGCGGCTGTAGCCGAAGGAATGCCGAGAAAACAGGCATATGAATTTGCTGCACAGTCTGTCCTTGGAAGCGCCAAAATGCTTCTCGAGACAGGAATGCACCCGGGAGAATTAAAAGACATGGTCTGCTCGCCAGGCGGAACCACCATTGAAGCGGTTGCCGTACTGGAGCGGGAGAAACTGAGAAGTGCTGTTATTGATGCAACACGAGCCTGCATCCGGAAATCAAAGGGAGTGGATTAGAAGGAGCAGCACCGCCGCTTTGACAGAATGACGCTAATGTGAAAGCAGCAAAAACAAAGAATGTATGCACAAAAAAACAAACCAAAACAAGCAAAAAGCAAGCACAAAAAAGAGTAAAAAACAAACGAGCGGAAAAATCCCGGCAGCCGTGGAAAAGGCACCGGGATTTTTTCTGGTAATTTATAGTTTTTTTCCTTTACTGAGCGTACTGTTGTGATAATCGGAAGAATAGGTTACATCCTTTCCAAACCATACCGGAGGAACAAAGGCGTTTGCGGATACTTCGTCCGGAAACTCCACCTCTGCGAGGTAAAGGCCTTCATACGGCGCATCAAAGACATCGAGCTCGATCGTCAGATCCGTTCCGGCAAGCGGCAGCAGATAGCGTGTTTTTGAGATGAGAACGCCGTCTGCCTTTTCCCGCAGATGCAGGTAGGATTCCTTTGTGAGCGGAAGATTATACTCTTCACGCACCATCAGCCCTTTTGACTTGTAGGTCAGATAATATTCGTCGTCAGAGCGGCGGATGCGGACAACCGGTTCGGTGGAAAGATAGCCCTGCTCGATTTTTTTACATGGATAGCTTGGAAGATTTTCCGGAAGCTGATCCAGAAGGTATTTGCGTTCGATTTCCATAAAAGAGACTCCTTCTCGTGATTGCATCACTGCTTTTTTCAAGAGTTTACCATGCTTTTCCCGTGATGTTAAGCGAAATCCGGCTTTTTGCGAAAAAAAGTCCTGAAATTTTTATGAAATACAAGCATTCTGCGGAAAAATGTGGTATAATAGCGGCGGTTTGTTACAAAGAAAAGCAGAGAATATCACGTGACAAAACACACGAGACTGATCATACAACACAGGAGGACAAAACCATGGCAAAGATTTATGTATTTCTGGCAGACGGATGTGAAGAGATTGAGGCACTGACCCCGGTGGATCTGCTGCGCAGAGCCGGAGAAGACGTATGCACCGTTTCTATTATGGGAAGAAAAGAAGTAACAGGATCCCACAAAATCACCATTCTTGCAGATGAAACCATCGAAGAGGGAGAGTTTGATGACGGAGACATGCTGGTACTTCCGGGCGGAATGCCGGGTACATTAAATCTGGCCGGAAACGAGACGCTCGCAGCGCTGATCCGTTCCTATGACGATCAGGGAAAGAAACTGGCAGCCATCTGCGCAGCGCCGAGCATCCTTGGTGTGATGGGCATCTTAAAAGATAAAAATGCCGTCTGCTTCCCGGGCTTTGAAGAAAAGCTGGCAGGCGCAAACGTACTCGATGTACCGGCAGTCACCGACAAAAATGTGACCACCGGCCGCGGCATGGGAGCAGCCACTGACTTCGCGCTGGAGCTGATCCGTGTTCTGCAGGGAGAGGAAAAAGCAAAAGAAATGGCGGAAAAAATCGTATTTCATTGCTAAAAAAAGCCTAAAAACCACAGAAATATAAAAAAATCACTGGCGTTTTTGAAAAGAGTATGCTATACTCGATAAATGACTGTAGAATGGAGAGGTGTGCAGGTTTTCTGCCGCTTTTCAGATAAATCAAGGAGGAAATTGATAAAATGAGTGTACAGGTCGAAAATTTAGAGAAGAATATGGCCAAACTTACCATTGAGGTTCCGGCTGAAGAATTAGAAAAAGCACTGGAGAAAGCTTACCAGAAACAGAAAAAGAACATCAGCGTTCCGGGCTTCCGTAAAGGAAAAGTTCCGAGAGCTATGGTAGAAAAAATGTATGGCCCGGCAGTATTCTATGAGGATGCTGTAAACAGCCTTGTTCCGGAAGAGTATTCCAAAGCAGCAGAAGAGAGCAAACTGGACATCGTATCCCGTCCGGAGATCAACGTAGAGCAGATCGAAAAAGGCAAAGCTTTCATCTTTACCGCAACTGTAGCAGTAAAACCGGAAGTTACCCTTGGCGAGTACAAAGGTCTGGAAGTAGCAAAAGCTGACACAACCGTTACAGACGAAGAAGTAGAAGCTGAACTGAAAAAAGAGCAGGAGAAAAACGCAAGAACCATCAACGTAGAGGATCGTCCGGCAGCAGACGGAGATACCGTTACACTTGACTTCGAAGGTTCTGTAGACGGCGTTCCGTTCGACGGCGGCGCTGGAAAAGATTATCCGCTGACCCTTGGCTCCCATTCCTTCATTCCGGGATTCGAAGAGCAGCTCGTTGGCGCAGCTCTGGAAGAGGAGAAGGAAGTAAACGTTACTTTCCCAGAGGATTATCAGGCAGAAGAGCTTGCTGGAAAAGCAGCAGTATTCAAATGCACCATCCACAAAATCGAAGCAAAAGAGCTTCCGGCACTTGATGACGACTTCGCAAAAGACGTTTCCGAGTTCGATACTCTGGATGAGTACAAAAAAGAAATCAAAGACAACCTGACCAAGAAAAAAGAAGAGCAGGCTAAGACAGAAAAAGAGAACGCTGTCGTAGATAAAGCAGTAGAGAACGCAACAATGGAGATTCCGGAAGCTATGATCGATACGCAGGTAGAGAACATGGTTGACGATTTCGCAAGAAGAATGCAGTCCCAGGGTCTTTCCATGGAGCAGTACATGCAGTTCACAGGCGCTACCGTTGATTCCTTAAAAGAGCAGATGAAACCGCAGGCTGTTAAGAGAATCGAGAGCAGACTGGTACTTGAGAAAGTTGCAGAAGCAGAGAACATCCAGATCAGCGATGAGAAGCTGGACGAAGAGCTGGCTAAAATGGCTGAAATGTACAAAATGGAGCTGGATAAATTCAAAGAGCTCGTTGGCGAATATGAGAAAGAGCAGATGAAGAAAGACCTCGCTGTTCAGGAAGCAGTAACTCTCATGGCCGACAGCGCAAAAGAGGCGTAAGACCTCGGAAAGAGAGGCAATTGAATGAGTTTTGTACCTTATGTCATCGAGCAGACAAGCAGGGGAGAGAGAAGTTACGATATTTATTCAAGACTGCTGAACGACCGTATTATTTTTCTGGGAGAGGAAGTTACCGACGTATCGGCAAACCTGATCGTTGCACAGCTTCTGTTCCTGGAGTCTGAAGATCCGGGAAAAGATATCCACATGTATATCAACAGCCCGGGAGGTTCTGTAAGCGCAGGACTTGCTATCTACGATACGATGCAGTACATCAAATGTGACGTATCCACTATCTGTATCGGTATGGCTGCCAGCATGGGAGCATTCCTTCTTGCCGGCGGTACCAAAGGGAAGAGAATGGCTCTGCCAAACTCTGAAATCATGATTCATCAGCCATCCGGCGGTGCACAGGGTCAGGCAACCGAGATCAAAATCGTTGCAGAACAGATTCTGAAAACCAAACGGAAATTAAATGAAATTCTGGCGGCAAACACAGGAAAACCGCTGGAACAGATTGAGATCGATACCGAGCGTGACAACTACATGTCCGCAGAGGAAGCAAAAGCATACGGTCTGATTGATAATGTAATTACGAACCGATAAGAGAGGAAAGGTGTCCAAAAGCGTAGTTCCGGCAATGAGGCTTTTGTGGCACCTTTTGCCTTATCCGGCGATAAGGTTTAGTTGTAATATGTTGAAAGGAAGAAAACGATGGCTATAAAAGGGAATGATACCAAGATCCGCTGCTCTTTCTGCGGAAAGACAGAGGACCAGGTACGCAAGCTGATCGCAGGCCCGGACGGGGCATACATCTGTGATGACTGCGTGGCAATCTGCTCGGAGATCATTCAGGAAGAGTTTGAGGATCTGTACGGCGAGCAGGATACCGACGAGATCAACCTGATCAAACCAAAGGAAATCAAAGCATTTCTGGATGACTATGTAATCGGACAGGATGAGGCGAAAAAAGTGCTCTCCGTTGCCGTTTACAACCATTACAAACGAGTGCTTTCCGGTGCATCCTCCGACATCGAACTGCAGAAGAGCAACATTCTGATGCTCGGACCGACCGGTTCCGGAAAAACGTATCTGGCACAGACACTGGCCAAACTGATCAACGTTCCGTTTGCAATTGCAGACGCAACGGCGCTCACCGAGGCAGGTTATGTCGGCGAGGACGTAGAAAACATTCTGCTCCGCCTCATTCAGGCAGCAGACTATGATATCGAGCGCGCTGAGCACGGCATCATCTACATCGATGAGATCGATAAAATCACAAGAAAATCCGAAAACGCTTCGATCACACGAGATGTTTCCGGCGAAGGTGTACAGCAGGCACTGCTGAAAATCCTGGAGGGAACTGTAGCTTCCGTTCCGCCGCAGGGCGGAAGAAAGCATCCGCATCAGGAGTTTATTCAGATTGATACGACGAATATCCTCTTTATCTGCGGCGGTGCATTCGAAGGACTCGAGAAGATCATCGAGACGAGACAGGATACGAAATCCATCGGATTCAACAATCCGATCGGCCATGCAAAAGATGAGAATGTCGGAGATCTGCTCCGTCAGGTCATGCCGCAGGATCTGACCAAGTTCGGCCTGATTCCGGAGTTTGTCGGACGTGTGCCGATTGTCGTTACGTTAAATTCTCTGGATGAGACGGCCCTGATGAAGATTCTGGTTGAGCCGAAGAATTCTCTGGTCAAACAGTACAAGAAGCTGTTTGAGCTGGACGGCGTACAGCTTGACTTCAAAGAAGATGCACTCGAAGCGATTGCAAAGAAATCCCTGGAGCGGAAAACAGGCGCCAGAGGTCTCCGCGCAATCATGGAAGATACGATGATGGATCTGATGTATGAGATCCCGTCGGACAATACGACAAAAGAATGCGTCATCACCAAGGACGCTGTAGAAAAGAAGGCGGAGCCGGAGATTATTCACGGCGAACCGGCCCCTGTTCCACGGCGGAATATGGGAAGAAGATCCGGAAGACCGGAAACCGCCTGAAAAACGCAGGAGGAAACTTAAATGGAAGAAGTGACAAAAGTATTACCGGCGGTTGCGCTGCGTGGAACGACGATTCTGCCGGATATGATTGTACATTTTGATATCAGCAGAGCCAAATCGATCCGTGCGGTCGAGGAGGCAATGCTGGGTGACCAGAAAATTTTCCTGATTACACAGAAAGACCCGGATACGGAAGTACCGGGTCTGCTTGATGTGTATAAGATTGGAACGATTGCGGTCATCAAACAGGTTGTAAGAATGCCAAAAGACGTTCTGCGGATTCTCGTGGAGGCGGAAAGCCGCGCAGAACTGCTGAACTTCGAGGAAGAGGAGAACGAGTATCTCTGCGCCGAGGTGGCGCTGTTTACCGGCTCGGACGAAATGCAGTTTTCCGATATCGAGCAGGAGGCAATGCTGCGCAACTTAAAAGAGCTGTTTGCCGTCTACTGCGAGCAGACGCAGAAAGTCAGCAAGGAACTGGCAGGCCAGATTCTCGGAACCGAAGAAGTTGGAAAGCTGGTGGACCAGATCTGCATGAATCTGCCCCTCGACTACGTAAACCGCCAGAAACTGCTGGAGGCTGTGGAGCTTTCCGAGCGGTATGATACGCTCTGCGTCATGATCGCCAACGAGATTCAGATCCAGGAGATCCGTTCGGAGATTCAGGGAAAAATCAAAGAGCGGATCGATAAGAACCAGCGTGATTATATTCTGCGCGAGCAGCTTAAAGTCATCCGCGAGGAACTCGGCGAGGACAATTCCCAGACTGAGATTGAAAATTATAAGAAGCAGCTTGAGAAGCTCAAAGCCTCCAAAGAGGTGAAAGAGCGGATTTCCGAGGAGATCCACCGTCTGGAAAATTCGGCCAACAATCCGTCCGAGGCAGGCGTGATCCGCGGCTATATCGAGACACTGCTGGGGCTCCCGTGGGATAAGGCATCCCGTGACAATCAGGATCTGGCAAGAGCACGCGAGATTCTGGAGGAAGATCACTACGGTCTTTCGAAAGTAAAAGAGAGAATCCTCGAATTCCTGGCCGTACGCACCCTGACGAAGAAAGGCGAGAGCCCGATTCTCTGCCTGGCAGGCCCTCCGGGAACCGGTAAGACCTCGATTGCGAGAAGCGTGGCGCGAGCCCTGAATAAAAAATACGTCCGCATCTGTCTCGGCGGTGTGCGGGATGAGGCGGAGATCCGCGGCCACAGAAGAACCTACATCGGCGCGATGCCGGGACGCATTGCGGCGGGACTCCATCAGGCGAAGGTGAAAAATCCGCTGATGCTGCTCGACGAGATCGACAAAGTAAGTGCAGATTACAAGGGAGATACCTCTTCCGCACTTCTTGAGGTCCTCGATTCCGAGCAGAATAATAAATTTGCCGATCATTACGTAGAGCTTCCGATCGACCTTTCGGAGGTGCTCTTTATTGCAACCGCAAATGATATTCAGAACATTCCGCGTCCGCTGCTGGACCGTATGGAAATTATTCGTTTGTCGGGTTATACCGAAGACGAAAAAATCGAAATTGCCAAGCGTCATCTGATTCCGAAGATTTTTTCCGAAAATGCGGTTAAGGAATCCGAACTGACGATTACCGAAGATGCTATCCGCGATATTATCCGCTATTATACCCGTGAAGCCGGGGTGCGGAATCTGGAGCGTGAACTGGCGACGATTGCCCGCAAGGCGGTGAAAGAAATTCTGCTGGCGAAAGGCAAGAAGAAAAAGCTGGAGGTCAGTTCCAAAAATCTGGACAAGTATCTCGGTGTCAGACGTTACAGCTACGGCGAAGCCGAAC
>ERZ780162.1988-NODE-1988-length-13488-cov-2.496985_pt1 | contig 13488 bp, 13 predicted proteins | sample MGYA00511474_ERZ780162 | MGnify/ENA primary metagenome ERZ780162 (study PRJEB29588, sample SAMEA2143633) | human gut metagenome | biome: human gut; feature: human-associated habitat; material: faeces | place: Denmark | collected 2008/2010 ...
AGGCGTGTCTATGGGCGCGGCTCGGAGATGGAGAGCGTGCGTTGAAGCTTTTGAAAAATCAGCTTCACGTTACAAGAGAAGAAAACTGCAGTCTGGTCGGTGGCGGAACCTACCCGAATATGCTCTGTGCACATCCACCATTTCAGATTGACGGAAATTTTGGGTTTGCTGCAGCTGTGCTGGAAATGCTGGTGCAGTATCAGGACGACAGGATTCTTTTTCTTCCGGCGCTTCCGAAGGAATGGAAGGATGGAAAGATAAGGGGTCTCAAAGCACCGGGCGGCATTACGATTGATTTTGCATGGAAGGACGGCAGGATCACGGAATGCAGTCTGAAATCGCTAACAGATACGGTGCGTACACTTTTGTACAACGGAACAGAAAAGGAGATCACGCTGAAAGCAGATTGAGATTTACTGGTGAAATCGTTTACCGTATTCCGAAGGGGAAATTCCCATACATTTTTTAAACAGTCTGCTGAAATAGAGCTGGTCATCAATTCCTACCATTGTGGAGATCTCTTTGAGAGAAAGTCGGTTGTCTTTGATCATGGTGGCGGCTTTTCGTATTCGGAGGTTGTTCAGATAACTTGTGATGCTTGTTCCGACTTCTGATTTAAAAACACGGCACAGATAGCTGGAACTTAAGCTGACATTTGCGGAAATGGAGGACAGCGTGAGCCGATGCATGTAATTTTCTTCGATATATGCGAGGGTTTTGGCAATATCGTCTGTATAATGTCCTTCATTTATGGTAAAGGTCTGATAGGTATTTCTGGCTTCCTCATAGTCCGGAAGATTTTCCTGATATGGCATATCCGGGGCGAAGGACTGGTACATGGTGAAACGGTTGTACAGCTTTTTTACGAGCTGAGCGACTTTCATCTGGCCTGCATCCAGTTCTTTCTGGGAAAAGAGTACCAGTGCACTGTAGTCGTTCAGTACAAGGATATATGGCTGCAGTACACCCTGTACTGCGTCCAGAATCATATCACACAGAAGTTTTCCCGAGATAGAAAAAGCTTCATTGGACAGGAATTTTTCAAAGGTCACATAGCAGACGGCGCATGGTTCCTGCATAAAGCGCAGGTCTGTGCCGGCGTTTTGGATCGTAAAAGAGGAAAGGGAAGATTCTCCCTCAAAAAAGGAGAGGAGTAGGCGGGTTCTGTTCTCGGATACAGTTTCGGCTGGAACAGGAACTTTCCTGTCGGCTTTTTCCTGCAGCTTTTCGGTCGTTTTGTTCAGGCAGGCGAGAAGGGTGTCCGGACTGATCTTGATTTTTAGCAGATAGTCTGCTGCACCCAGAAGGAGCGCGCTCCGCACAGAATCAAAATCCTCATAATTGCTGAGGACAAGGATTTCTCCGGGATAATTTTTTTCTTTCAAGGTACGGATCAGTTCCAGTCCGTCCATTTCCGGCATTTTGAGGTCGGTGATGATTACATCCGGCTGATGCTTCTCAATGAGAGACATGGCTTCCAGACCGTTTGAAGCGGTCCCGCAAATGGAAAAACCGTGTTCTTCCCAGGGGAGGATCGAACGGAGGGCGATTTTTACAATGGGTTCATCATCTATAATAAGTATACTGTACATTTGAGTCCTTTCTGAGCGGCTTGTCTATTCTTCAGGCTGTTGTGACAGGGTATCAGCATAAAGCTTTGGCAGTGTCAGGGTACAGGTGGTGCCTTCGCACGGGTGACTGTCAATCTTTAATCCGTATTCCCGTCCGAAGTTCAGCTGGATCCGGTCATTTACATTTGCTACGCCGATTTTTTTGCGGTCCTTGTGCGGGTTCAGATCAGTCCGGGTTATCTCGAATCCTTTTCCGTCATCCTGAAGTTCCAGAATCATATGTCCGTCTTCCTCCCAGCAGGTAATATGGATCTCCATGACAGAACCGTCATCGGAAGAACCATGCATTACAGAATTTTCGGCGAGCGGCTGCAGGATCAGTTTGGGAACGAGACAGGAGAGCAGCTCTTCATCCTCCACATGGAAAGAATATTCGAAACTTCCTGCATACCGGATGCGGAGAATGGCAAAATAATTTTCCAAATTTTCAAGTTCTTCCTGCACGGTGATATATTCATTCTTATTCGTGAGCGTGTTCTGAAGAAGACTGCTGAGTGCCTGGATCCCATCGCTGACGATCTGATCATTGTGCATGGCTGCTACAAAGCGTAGGCTGTTTAAGGTGTTAAAAAGAAAATGAGGATTGAGCTGATACTGGAGCATCTGAAGTTCAAGCTCTCTCTTTTTCTTTTCCTGTTCTTTTTGCTGTTCGAGCAGATTCTGGATGGTATCTGCCATGTGGTTCATGCTGCCGGACAGGTCTGAAAGTTCGTCTTTGTGGTTATCCTGAATACGGACATCCAGGTTTCCGTGGGATAATTCTTTACAGAAATCCAGCATGCTTCTGATCGGGGAGGTGATTCCCGGATATACCATTGCGACGATCCCGATGCACGTGAGGACCAGGATCACTGCCACGATCAGGATTCGGCGAAGCATGGTATAAACTTCGGAATTGATATAATGATAAGGCATAGTGTACACAAAAAGCTGATTGAGATTTTTATTGAAAATATAAGTGACCAGCTGTTCTTCGCCATCTTTGTGGATGCTGAAGGAATCGGTTCTGGAAGGAAGCTTCTGCTGGATGTTTTTGAGAAATTCGCTGTCAACCTTTTCACCGAGTGCGATATTTCGGTCCCAAGAGGAAAGAACAGTACCGTCCATATTCATATACATAATATTAGAAGAATCTGCCAGTCCCACCGGTTCGAGGACTGTCTTGGAAAAAATCTTCTCATCGATGGAAAGCAGGGTGTAACCGATCACGCGGCTTTCGCTGTACTGTTCATAGATCCTTCTTCCAAGGACCAGAATGTCTCTGTCACGGTAGGTGTGTACATACGCCCATACATCCTGATTTTCTAGGCGCAGCCGGTCGAGGAGCATGTCTACATCATCCTGATAGAAACCGTCATAGCCAAGATCATAAAAAATATTTCCGTCGGTATCATATACGGTGATATTTTTGGCCTGTGCCGGATAGATGATCTTGGTGCGAACCATATGTTGGATCTCATTGATCGCCTGATTTTTCTCAATATCTGACATATCTTTGTTCAGAAGCCCGTCCTTGATCTCTTCGCTGATGCAGATAGAGCCACACAGATACTGATATTTTTCAATCTCACTTACCATATTCAGATTGATCATCGATAAAGTCTGAGAAATGGAAGCAGAAAGTTTTTCCCGGAGTGCTACGGAAAAGATATGAAAGGAATAGCCACTGATTCCTGCCAATGGTATAATGGATATCAGCAAAAGAGCGATAACAAGCCTCGTTTTGATACTGAATTTACGAAATCCCTGATAACGTTGTTTTTTATTCATTTTTCTCCCCGCCTTTTTATCCATTATACTAAAAAAAGTCAGGATAATCCATCCAAAACACAAATAGAAAAAGATTGTACATATTTATCACAAGAAAATCTATATCATATAATTTTTTACAAGAAAAAGTTCCATAAGCAGGGCTGTTTTGTTAATTTACTACAAAAATATTTTGCCGTATACTGTCATCATAAGGCGAACGTAAAAAAGCCAGAACGAAGGAGGAAACAAACATATGAAGAAAAGATTTGCAGCTTCTGCTATGATCCTTGCGATGAGCGCAGCTAGCGTACTCTCACCACTCACTGCATTTGCAGACGCGGAAGAACAGGAACTGAACATCGCAATCTTCCAGGGTGGATACGGAGATGCTTACTGGAATCAGATGGTAGAACTCTTTGAGGAAAGTCATGAGGGCGTGAAAGTAAACATGACCATCAGCCCTACCATCGGTGATATCATTCGTCCACAGATCGTTGCCGGAAATGTACCGGATTTTATCTGCCTGAATGATGGCGGTGAGGACGGCGTGATCCTTTCTCTGATCAAAGAACATGCACTTCTGAACCTGAACGATGTTTTTGATGGCGAAAACTATGCAGGAACCGGTACACTCCGTGATGATATCACAGATGGAATCCTTGCAAGCAGCAAGTGTGCACCATATGGAGATGGCGATATCTATCTCGCACCGTTCAACAGCGGTCCACAGGGCCTGATCTACAATAAGACATTCTTCGACGAAAACAATCTGGAAGTTCCGAAGACCTGGGATGAGTTCTTTGCACTTGGTGATACAGTCAAAGATATCGACGGACGTTCCCTCTTTACTTATCAGGGAATCTATCCGGGATATATGGAAGAAATGCTCTGGCCGGCAATTGCAAATGAGTGTGGTGAAGAAGCTCTCACAAAGATCGCAAATTATGAAGAAGGCTCCTTTAATAATGAAGGCGTGCTGAAAGCCCTCACTCATATCAAAGAGATCGCAGATAAGGGATATCTTCTGGAAGGTACAGTAGGTATGAACCATACAGAATCCCAGACAGAGATGATGCTTGGAAAAGCTGCTTTTATCACAAATGGAACCTGGATGGAAAATGAGATGCAGGATGCTCCGAGAGAAGACGGATTTGAGTTTGCCATGGCTCCGATCCCGACAGAGAATGCAGATGATGTTCACTATGTATTCGACAGCTGCGAGCAGTTCTCTATTCCGGCAGCTGCAAAGAATCAGGAACTCGCAAAAGAATTCCTCCGTTTCCTGTACAGCGATGAATCTGTATCTGCATTTGCAGAAGCTTCCGGTGCCCTTTACGCAACAAAGAGTGCCCGTGAAGTGGCAAAAGACAAACTTTCTACAGCAATCTACAACATGTACGGAATCTATGACGAAGCAAATGCCTCTTCTCTGATCATGAGCTTCTCAGCAGTTCCGGCTGACTGCAAGATCAATCCAAAAGATGAGATTTTTAACCCGATCACTTCTGTTATGAACGATGAAATGACAGTAGAAGAGTGGGCACAGAATGTAGAGGACGCTTTTGCACAGGTTCGTGCAGACCAGGAAGCTGCCAAATAAATATCTTTTTTGTTATTTACAGAATGAATGTTGTCCGATTAAGCGAAAAGGCTGCTGCACAAGGTATGCGGCAGCCTTTTTTTACCCCAAAATGATTTGAAATCTGAAAAAAGGAGTGACCAGACGTGGTAAAAAAGCCAAAATTATTTATAGCTTTGTGTACGCTTCCCGCGTTGATTCTTACGATTGTTTTTATGATCGTACCGATGTTGAATGCCATCTATCTGTCATTTACCAGTTCCACAGCACTCAGTGTTGGATTCAACAGTAAGTTTGTATTTCTGGATAATTATATTTATATGTTCAAAGACAAGGACTTTGTGCAGGCGCTTTTTAATACGTTTAAACTGATGCTTGTGATTCCGGCTCTGACGATTTTTCTGAGCCTGATATTTGCTTTCATCCTTACACAGGGAGAACTTCGGGAGAAATCTTTTTATCGTACCGTATTCTTTTTTCCGAGTGTTGTATCTATGACGGTTGTCGGGATTGTATGGTCTTTTGTGTTTAATCCGACAAGAGGAATCCTCAATCATATGCTGGATCTGTTTAACCTGTCTTCCTGGAAACATGCCTGGCTCGGAGAGGGAAAAACAGCGCTCTGGTGTATCGGTGCTGCACTGGTATGGCAGGCGATCGGTTATTATATGGTAATGCATGTGGCTTCAATCGACGGGATCTCTCAGGAAATTTACGAAGCTGCCTCGATCGACGGAGCGACCGGAGCCCAGAAGTTTTTCAAGATCACGATCCCGCTTCTTCGTAGGTCCATCGGAACGACTTATATCCTTGCTCTGTCAGGAACGATCAATCTGAGTTTTACCCTGTCCAATGTCATGACGGGAGGAGGTCCGAACGGTGCTTCCAGTGTCCTTCTGCAGTATATGTACACGCAGGGTATGCGGAATGCAAACTTTGGCTATGCGATGGCGATCGCCATGTTTACGCTTATGCTTGCAATCGTGCTTGCGATGATCTCACGAAAACTGTCAGCTGAGAAAGAATAGGAGGGACACTGATGAAAACTGTAAGAACCTGGTGTATCAGGATCCTGATGATTCTGTTTACGATTATTTTTCTTTATCCGCTTTTCTGGAATTTGATGTCTGCGTTCAAGACGAATGCGGAATATCTGACAGATCCTTATGCGCTGCCGGTATCATTGAATCTGGATAATTTTGTCGCTGCATGGCAGAAGGCAAATATTGCAGCGTATTTTGGAAATTCTGTGTTTGTAACGGTATTGTCTACGGCATTGCTTCTGCTGTTTGTCATACCGATTTCTTACGTACTGGCAAGATACCGCTTTGCCGGGAGCAAACTGATCTCCACAATCTATATGGCATGTATTTTCCTCCAGGCAACGTATATCATGATCCCGCTTTTCCTGGAATTGCAGGCAATCAATGGGCTGAATAATCTGCCGGTACTCTGTCTGGTCTATGCGGTCATGCAGTTCCCGTTCTGCATTTTTACTCTGCAGGGCTTTATGTCTGCTGTGCCAAAAGACTATGAAGAATCTGCCCGGATCGATGGTGCCACAAACCTTCAGCTTCTTCTGAAAGTTATGGTTCCGCTTGCAAAACCGGGAATTGCAACGATCACAATGTTGAGCGCAATGGGATTCTGGAACGAATATCCGCTGGCACTGGTCCTTCTGACCGATGATGCCAAAAAGACCCTTCCGATCGGAATGGCAAATCTGTTTGAGATACAGAAGTATGCGACAGACTGGGGTGCACTGTTTGCGGGACTTGTGATCATTATGATCCCGACCATGATCATTTATCTGATCGGACAGAGATATCTGCTGCAGGGAATCGGGGCAGGCGGCCTGAAAGGGTGAATTGGATTTTTTTGAAGAAGGAGAAGAGATATGCCGACAGATCAGGAATTGATTAAGATTGTTCCGTCGAAGCGTCAGCTTAAGTATCAGGAAACGGAATTTTATGCATTTTTTCACTTTGGGATGAATACGTATACGAACCGGGAATGGGGAGACGGTACGGAAGGTCCCGGGGTTTTTGATCCGCAGGAATTTGACGCCGGGCAATGGGTATCGGCGGTGAAAGCGGCAGGAATGAAAGGCGTGATCCTTACCTGCAAGCATCATGACGGATTTTGTCTGTGGCCGACGAAATATACGCAGCATAGTGTCGCTTCGAGTCCATGGAAGGATGGAGCGGGGGATGTAGTACGGGAAGTTTCGGATGCCTGCCGCCGTTATGGCTTGAAGTTTGGAATCTATCTTTCTCCGTGGGACCGGAATCAGCCATGTTATGGAAGAGGGAAGGAATATGACGATTATTATATCGCACAGTTGACAGAACTGCTGACCGGGTATGGGGAGATATTCAGTGTCTGGCTGGACGGGGCCTGTGGGGAAGGTCCGAATGGAAAGAAGCAGGTTTATGACTGGGAGAGATATTATGCATGTGTACGGAAGTATCAGCCAGATGCCTGCATCTGCGTCTGCGGACCGGACATCCGATGGTGTGGAAATGAAGCCGGCGATGTAAGAAAATCAGAGTGGAGTGTAGTTCCTGCGCGGACAGCTCTGGCAGAAAGTGTGCAGGAAAGAAGTCAGCAGTCGGACGATGAAGAATTTCGCCAGAGGAAGATCACCAGTGATATGGAAGACCTTGGAAGCCGTATCGCTCTTGAGGGCGAACATGATCTGATCTGGTATCCGGCAGAGGTAAATACCTCGATCCGACCGGGATGGTTTTATCATCCGGAAGAGGATGGCCAGGTGAAAAGCCTGGAAGAACTGGTCCATATTTATCTGGGGTCTGTTGGTGGAAATGCAACATTTCTTCTGAATATCCCGCCAATGTCGAACGGGCTTCTGCATGAGAATGATGTGGAGCGTCTGAGGGAACTGGGAGAATGGCAGCAGAGAAGTTTTTCCCGCAATCTGCTGGAGGAATCCCACAGACCGGTGGAACTTGTCTTTGCATTGGATGAAGCAGAAGATGTCGGGTATCTGGTACTAAAAGAAGAAATCCGGAATAGCCAGAGAGTAGAGGCTTTTGAAGTATTTGTAAGAGATCAGGGAGAGTGGGAGAAGGTCTATACAGGAACTGTAATCGGGTACAAAAAAATCATCCCACTTTTTAAAGAAAACGTGAAAGAAATCAGAATCGTACTGAACGATTACAGAGTTCTGCCACAGATTTCCTTTGTTGGAGTATATCCGAGGAAGAAATAAAGTACAGAGTCAACCCCAAAAGAGAAAGCAGATGACATAAATTCTATAAAGACAAAAATAAACCATCCAGGAGCGTTGCAAATGGATGGTTTATTTTCTGGTTTTACCATTTCTGTGCACGTTTCTCAATGAAATCCAGAATGGCATACAGCCCCATTGCGATCACGCACAGGATTACGATGGACATCAGCACCCATGTCAGCTTAAATAACCTTGCGTACATACGGATATAATTTGATATCGTAAAATAGAAAATATGATATTATATATGTATATAAAATCAATGCGGAGGTATGCGTCTATGGTGAATGAAATAGATTTTATTGGGAAGACGGTTGATCCATTTTTTATGTCCAAATCATGGCTGAAAATGTCCCAAAAAAAAATGAATTAGCCCAATCTGGCGAATTGTTTGATTTTCGGGAAAAAATGGAGTATTATGCAGATAAACAAGAGGGAACGAAAACAGTTCCAAAAATCTTGTTTATGTACTTTGAAAAAAGAATAATCCATATATTATCATTAAAAAAGAACATTTATTATTATATCAATTATTTAATTTATTATCCAAGTATTTACGGTCAGGCGCCAACCTGGCCCCCTCATTTTTCTATAAAATCCATATGCGAGATAACAAGAACAGGATTTGCGGAAAACTGAACACAAAGTGAGCCGAGCAGCGAGCTTAATCGCTGAAGTCTTGAGCAGGGGAACGTCCCACTCAATGGCGACGATGAGTAGTAACCTACAAAGCAGGTCTACACGGCACTACTATTGCGTTCATTTTTCCATAGGTTCTGTTTTTTGTGCTACTCACATATGGATTTTTCTTTTTTCTTTCCCAAAACATCAATTAAAAAGAAAAGGAGAACCAAATTATGACATTAACAAACGTATTAGCAACGACAGAAGCCGTAAAAACACTGAAAGGTATGACCTTTGATCCGGTTAAAGCTCTGGAAGCTATGGGCTACACATACACAGAGATGACAGAGGATGAGGAATGGGACGAACTCCGTTATACTGGTGTTAATCCAGAGAATCTTAGAGATGTAGCTGTAGTAACTGTAGGAGAGGATATGCAGTATGTCTACTTGGAGGATCCGTGGGGAGAGGATTGGCGCTATGAGATCTGTGTAGAAAACAGTAATGTAACTGGTGTTTATAAAATTAACACTCCTGCAGAGGCACTGGAGGAACTGAGAGATGCGGTAATCGGTACGAAATACGATGATTACATTTATCCTGGAGAGTTGAGTGACGATGATGAGGTAATCGATTGGAACGACGTCTGTACTGCTTATGATCTGCAACTCCACGGTGTTAGTAGTGTAGAGGCTGGCAGTACTAGATATATGCAGGATGGATTTGATCGGATTGATATTGTAATGTTGTATATAAACGTTGCAGATGCTCCGGAGGTTACGTTATACGCATCAGATGATGGCACAATTTACAAAGTTGATTAAATTTGTTTACCGAGACTCAGTCTCGGAGGAGGGAGAGTTTTTTATGACAACAGTAGAATTTAAACGCGCAATCACGACTAGGATTGCAGAGCTGAAGGCTGACGACAGCAGATGGTTTGAGCGCGAGTGCGGCGTAATCACAGATGTCATGGATGACGATGATTGGGAGACCGCAGCGAAAGAGTCTGAGTATTGGGACTATCTGGAGGAATGGGCGTTAGAGGACAGTGAGAGAGATTTTCAGGATTGGTGCGACGAGGATATCGATCAGTACCTCATGAGAATCGTAAAACGTCACGATATCGCAGATTATGTTGACAATGAATATAGGAACGTTCTCTACGAGAGATTTTGCGATGATGTCTATATGATAATGAGTGACGACGATGACATTGACTGTCTCGTGGGAAATCTCACATGGAGATATAAAGGGAGAGATACATACGGGAAAAAGAGCAGCGCTGTATTTAATTGTTTTTCCGAATGTTCGGAGAGCTGTGCTGATGATATAATCAATGCGATTGATTGGAAGTGGACCAACCTCTACTGTTTGCATGAGGATACAAAATTGTCAGAGGTATCTAATTTTATCGGATCCACCATGAGTGATTACGGCGTAATAGAACGTATCATCGATAATATTGATGAAGACCTCTGGTGTGATGAAGAATATCTGGACGATGACGATGAGGACGACGAAGAAGATTAATTTTATACCGGGGCTTCGGCCCCGGAGAAAGGAGATGATCTTAAATGACAACAATGAGTTTACCGGCATGTAATTTTGGGATATTTGCCGGCTACGCGGAGCAGGTTCCGGAAATTAGAAAATTTGGCAATGGCACAAAATGTGCAAATTTTACCGTGCTGATTCCTAGAGAAAAAGGGAGTTTCCATATCTATGTTACCGGCAGCCTGGCGGAAGAAATTGCCGCCAACGTAAAACCGGAGGATATGGTAATTTGCTATGGTAGGACAACAACATTAAAATCCACCGGAAAAATCTGTCTACAGGCAATCAGGGTGGAGAACTACGGAAAAGACATTGATCTGCAGTATATGCAACCATTAGACATTATAAAAAATTATACCATTAATGTCCCGGAAGCCGGCTATCACCGGATTCGTGGATAAGAAAATGAATAACAAAAATATAAAAAAATATAACAAAACTATTGGAAAACTGAATTACATATGCTATTATGTATATGTAAACAAGAGAGGGGATAAAACTTCTCAAAGATTTACAACATACTTTATTATTATATTATCTTAGAAGAAAACTTTTATGTGACCCGTTAACAAGAGCACCCATTTCTGAAAGGAGAGCAAAATGACCGACAGAAAATGGAGGCTGGCAGCCTGCAGAGTTAATGCAAAATTAACCCAAAGAGAGGTTGCGGCAAAATTAAAAATGTCTCCGGCTACGGTAAACGCGCACGAGAAAGGTAAGATCTCTCCGAAAATGGAGCAGATCAAAAAATATGCGGAACTTTACGATGTTCCAGTAGAAATTATTGATATCTGATGTAATAATTAGATATAATACCAGTACATTGAAAATCGAATATATGTTTTATATATGGCATTTTATAGAATAAAATATTATATATAAGAAAACATTTCCATTAGTAGAACCAGTATTTTCGGTGTTACCTATCTAAGGCAGGTAATGCTATGTATCTTTAACGGACCTGTTCCATCAACACGGGGGCAGGCAGACAGGAAACTTTATTTTTAAACAATTAGTAACCAGATTTGAGCCATATATCTCTTTTTCTATCATTTCAGAATCAATTTCTCTGTTTTCAGGAGAAATTTGAAAAATAATTGAAATGTAGGACATAGGGATATTCTGTAAAAATCTTGATTTCAAAGAAAAATGTTTAAAAATGATAGAAAAAGATACATAGTATTATCTGTCTTTTTCTATTTCTAAAATTCTTATAACTGATTTTCTTCAGTAAAATCTCAATTAAAAAAATTAAATGCCAAAACGTGTTTTAAACAAAAGTTATTTTTGCCAAGGCGAATGCAGAAAACACATATTGTATAAGAGATATTTTTCGATTTTCTCTCACAACCATCAATTTTATTTTTCAGAAAGGGAGAAAAACATGAATAACATTACTATCATCGGCAGACTGGCGCAGGATCCAACAGTTGGAAAATCTAAATCCAACGGTGAGCCGGTAACACTGTTTAACATTGCATCGGACAGCTCATTTCCGAACAAAACGGACTTTATCCACTGCATGGCAAATTACCAGACTGGCAAATATGTTGCACAGTACGGAGCCAAAGGAATGACAATTTACGCGGAAGGGGAGCTTACGACTGGAGAGCATGCCAATCGTGACGGCGTAAAAATTCCAGATTTTACGATTATAGTCCATAAGGCCAAATTCCTGAGTAAGAACCCGAACCAGCAGTCCGGACAGCCGGCACAGCGTCCACAGCAGCAGAATGGATATACGCCGCAGGGAAATGGAAATTATCCGGCACCGCCGGCATATCAGCAGCAGCCGAAGACGGATTTCCTGGATATCCCGGACGGCGTAGATGATTGCCCGTTTAACTAATAACTGGCAAATGCACAAGAATGACAAATTGAGGTGAACATAAAATGAGAAAATTTAAAAAATTACAGCTGGCAACGTATAGATTACAGGTATCTAATAGAGTAATTAGGAAAAACGTGAACGAATACCGCGATCAAAACGACGGAAACGACCGTCAATTGACTATTGAGGATTATTTTCTGCGTTGGAGGGATGGCGATTATGAGTAGACGTTACAAAACTAATCCGGATACGTTCCAGATGGCACTTAAAAATGGAACGCTTCCGAGTTATATGAAGGTCTGGAGTCCGGAAAGGCTCCAGATCGTAGAGGAATTATACAATTTAACAGTTTTTCTGAAGGATGTGAAGCCCGGCAAGATTACCGTAATCGATGCACCGTGCGGACTTGGCAAGAGCTCCCTCATGCGCGGTATTGCGGTTCTGGCAGCTGAAGGCAAATTGGACGCGGTGATGATGACAGACAGCAATCAGCGGCTCCATGACGACATCGAGTCCGCGATTAAGCAGCAGGGCGGCGTGGAATGGTTAAAAGTCAAAAATGACGTTGCATGGCTGTCCGACAATGACAAAGTAGAGGCGGCAGAGTGGAAGACCTTGATTTTATCGCATTTGGTAGCTCTCTCTACACAGCGTTTTATGATGGTCAATAGCGATGTGAGAAAAAACGCCTGCACTATCTACAGAATTGGTCAGGCCAATTGGAAGGATGCGCTTTATTGCGATGAAGCAATACAGGACGTTGATTCTCATAGCTGGTTTTACAGCCAGATAAAACAGCAGGTCGGTATTTTTAGAGAAACAATCCGACCGGAGAGCGAATGGGAAGAAAACATCGGTCGCACTGCCAAACGTGCGGAACGGTACGCAGAGAGACTTGTAGAGGATCTGCAGTTGGAGATAGACAGGATTAATGCAATCAGACTGCCGGATAATTCCAGCGGTACCAAGGCAGAAGGCAAAATGCACATAGATTTGTACTTGGGCCGTCAGGAGAGAAATACAGAGTATGGCAAAATTTGGCGGTCAAAATGGGACGAAATTCTGGCGATTGTTACTGAAATTCGTGACGATATTAAGGCCGTTAAAAAGGATATGAGATCCCCATCTGAAAACAGATTATTTTCAGATCTGGCAAAAGTTATCAAAAATATGTCCAATCTGTCGGAGAAAACAAGACCGGAAACGATTATATCTACATTGGAAGATATTGTTTCTCTCACAAAATTTCTTCCAATTGGTG
>ERZ780162.1995-NODE-1995-length-13470-cov-3.277749_pt1 | contig 13470 bp, 5 predicted proteins | sample MGYA00511474_ERZ780162 | MGnify/ENA primary metagenome ERZ780162 (study PRJEB29588, sample SAMEA2143633) | human gut metagenome | biome: human gut; feature: human-associated habitat; material: faeces | place: Denmark | collected 2008/2010 ...
CACTACGTGACACCTCCCCTATATTTTGCTTCGCAAAACACAGAGGAGGAGGTTGATAGTAAACTATCCTCTCCAAAAGCCGGACAAGTTCAACCTAACCGGAAGTGTTTCACCTCATAGTTAACCTCTCTCCTCAGGAACTTCGTTCTTTCTAACTCTCCCCTATTGCTAATACAACAGGGGAGAAGGTTAAATACTTCTTATCTTACCGGCAAAATCACATAATAAAAGGGTGGCGCAAAACTCCGTCTCTGCCGTGCCCCGCAGCATTGCGGGGTGGCACGAAGCAAAATATAGGAGAGACGGTACGTAGTAACGGAGAAGCCGAAACAACAATAGAACAAAGATGTCTCACTCCTCCTCTGTGTTTTGCAACACAAAATATAGGGGAGGTGGCCGAAGGACGGAGGGGTTAAAACCTGCAATCAAAAAACTCTTATGTAATCTTCTCAACCCCTCCGTCAAAAAAAGGGGAGTGCCATAGTTGCACTCCCCTTCCCTATTTACAAGTTTATCGAATAAAAAATTCTACTATCGACCGAGAAATCGGCTCTTACTTCCGAATCAGTTTATGGCAAGAGCTGTCGCCGTCTTTCTCCAACTTCAAGATATAGACACCCGAAGCAAGTCCCGACAAACGAATTTCGGTCTCACCCGTTCCGGCGACTTTCGAGAACACACAAGCTCCCGTCATGTTGAACACGCGAACCGATGTACCTGCGGCAACACCGCTCACCACGCAACTTTCTGCAAACGGGTTGGGATAAATTCTCACCCGGTCGGCCTGTTCGTCTTCCACGCCCGAGAGGCTTCGAGTCGTCACCGCAAGAGTCATCTTTATTTACGGTATGGAAGTAAACCCCGTCTTCAAACAATCCGGTGATATCCTCATCGTCCAGTTTCACCGATATCAATTCATAATTGTCTTCGAGTACCGGTTCCGAAATCATCACCATCGTCCCGTTCTTGACGCTTCCGTCTTCGGGCAACGGAGCCAAATCACCATTAACGAACATTTGCACGTCGATACTTGCGCCTTCGACTTCGGCGACAGTAAACTTGAACACTTTATCTTTCAACTTAGCGTTTACGACAAGTTTCAAATCCTTTTTCACCACGACGGTATAGACACCTTCCACAAACGAGTCGGTTATTTCCTCGTCGTTCAGCATCACCGATACCAGTTCATAACCCTCGTTGATCTCCGGTTCATAGATTTTCAGAGTCGAGCCATCGGGTATTTCGCCTCCGCTCGTCACATCAACGACATCTTCACCATTCACATATTCCGCTTTCAGCGTACCTTCCGAGAACTCTTCTACCGCAAAGTCCCATTTTTTTATCTGGGTCGTTACCGTGATTTTCACATGGCTCGATACCGTGTGGCGGTAAGTTCCCGCAGGGAAAGCGATCTCTTGGTTGTTCAACAATACCGAAGCCACCTCATAGCCCTCGTCGGTTTGAGGTTCCCACACGACCAGCTCCTGACCTTCCAAAATCTTGTCACCCGACGACAAATCGGTCAAGCCGTTATCGTCCAAAGAGACCCGTATGCTTCCATGTTCCACCTCGCCGATTATTATCTTGAATACCTTTTTAAATTCGGCGCTAATCGTTATATCTTTCGTCAATACAAAATTATACACGTTTTCTTGCACCTCGGACACTTTCTCCTCCCTGTTCACGAGGAAAGAAACCAGTTCGCAACCCGAATTGGGTAATATCTTCACCGTTATCCTGGTATTAGGCTCCAAGCGGGTATCGCTCTTCAACGGAGTATCCGTACCTTCGACATAACATTCTATATTACCGTTTGCCGAAGAACTGAACGACAATTTAAAAAGCGACCCGAACTCTGCCGTAATCACTATATCGCCCTCTCCCTCGGGAATGACATAACTATATGAATTACCGCTCCCCGGCAACGCCTCGCCGTTCACGCGCACCGCCAACAGCGGGGCTCCGCCACCACTCTGGACACCGATTTGCAATGTAATGCCCACTTCCACCATGGCTTCCGAATCTATCATAATCGGAAAGATAGAACCCGGATTCCTATAACCGACATCCAAGCGAGTTCCCGGTTCTGTGGGTTGCTCGACTATCACTTTGCGGGTAGCCGCGCTAACCGCCATGTCTTTCGCTCCCAATCCCAAGAACAGGGCGAATAAAAAACAAACAATCAAATAATTTTTTTTCATGATATATTAATATTAAAAAAGAATCGCAAAATATATATTTCTTACTGTTTAAAAATTATTAAACCACCCGAGCCCTACATTTAAAACTCGGGTGGTTATCGAGATCGCCCTCTTAAAAAGAAAGTGCGAGATTACATCAACGATTCAACACTTTGACCGTGCGAACCACTTTGCCCTCTTTCATCACCTTCACCACGTAAACGCCTTTGGCTCCGAGAGAGATACTCATGTTTTGACCGGCTGCGACAGCCGCCTCTTTCTGTGCGACGAGCACTCCCGAGGCATTGTACACGCCCACTTGGTAGTTACCGTCCTCGGCAAATTCTACAAAGAGAATATCCTCTACGGTATACGTACGCAACTCACCGGCTACGTTCTCTTCCACTCCGTCCACATCGCCTACTTTAAATACGGGATAGGTCTTGGTATCCGAACCCAGAGGATTTTCGAGCTTCAACGTCACGGTATAATCGCCCGCATTCTTGTAAGTCAGTTTCGTGGAACCTTCGAGGTCCGTACCGGTCGATTCGCTGAGAACTCCGCGTTTGGCGGTCCAAGTCGGGGTAGTTTCCACTTGGAAGGTAGACCCTGCGATAAACGGACAACCCGATATATAAAGCGGATTCTGAGCCTCTTGACGACCTGCTCCTTCCGGACCGGTAGCAACGGTCTTGAACACACAGGCGCGAGCCTCGGGCTTCTGTCCTTTGGCGATGAAATAATGGTCGAGACCGGCATCCGTTTCGAAATCCCAGTAAGCGATCACCTGCTCGGGAAGGCTGTTGGCATCGAGACCGTTTTTCACCTTTTTCACATCTTCGAGAGTCATGGCTCCGTTCCAAACCACAAGGTCGTCCACGATACCGTTGCCATAAACCGCCGAAGAGCCGCGGCCACCCGCAAAAGCAAACCAGTCGGAAGAAGTGACGGCAAAAGTCGTATTGGCCCACGACTCGGTCGTTCCCTTTGCGCCATTCAATTCCCATGTAGACTCTTGGAGAATCCCGTTCAAATAGAATTTGGAGCGGAATTGCGACTGGTCGTTATATTCGAACGTCAATACCACGTGGTTCCATGCATTGGGAGTCACCGTCGTATTGTCAAACTTATACTTCAACTCGGGAGCTCCATTATACGTAGCAGTGCGGAATGTATAATTGTCCAATTTGCCGTCAGGCCTGATATCGCTCCACATCCAGCCCCAGTTGTTCACCGGCCATGCGCTCGATGCGCGGTTTTCTATACTGAAGAAGCGGGGTATATCTTCCGACGACTGAGGTATCGATGTAAAGCGCACCCAAGCCGCTACGGAGAAGCTCTGACCGCCACCGCCGAGACCGACATCCATTATACGTCCGCCTACCCAGCCTTCGTCGATCTCGACACCGCGCGACGATGCTCCGTCGGCTTTCCGTCCCGTATATCCCAAAGTCAGCGTCTCGTCCACGTCGATCTTCACTTCATCTTCTGCCACGGCTTCCCCGCCGATGGTCAACGATTGGATTTCGGGCTGTGCACCGATAGCCTCGCTGGTAATCTGCACATAATATCCGTATGTGGTCGTCTCTCCGTCGCAGATCACTTGGAGGTCATAACCGCCCACCTCGTCGATACCTTCCGATACGGAGAATACCGTCGTGGCGCTCGCCTCTTTCACCGTTTGGCCGCTGCTGTTGAGCAATTTCCAGTCGGCAACGGCATGGCGGGGATCGACATACGAAATCTCGAAACTCTCGTTCGGCTTGATGGTGGTTTTATTTATCTGGATATCATCTACCGTCGTGTAGTCTCCCATGGACATATATTCGCTCCATGCGATCTCCGAGTCGGACTTCATGTCGACCGAAACGGCTGCGACACCGAAGCGAATCTCCTGCTCGCCCTCCAAATCGGTGGGAACAGAGAAATACATACCGGCCCAAGAAGTCGTGATACCCATGAATTGCTCCTCACCGCCTTTTTGTTGGGCGTACAGTTTGAACATCGAAGCGTTCACGTCGAGGTTATAGACCGGATCACCGGCGGGCTTGTCGTTCGCCATGTTGAAAATCACCTTGCCGTCCACACCTTTGTAATGCGAAGCCAGCACTTTGGCGATCTTAATCTCGGGAGCGGCAGGCGTAACCGTCGTACCGCGGGTGATGGAAAATTCACCGAGGTACAAATCGAGGTTCTCGGCATTTTCGAAATGAAGAGCCACCATGGCGATCTCCTTGCCGTTGAGCATACCCAGGGTTCCGCTCACTTTAAAGGTCTTCTCTACCCACACTTCATCGTCGGCCTCGTCGGCGGAGGTCAACACTTTGAAACCGCTCTCGCGCAAAATCGTCGTCTCTTCGCCTTTGGCGGAAAGAGCCAGATTGATATCGGCTTTACCGCGAACCAGTTTGTAACGAACCGTGATTTCATCGCCTGTCGCCAAAGCGAACTCGGTCTTGAACAAATGCAAATATTCCTCGGATACCGAACCCGAAAGACGCAGACACGAACCTCCCACGTAGGCATCGTCGAATGTGAACTTGGCTTCCAAACCGTTTTCCACTACCTTGTCGGCCGTTTTACCCATGAAATCGGATGCAAACCACCAACGCCAAGTAGGCAAATAGTCCTGTACACCGATATTGTACCATTCGTTATCGTTCTGACGTTCGCCCATCCAGTTCAAGAAACGACCGTTACCCAAATTGAAATAAGAAATAAACGGTTCCTCGGAAAGATCCCATTTGAGCGAACTGCGCGCCGTCATGAAAGCCGACATACCGAACCAGTTATCATCGGGGTGATGATTGCCGCGGTTGTAAACCTCTATTTTATCGATGGGATTACGGTTGCCGTTGGTAAAGAACTGCTCGATCAGATGTTGATAGTACGTTTGCTTGGCGACATCGGCGCTTCCTCTGTTGGAACGGTCGGCCCACAGCATGTTATAATCGTGCGCTCCCCACAATCCGATAGAGATATCGTAATCTTGGAGTAGCTTCCACGTAGAGGGATCACCGCCCTGCATGTTGAAACCGGCGTAAAGGTCGAGCGAGTTGCGGCCGGGAGCTACCGATTGAAGATTACCGATCGAATTCAAAACGCTATACCCGTGCCAGTTGTAATTGAGGAAAAGCGAAGTGCGGATATGCTCGCCGTCACCGAATGTTTCATTGTTGTGGCTGCCGATACCCATGTCGAAAGTAATCTGTCCGTTATCGTTGGTTCCGTCGTACCAGAAATTCTCGACCACGGGATTGCCCGCCTCTTTGAGTTTTTTGTAAACATCTTCATGCAGAGACCTCAGTCCGGACAAGATATTTCCCATACCCGTAGAGAACTCCGAATTATAGCCGAGCCCGTCCACACCGTGATACAAGAGGAACTTCGCCATCTTGTCGTGATCGGAGTTGGCCATATCCGACAAAGCATCTTGCCAGTCATAGCCCAGCCCCCCCCAAGGAACAGAAGCCACGCCCGAGACACCCACGCCGTTTTTATGAGCCATATCGGCGAATCCGCCGGGAACCCAACCCTGCGGGGCTGTCCAGTCTCCGTAGTGAGTAACATAGGACCATGTACTGAACACCTCAGAGTCGAACTTGCCGTTGGGTCGCGCATTAGCGTTACCTCCGGTGGCATATCCCACGGGAACCCAGAAAACGAGTTTCTTGTCGTTGGCCTCGGTGAGCGTCTCGTCGATCTGCGTGGCCGAGTTGCGGAAACGCTCTTTGGGCTTCACCCTCGAAACGTAAAAGTTCTCGTCCTCGAACAAATACTCTCCGGGAGTCCAACTCCACACATAATCCCCCAGCTTTTGGCTGTCGGGCCATTTCATGTAATTCTCTTTCAACTCCTGCCCGTGGGAGGAAAACGAAAGAGCTAAAATTCCGGAAAATAAAAATAGATTTTTTTTCATGGAAAATTTTTTTTGGTTAATAAAAATTTGAATTATTCTCAAAAAGAGTTCTCTTACTTCAAGTTCCGCAGACAGGAGGCGCTTTAGCGACCTCCTGTCGCGAAACAATTATTTTTTATAACGACACCGGTACACTATCTGCTTCGATGGAGAGAGTGCGGCTTCCCACACTGCCCGAGATCGAGAACGAAACCGTTGTCTCACCACTGCCATTAGCGATATCCAGAGTTCCCGTCACCTCGGCCCGGGCTCCGTCCACATCGACCACCGTGCCGGCAGGAATATCGTAATGACCATCATAAGCGCCACCCGCATAGGCATCGGCCAATGTAAGCATGATTTGCCCATAGGCCCCCGATGCCGGTGTAATGAACACTACCAAATCGTCTCCCTCGTCATATACCACCGAGTTGTCTTTCTGGGTGTTCGAGGCATTCAACGCCAAACCGACAGGTAGAGCGATCACTTTCACCTCAGCCACCTCGGACGATACACCGGCCACCTCGGCGGTGACATCGGCTTTCCCGGCCGAAACAGCCGTTATCGTGCCATGCTTGTTGTCTCCCTCGCTCTGTTTTGCGGTAAGTACACCGTCGTCCGTCGAGATCCACGTCACATCATAAGGGCTCTCGCTTCCCGATGTAGTCCTGACATCAACCCCCCATTGAGCCGTTTGTCCCTCGAAGAGCGTGCGCACGTTACCTTGTTCCCACAAGACAGACAACACACCCTCGGTAACCTTCACCGGAATCCGTTTTTCCTTACCGTTAGCCGTAAGTATCAACTCCGTCTCGCCCAATGCGATCCCCTTGATGGGAATCATATCACCCGAGTAGGCTCCCACCTCCACTTTGGAAGGATCGGCAGCCTTGACAACAGGCTTGTGGTAAGCATAAGAAGAAGCGGGAACCACTCCCGTCCTAAGCATCACCGTGCCGCCCACCGGCATGGTCACCAAGTCGAGGTCGGCAGTAATCTCATCTACCGGGTAACGGGTCTTATAGTCTTTCACGGTAAACGTCGCCACGAATACCGTATCGGGGGTAATGCAATGGAATTCGGCAGAACCTTCCTCGGAACCCGAACGAAGGGCGAGCACGGCATCGAATCCCTCGTTTTTCACGTATTCCTCGCTCTTGCCCGTAATCAACACTCCGCTGCTCGAAACCACTTCCCAACGGTAGGCATCATAACCGGCCTCGATGTCTTCTCTGGCGCCCGACTGCACGTTCATGGCGATGCGCAAGGTATCCTCCGAATTGATGTCCATTTCGGTCTCATACGTATAGGCAAAATACATCGACAACACCTCCTTGCTGGGACGAGTGTCCAAATAGGGCATGTTTTCGAAACCTTTGCCATAGAACGTGGCCAGCAACTGGGGAGCCAGCGTAATGTCGCAAGATGCCGTCTTGGCCGTGGAAGCATCCCCGACGGAGAGAGTCACTTTTCCCTTGCCCGAAGAACGGGGTGCGGCATAGTGCACGGCCACGAGACCTCTCGCGGTGTCGACCGTCATCACCGGGTCGAAAGCGGTCAGCCCTTCGAGAGTGGGAACCGGCTCGTAATCGTAAAGAAGCTCTTTGGGAGAAACAGAGAACAGCACCGAATCGTGTGCCGTATTGTAACTGCGTTTGGTCAACATCTCGGTGAAAGTGCTGTCGTTGGGAATGCACATCACGCCATCGGGCAAGTTGCGCGACACGGTAATCGTTGTAAGGGCGTACTTGCCGTTCTCCAACATGGCTTTGAGCCGGGTCTCTTTTTCCTGACCGCCATTCAAGGCGACAACGGCGGTATCGCCCAATAAAGCCGCCACCGATTTATCTTCTATCGACCAAGAGACAGGGGTCTCGATCACTTTTCCGCTCACATTGGTGACCTTTGCCGAAATCCGCACCGTATCGCCCAATTTCAAATTAATGTCCATGGGATCGATGGTAATATACACCTCGGTCGCACCGTCGAGCGTGGCTTCCTCCTCACATGCGGTGAACAAAGTCACACCGAGGAAGCTCGCCAAAAAGAATATAATGCTATATCGTTTCATGTTTCAAATGTTTTTATAGATTAAAAGTTTACCGGAATTACCAATGCAAATTCGTTATCGGGACTTTGGTCTCCCCGGGTTTCGGTCTGTTTATCCCAGAAAACGCGCGAAGCGCCGGTGTTGGGTTGCCCGAGAGCCTGCACGAGCGAAGCGATCTCCAACGTATTGTTGGCTGTCTCCTCGATGGGAATACGGCGCAACTGCAACTCGGTATCGACGCCTTGATCCTTCATGTTGTTCACATCGACCGGGAAGATACGGGGATATCCCGTGCGGCGGAACGTGGTCCATGCCTCGGCGCTCATGGGGAAGTTGGCGATATATTTCTGAGTGATGATTTTTTCCAGCATCACCTCCTTCGAGTCGCTCGCATCCCATTTCACACCCACTTTCACACGACCGGCTATGTTGTTCTCGTTGTTATACGGATCGACATAATCGATATCCTTTGCCGCAGTCTGGGCAAGATATTCGTCGATGACGGCTCCGTCGGTGATTCCGTTCTCTTGGAAACAAAGACGAATACCGGCCTCATACCAACTCTGAGCGTCACGGCCGAGCGCATTCCAGCCTCTCAAAGCGGCCTCGGCCAGCAAGAAGATACTCTCCGTGCGCTTGAAGAAAGACTGATGCATATACTTGAACTCACCCGTCAAAGTGGCAAATGGGCCGTAACCGCCCTTGTCCTTTCCGGTGGTGTTGCTGTTACGCATGCTGATACCCGCGCGCACGCCGTAAACATCGATGGGAGCTTGGATACCAGAGGCTTTCTCCTTGATGGGATAAGGATTAGTATCGAACCAGCGGGTAAGCAGCGGGTGATTGTAACGTTTGAGAATATTCTCCAACGAAGCTCCCAAACGAATATCGTGCCACTCGTTACCGATACGCCACAAAGCGCAAGCGTTTTGCTCCTGATAATAGGCTATATCCTTCGCATCGGTGTCGGTGAGGACACCGATTTCGTCGGTCACGGCTTGTTCAAATTTGGACTGAGCCGTACCCGGATTGATTTTCACCATGTTCATGGCCATACGCATTTTAATACAGTTGGCAAACTTCACCCACATGCGCCAATCACCGTCGGAGAGCGTCTTGATAGTCAAATCCTCGATCTTTGCGAATTCCTCGCGGGAAGGTTGACGCTCTTTCAATATGCGGATAGCCTCATCGAGATCGTCGAAAATCAGATTGTAAATATCCTCGCCCCTTTCATAGGTCAACGGCGGAGTACGTTTCAAATTACGCCAGTCGCTAAAAGGAGCCGCGCCATAGAAGTCGACGATCTCGTGTCCCTGATAGGCTTGGATAATCAACGCCACGGCACGCCATTCGGGTTTGCCCAATTCGGCAGCATGGTGGATAGCGTTATAAGACTGAGTGAAAATCTGGTTGTCCATCGGACCACCCAGATAATCGTTGGGGAAAGTATAAAGCGTAGGCAACGGACCGCCGAAAGCGAACGTGCTCTTGGTTGTCGTCCAATACCCCGAATAGTTGTCGATACTGTTCGCTCTGTAATATTGATATTTGTGAGGCGCCCACGTGCCGGTAGGCTCGTGCGAATAGTTGATCATGAACGGAATAGCTCCTTTCAACTCCTTCTCGAGAACGGTAATATCGGTAGCTCCGGCTCCTTCTTCGTTACTGTTGTCCATCTCTTCCTGCTTACCGACCATCCACGGATATTCCTCCTGAAACTGGTCGCCGCAAGAAGTGAACAAACCTACTGAAAACACGGATTCGATAACGAGGAATCCGATCGAATATATTGTTTTTCTCATATTGATGACTATTTATATTAAATCGTTCTTCATTAGAAATTGAATTTCAATGTCAACGCAAAACTACGCGTCGTAGGCAAAGAATAACAGTCGATACCGGAGTAACCGTTGGCGGCCGATACCGAGATGTCGGGATCCACGGGAGAATCTTTATAGATAAAGAACGCATTCTTCACCGAGAACTGAGCGGTCATACCTTGATTCTTACCGAACAAATTGGGCATGTCGTAGCTCAACGAGATGTCACGCATGCGCAAGCTGGTGGCATTATATACATGGTCTTCCATGGGAAGGGCACCGATGGTCGTATAGTAGTTCTCGACCGAAACTTTGTTCCCCGATCCGTCGGGTAGAGGTTTGAGAATATATTCCTTTCCGTTTTGCATAACCCGTTCTCCGTTCAAGCGGTCTTGTGCAGAACGTTCGGAAAGGCCGTACAGGTCGAGATCAGCCTCGGTCAATGACATCACCTTACCGCCGATACGGCCGTCTATCAAGAAATAGAGCGTGAAGTTTTTCCAAGTAAATGTATTGTTCCAACCGAGAGTGACAGGCGAAGTCATATTGCCCACTTTGGTCTCGTATTTACCGGAAGCCATCACGGGAACGGCATTCTCGTAATTACCGGCATCATTGATTTTGATATGGCCGTTTTCATCGCGGGCGAAAGAGTTGACATAAATATCGCCATAGCGTCCGCCTTCTACGTATTTAATCTTGAAAGCGTTGGGACCCATTTGCACTTCGTAGGGAGCGCCGCTCTCGGTTTTGTAAGTTTCGAGGATACGGTTGTCATTCCATGCGATATTGAATCCAGTCTGCCATCTCCAATCCTTATTGATGTTCCAGCGATAAGATGCTTGGAATTCCAAACCATAGTTGCGTATCTTACCTGTGTTGACCGGCTTCGATTCGCCATTGGCAGTGGTGACATACAAGAACTGGTTACGTAACGTCGAATTGTAATAAGTAAGGTCGAAGTTGAATTTGTTTTCGAACATCCAAACGTCCAAACCGGTCTCGAACGAAGTGGTCGTCTCCGGTTGAGGATCGTCGAACAAAGGAGGACGAGTACTGATCGTACCGTTGGAGAAATCGTAGCTCTGACGGGCGAACAAGGTGTTGGGAATGGGGTTACCTACCACCGACCAACTACCGCGCCATTTCAACTGATTGAGCCAATCCCGGCGAGGCAAAAACTTGTCGATGAGCACATTCACACCGGCCGAATAGTAATCGAACGATTTATATCCGCTCCCTTGCGTGAACTGTTGGAACGACTGTGCCCACTCCAAACGATAACTACCGTCGAGGTAAACTTTATCGAATAATCCGACTGAAGCCGTAGCGAAGAGTGCCGTGCTCCAATCCTTGTTATTCCAACTGTCCGAAGCCGATGTAGCACTTCCGTTAGGGTTGTTGGGACGGCTGTGTTTATTATTCTGAGGAACGAAAGCATTGGGCACACCGCAAGTATCTATCGCCGTAGTGATGCTCGTGTTACGATCGTAATGACGTGAAAAGCTGGTTCCCACAGCCACATTCACATCGATTTTATCATTGAAACGGTCGTTCCAAGTGAGCATGTGGTCATTATAAATGTCGCTCGAGCGAGAATCTCCATTGTAATATTTACCACCTACATAATCGAAGCCTACCCGGTTCATACCGGCATACTCCTCGTTCAGATTATTCTGAGTCACATAATCGACATTGAAACGCGTCTGATATTTAATATTTTGCCAAATCTTGGCATCCAAAGTAATATTTGCCAACAAACGGTCGCGCTTCAAATAATCGTTATACATGTTGGCCACCCAGTAGGGGTTGTTTAGATATTGGTCGTACCAGTACCAAGTTTGAACCGGTTGTCCAATCAATTTGGGATTACCTTTCTCCGGATCGCTCACGATATTGTCGGCCACCGTACCGAGGTGTTTATAGTTATGCTTGAAATAACGCATATCGATATCGGCCGGAGTACGGTACAAAGCATAGAGAGCGCTCAATGCCTTACCCACAACAGGAGCGTTATCGGTCTTCTGATGTATCCAGTTAAGGCTCGTGTTGATATTGATACGCTTGTCGAACAACGAGAAAGATTCCTTGAACATCACGTTATTACGGGTAAACTTATTGTTCGGTATCAATCCCGTTTGATAGGTATTATTATAAGAAAAATAAGTTCGGAAGTTTTCCGTACCGCCACTCAACGTAACGCCGTTGGTCGTAGTCACGCCTTTGTTGAAAAAGTCTTTTACGGCATTGCGTGCAGAATTCATCAGATACGGGGCAGAAGCCACCTCGTCGGCCGAACGTGTACCGATCTTAGGACCCCACGCCGACCATTGGTCTCCGCCACTGATACCATAAATCTGTTGGGTACGAGGATACATGGCTATCGTCTCGATTGACGTGGTGCTCGACACATTCACCTTGACAGAACCCGAAGCACCCGATTTGGTCGTGATAACGATCACACCGTTATTGGCTGCGCTACCGTAAAGAGCTGCGGCATTCGGGCCTTTCAAAATCGTCATGTTATCGATATCTTCGGGGTTGATCGTCGACAAGAGGTCATCGCCGCTACGTCCGCCACCGAGTATCATATTATCGGTCGCCTGCGTACCCATACCGTCTTGCATAGGTACACCGTCGACAACGATCAACGGCTGATTGGTTCCGAGAATAGAAGTGGAACCGCGAAGCACAATTTTAGAAGCTCCACCGCCCGCTCCCGAATTATTGGGAACGATAGTAAGACCAGCACTCTTTCCTTGCAGCGAGTTAATGAAGTTATTATCCTTGATACGGGTCACTTCCTCGTTCTTAATAGTCTGAGTAGCATAGGTAAGCGTTTTGGATTCCCGCGATATACCCATCGCCGTTACTACGACTTCTTGTAAAACCCGTGTCTCCTCATGCATAACGACATCGTATGAGGAAGCATTCGCCAACGACAAAGTCGCCTTTTGATACCCGACATAACTGAATTCGAGCACGGCATTATTATTCGGGACCTCTACCGAGTAAACACCGTCTATATTAGTAGAAGCTCCTATCGAAGTTCCCTTCACTAATACACTCACACCGATTAGTGGTTCTCCCGAAACATCGGAAACCACACCTTTGATAGTACGCTTGCTTGGCTGGGTTACATTTGCAGTAACCTTTCCTGCCCCTTGATCTATTGCATTAGCAAAAAACGGAACAAAAAAAGACAAAGAAAACGCCAAAAGCCCAATTTTACACTTCTGATTTTTTTTCATGCTTTTAGATTTAACCATTTAATATTTAACATAAATAATACTATTTAAACATTCCTCTCTCGTATACCTTGCGTAAATAAATCTCACGAAACATTTTTACATACCGTATCAATAATATTAACCCTAAATCGAACTATATCCCTAGTGAGATTCGTAATTTTTTTCTATTTTTTTTGATGACTTTTTCGTTTTTTCATGTATAATATGTATTTAGTGACACGCATTAATGATTTAGGAGGTTAAATTACTATGGCAAAAATCGATTTGA
>ERZ780162.2002-NODE-2002-length-13416-cov-2.994387_pt1 | contig 13416 bp, 11 predicted proteins | sample MGYA00511474_ERZ780162 | MGnify/ENA primary metagenome ERZ780162 (study PRJEB29588, sample SAMEA2143633) | human gut metagenome | biome: human gut; feature: human-associated habitat; material: faeces | place: Denmark | collected 2008/2010 ...
TCCAGCCAGACCAGACGGGTTTTCACGCTGGCCGCCTGGAACAGCAGGCGATTCCCCTCCTCCAGCTGCTCCGTCACCGGGCGGTCATCCGCAGCGTCCGCGATGAGCCCGATGGCTTGTCCGGCGGCGGACATCCGCCGCAGCAGATCACCGGCCTCCTCCAGGAATCCCGCCGTGCAGTAGAAAAGGACAGCCCGAAGCAGAAGGCCCGGCAGACGGATCCGGAAGATCAGTAACAGTCCGGCAAGCGATCCGGCCGCGAGCAGAAGCTTTTTGGGCAGACTCCCGATTCCAGGCAGCAAAAATACCGCACAGAAAAAAAGCGCCTCCGCGCCTGACCCCAAAACCAGTCTGAGGACGGACGCGGCAGCTGAGGGTGCGCGCCAGTTCAGAAAGGTCCCGGTCAGGAGGAGAAGCGCCAGTGTCTGCACGGCCTGCAGCAAAAACAGGCGGTCTATGTAGACAATATACTTCACCTCTCACCTCCTGTAGGTATGGGAACATTATACGGACAGACGGCCGCATTTTTTGTCAAAATTCTAAGGATTACAGGCGGAAACCGTCTTTATTTTTCGACAAAATTCCCGGCCGTCTCTTACATGGATACTCCGCGGGAAAATGTTCCCACAACTCCTTTCAGCGCCTCTCCCACCGTTCTGCGGCCTTCCTGACCGCTTCTCCGAAATCATGCCGGAGTCCGAGCATTTTCCCTGCCTCTTCTCCCTGACGGACCAGCTCCCAGATCGAACCATGGGAAAAAGCCTCAAGCCTTTTTTCGGAGCTGAAAGCTTTCTTCTGTACCCTCAGGCTCTCCGGAATTGAGACAAAAGCATTTTCCGACTGCAGGACCGCACTCGGCCGCCTGGCCGCGGCCGGCTGCCGAACCGCAGGAAGATAAAGGCAGGCGCCGAGCGCTGCTGTCAGCAGGGCCAGAATCAACCCTGTCTGCAGACTCCTTGTCCGCCCCCGCTCCTTCGTTTCGTTCGATCTTTTCCCGTTCTCCAGGAGGTCTTCCAGCGCTTTCTTCATCTCTCCTGCGTTCCGAAAGCGTTTCTGCCTGTCCTCACACAGGGCGCGTTCCGTGATCTCCCACAGGCGCTCCGGCACGTCATTTGGCCTCTCTCCCTTTTCCTGCGGCTTCTTTCCTGTAAGCATTACCTGAAGCACCGCTCCAAGGCTGTATACATCGCTTCCCGCATCCGCTTCCCGTCCTTCATACAGCTCCGGCGCGGCAAAGCCGGGCGTTCCGGTCAGGACGTGTTCCCTTCCGGCAAAAGCATTATTCGCAGACTTTTCATTCACAGAAGCATTGTCCTCCGGAGCCGTTTTTTTGCTCTCACCCGCCAGAACGGCACTCCCGAAATCGATCAGCCGGGGACCATCCTGTGTGAGGATGATGTTTGACGGCTTCAGATCCAGGTGCAGAACGGCAGGGATTCCCCCATGCAGTTTTTCCAGCGCTCCACAGAGCTGGAGCGCACAGTCTGCTGCCTCTTTCCAGTCCAGAGGACCATTTTGAATGAGTTTTTTCTCCAGCGTCATCCCCCGTACCCAGTCCATCACCAGATACTGTTTTCCTTCCTCCCGAAAGCATTCCACAAGGCGGGGGAAGCAGGGACTGTCCAGTTCCCGCAGGATCCGGAATTCCTCCTCCCATCCGCGCTCCCTGCCATCCTCCGGCTTCAACTCCTTCATCGCCCAGAGCTTGCCGAGCTTTCTGTCCCGCACCAGATAGGTCCGGCCACAGCCGCCCTCTCCCAGCTTTCTCAGAATCCTGTACCTTTCTTTCGACATGCACGCCTCCTTTCCGTGCCATCTGCCTGATCACAGGCATAAATATTCCCAAGGTAAAAAAATAAAGATCAACTCATAATTGGAATACGTGAAAAAGAAAAAAATAGAATAAATCAGATTAAAAAAGAAATTTGTATGGAAATGAACCGGAAGACCGCATGCCTGTATGGCCCTGTCTTCCTGAAACATAAGGAAAACCGGCGGCGCATCCGCGCCGCCTGAGGTCTCCTTATGAAAATGCCGGCAGTCTGCCCGCCTGTGCGACCGCTATGTAGGTCTTTCCCTGGTTCAGCTGAATCTCATTTCCCGCATCGTCAAAATACCGGGTGGGACTGTAGTCCGCCGTCTTCTGCCAGGTGATATGGATACATTTTCCCTTTGTGAAATACCAGCCGTCCTGGGTGGTATCATAGTTGACAAAGGCCAGATAGCCCTTGTCATCCAGCGTCATCCAGGAGGTATTCTGAACGATCACGTTTGCAAATGAAAGCTGTGTGCCGTCGGCATCCTTATGGGCTCCGCCATGAATGGTCTTGTCATAAAGTCCGGTCGCAGGATTATAGGTAAAGCCCGTCCTGGTATAGGGGAAGATGCCGGACAGATCAATCAAATTTGCCGAAGCCGCTCCCGCCCCGTACTGAGCCAGGGTATTGACCCCTTCCGCAAAATTGAAATGCTTCGCGCTGTAATATCCCGGCCGGATGGTCAGGGAATAGCCAAGCTGGGTGCAGGCCTCCGTAATTCCTGCCGCGCTGATATAGGCGTTGTGAGGTGCCCTCCTGTCCGAGGTTCGGAAGAACTTGTCCGCTCCCGGCGCTCTTCCTCCCGTCCCGTATTCATAGGTTCCGGACAGGTTGTTAATGTCCGGCAGGCTGATCCGGTCGCGCATATACCATACGCCTCCAAAGTGGATGAGGATGGGATCCCATTCCGTGGCAATGGGAAGGTAATAAGCACGGCAGCTACGGATGTTTCCGATACGGGGCAGTCCCTGCCAGTCGTCGATGATGGCAAGCTGTCTGGAAATCTCTCCCTCCTCCATGATCTCGTAGAGCACCTTTGCATGTCCGATCCCGTAGGAGGGCTGAGCCGCCCTGTCCGTGGGCATCATCACCGCAATAGGCCGCTGTCCGGCCTGTGCCGCCGTCACGGGCTCGTTGGTATAGATGCTTCTCACATACCCTGCGGGAAGCTCCTCCGCCTGTGCGCCGGCAGCCGGAGCCGCTGCCAGAAGAAGGGCCGCGCAGAGGCCCGCAAGGAGCCGTCTACCCCTCCGGAAGCCTTTCTGCCGTCTGTTATCCAGCAGCACTCCGTTGCTCTTACTCCTTTTCATGTGCATAAATGTCCCCCTTTCTTTTCCCCGCTGTTTTATCCCAGCAGACGGGAAATATCATTAAACATCACAACCACCATCAGCACCATCAGAAGCACGAAGCCCGCAAAGTGCACCATGCCCTCCTTATCCGGGGGCACCGGCTTTCCGCGCACGGCCTCCACCAGAAGGAAGACCAGCCGCCCGCCGTCCAGCGCCGGAAGGGGAAGGAGGTTAACCACGCCCAGATTGACGCTCAACAGCATGGCGATATTAACCATATTGAGGGCCACTACCAGCGGGCCATACGGCGCCGTCTCCTGCTGCACCTCTCCGATCATCTGTGCCATTCCCACGGGTCCGGACATATCGTCCAGGCCGGCCTTTCCGGTCAGAAGCATTCCGATGCTTTTGACCGTCATTTTCAGGCCGTAGCGCACCTCATAATAAGCATATTTAAAAACTCCGGCATTCCGGCAGTCCACGAACTCTGAAAACCCCTGAAATCCCAGAAGATACCTTCCTTCCGTCTCGTCGTATTCCGGAACCAGCGTTGCCGTATGCCGCTCTCCGTCCCGCAGGTATTCCACCGTCACGGTCCTTCCGGGATTCGCCATGGTATAAAGGGAAATTTCCCTTCCCAGATAAATCCGTTCGCCGTTCAGACGGGTGACCACGTCTCCGCTCTGCATGCCCGCCTCCTCGGCCGGATAGCCGTCCATCACATCTTGAATCACCGGTCTGTCGCTTCCCGCATAGCCCACCACAAACATGGCGAGGATGTAGGCGAGAATGAAATTAAAGAACGGTCCCGCAAACACCGTGGAGATTCTGGCCCACACCTTCGCTTTGGGAAAAGCGCCGTCGGACAGCGTTCCCTGATCCTCCTCCAGGCCGCTCTCCCCCTCAAACATACAGGCGCCGCCTATGGGAAGCAGGCGCAGCGAATATTCGGTTCCCCCTCTGCTGAAGTGGAGCAGTTTCGGCCCCATGCCGACGGAAAACTCCACCACGGTGATGCCGTTCGCCTTCGCCAGGAGAAAATGTCCCAGCTCATGGGCGATGACGATCACGCTGAATACAATGATGAACAGAATGATGGTTGTCAATGAATCTCAATCTCCTTTATGCTTTGATGCTGTCCATATACTCATAAGTCTCAGCCTCTGCCTGCAGAATCTGTTCCAGATCCGGATTGTCTATTCTGCGGTGATGGTCCATGCACTTCTCAATCAGCTCCGCGATGGACAGAAAACCGATCTGCCGGTTCAAAAACAGGGCGACCGCCTTTTCGTTCGCCGCATTGAATACGGTGGGCATGCTGCCGCCCTCTCTGGCGGCCCGAAGCCCGAGGGAAAGTCCCCGGAAGGTTTCCATATCCGGCCGTTCAAAAGTGAGGGTGCCAACCTCAAAAAGGTCCAGCTTCTTTCCCTTCATGGGCCGTCTGTCAGGATAGAACAGAGCATACTGAATCGGCAGCTTCATGTCCGGCAGTCCCAGCTGGGCGATCACCGCGCCGTCCACGTATTCCACCGCGGAATGAATGATGCTCTGAGGATGGACCACCACCTGGATCTGATCCAGGCTTACGCCGAACAGCCAGCAGGCCTCCATCACTTCCAGCGCCTTGTTTACCAGCGTGGAGGAGTCTACCGTGATCTTTTTTCCCATGGACCAGTTGGGATGCTTCAGCGCATCCTCCACCGTCATGGAAGCAAGCTCCTGTCTGCTCTTTCCGCGGAATGGTCCGCCCGAAGCCGTCAGCAGGATTCTGGAAACCCGCCCCGGATCCTCTCCGTTCAGGGACTGGAATATGGCGCTGTGCTCGCTGTCCACCGGCAGAATGGACACTCCGTACTTCTTTGCCAGAGGCATGATCAGATGTCCGGCCGTCACCAGCGTCTCCTTATTGGCGAGCGCGATGGTCTTTCCGCTCTCGATCGCCGCGATGGTAGGACGGATTCCGATCATTCCAACCACCGCCGTCACCAGCACCTCATAGCCGTCCATCGACGCCAGCTCCAGCAGGCCTTCCATGCCGCACAGCACGCGGACCTTCAGATCGCTGATACGGTTTTTCAGATCCGCGGCAGCCTTCTCGCTCCACATGACTACGGTATCAGGCCCAAATTCCCGGACCTGCTCTTCCATCAGGGCCGCGTTGCTTCCGGCAGCAAGCCCCGTCACCTTCAGATCCGGATTTTCTCTTACGATTTCCAGTGTCTGGGTTCCGATGGAGCCGGTGGAGCCCAGAATTGCGATTTTCTTCATTAAAGTATTCCCTCTCTATTCAAAACGTATCAGAAGAATGGCAAGATAGTAAATGATGGGCGCCGTAAAAAGCACGCTGTCAAAGCGGTCCATCACTCCGCCGTGGCCGGGAATCAGCTTCCCGTAATCCTTGATTCCATGATTTCTCTTGATGCCCGAGGCCGCCAGGTCTCCGATCTGGGAGATCACCGCCCCCGCGCCGCAGATCAGCGCACAGATCCAGACCATATTCTGTCCGTCGAACATCCGGTTCAGGAACAGATATCCGAACAGAGCACCCACCAGAGCAGAGCCAAGGACCCCGCCGACGGCGCCTTCCACCGATTTTTTCGGACTCAGCACCGGGGTCAGCTTATGCTTTCCCAGAGCCATTCCGGACAGATAGGCACAGGTATCGCAGATCCAGGAGCTGATGAAAATCAGCCAGACCATATAAATGCCGCCCGGAAGCTCTCTGGTCAGCCAGATAAAGGAAAACAGAACGGGACCGTAGAAGTAACAGAAAAAAGCGGTCATCACCTGTCCTGCCTGCAGAGAAGGAAAGGTGATCACATAGGCCGCCATCATTCCCAGGAACACCAGCCCCAGAACGCCCAGCCAGTAAATCGGCTCTGCCTCCAGCAGAAGGACCGCATAATAGACGGCAGTTCCGAGAAAGCCGATCCATTCCAGAATTCCGAAGCGGCCTTTGCCGGAGGCTTTCCCCACCTCCTGCACATTTTTTATTCCTTCTTCGTTCTCTGACTGTAAACCCGCCCCGGCGGCACGCATCAGCTCCCGGAACGCGATCAGGGACAAGACAAACAGCCCGGCCGCCAGCACCCATCCTCCCGTCAGCAGCAGAAAAAGCGCGGCAATCACCAGTATTACGCTGCTTCTCAGTCTTATCCAGAACATATCCTTCCTCCTCGTCCGTCTTTCTTCTTTTTTCCGTCCGGCTATCCGCCGGCCGGGATGCCGCAGCAGAGCCGCAGACGCTCTATTCGTCCTTCACAAGCCCGTATCGTCTGTCTCTATGATTATATGCTTCCACGGCTTTTTCCAATTCTTCCTTCGTAAAATCCGGCCAGGCCACAGACGTGAAATAAAATTCCGTATACGCCAGCTGCCACAGCAGGAAATTTGAGATACGCTGCTCTCCACAGGTACGGATCAGAAGATCCGGCTCCGGCAGACCTGCCGTATCCAGCGTATTGCTGATCAGCTCCTCATCGATCTCCTCCGGAGCGAGCTTCCCTTCCTGCACCTGTCTTGCCAGGGAACGCATCGCCCGGCAGATCTCATCACGTCCTCCATAATTTAAAGCGATCTGAAAATGCAGGCCGCTGTTTGCTCTGGTGGATTTTTCCAGCTGATCGATCCTGTTTCTGATATCCTCATCCAGCCTGGTCTTATCCCCCAGAACCCGGACGCACATATTGTTTTTGGCCGCGGTTCTTAAGCAGGTCTTCATATAATTGCGCAGAAGTCCCATCAGCGCGTCCACCTCGTCCCGGGGCCGGTTCCAGTTTTCCGTGGAAAAGGCGTATACCGTCAGATACTTAATGCCCATCCGGTAAGCCTCCTCGCAGATGTCCTCCACCCGCTTCGCCCCCTGGACGTGCCCATAATTTCTCGGCATTCCCTTCGCCTTTGCCCATCTTCCGTTTCCGTCCAGTATGATTGCCACATGATTCGGTATTTTTCTTTCCGATATATTCGACATATTTTCCTCCACTGCCGTAATACCCGGCCAGCCGCTCTCCGGGCGTATCAATACAGTTCGCAGCAAAGCTGCTCACTGTCCGTTGCCCGTCGAATGTCCACACGTCTGTGCAGGCAGGCCTGCCCATCCCTGCGGCCGCTCTCCGGGCGTATCGCGCAAAAAGGGACAAGCTTCCTGCCTGCCCCTCATATTAATCAGACGAAATTCCTACACGGTCATGATTTCTTTGGACTTCTCCTCCACCAGCTTATCCACTTCCTTAATGTATTTGTCAGTCAGCTTCTGAAGCTCGCTTTCCAGTTCCTTGATCTCGTCCTCGGAGACGTCCTCCTTCGCCATCTTCTTAAAGGTATCGTTTCCATCCCTGCGGATGTTGCGGATGGCAACCTTACCCTCTTCCCCTTTCTTCTTCACTTCCTTCACAAGAGCCTTCCTGCGCTCCTCAGTCACTTCCGGGAACACAAGCCGGATCACGTTTCCATCATTGGAAGGCGTGATGCCCACGTCAGAAGCCATGATCGCCTTCTCGATCTCCTTGATCAGGGACTTCTCCCAAGGAGCGATCTGAATCATTCTGGGTTCGGGAACCGTAATGTTTCCCACCTGCTGGATGGGCGTGGGAGAGCCGTAATAGTTCACCTTAATTTTATCAAGCACATGGGGATTGGCACGTCCGGCACGGATCGTAACAAAATCAGCCTCCAGATGCTCGCAGGTCTTTTTCATTTTGCTGTCAAACTGCTGTAACTTTTCATTCATCCTGTATCTTCCTCTCATTCTGCCGCACAGGCGGCTTTTTTCCCTTTCAGACGGTCACCTTTGTCCCGTGGAAATTTCCGTTCATTGTGTTGACAATGCTGTTTTCTTCATTCAGGCCGAATACCCACATGGGCATGTGGTTGTCCCTCGCCAGAATAGAAGCGGTCATATCCACCACCTGCAGGTTTTTCGCAATCACCTCATCGATGGAAACCTCATCATACTTCTTCGCCGCCGGATTCTTTGCCGGATCGTCGTCATACACACCGTCAATAGACTTGGCGAGCAGGATCACATCCGCCTCCACCTCGATGGCTCTCAAAAGCACGCCCGTATCCGTGGAAAAATAGGGATGTCCGGTTCCTCCCGCAAAAAAGGCCACTCCTCCCTCTTTCATACAGGATACCGCTTCGTCCTTGGAAAACAGCTTCGTGAAGGAGCCGCAGGCAAACGGCGTGAAGACGGCGGTCTGAAGGCCTTCTGCCCTGCACATTTCGGATACATAAATACAATTCATCACGGTGGCCAGCATGCCGATCTGATCCGCCTTCGTCCGGTCCATGTTCTCGCTGGTCCTTCCCCTCCAGAAGTTGCCGCCGCCGATCACCACGCCGACCTGAACGCCGCTCTTTACCACTTCAGCGATCTGGGCCGCGACCTTTCTCACCGTCTCCTCATCGAAGCCGTGCTTTTTATCGCCTGCGAGGGCCTCCCCGCTCAGCTTCAGCAAAATTCTGCGCATAACGTCCTCCATTCCTTTTTCTGTTTCAGCCGGCATTCTTTTTCACCGGCTCTGTCTGGCAAAATTATAGCATCCCACCCCGCAGATGCGCAATCATTTTTTCCATGTATAGGGGACAAACAGAAGCAGCAGCGGAAAAATCTCCAGCCTCCCGGCCAGCATATCAAACATCAGCACAAATTTGGACAGATCGGAGAAAAACGCGAAGTTTCCCATTGGCCCCACCAGGGACAGTCCCGGCCCCACATTGTTGAGCGCCGTGATTACAGCGGTCACCGTGGTGGTGAAATCGCTGCCGTCCAGGCTCACCACAAGAATGGAAAGTGCGAGAATTCCCAGATAGGTGATGAGGAAAATGTTTGCAGCCCGCACCACCGTGTGTTCCATCCTCTTTCCGTCCATCATGACCACCTTCACACTCCTGGGATGAACCAGGAAGGCCAGCTCCTTTTTGATGGTCTTTAAATAGATCAGCACCCTGGAAACCTTCATTCCGCCTCCGGTGCTGCCCGCACAGGCGCCGATGAACATCAGCAGCACCAGAAGAGTCCTGGAAAATTCCGGCCACTTATCGAAATCCGTGGTGGCAAAGCCCGTGGTAGTCATGACGGAGGAAACCTGAAAGGCCGCGTGCCGGAAGCTGTCCGCCAGATTTCCCACCTGAGAAAGGATGTTAAAGGCGATCAGAACGGTGGCCACCGCAAAGATGCCGAAATAGGCACGAACCTCCTCGATCTGAAAGGCCTCCTTCACCCGCTTTGTCAGAAGCAGATAGTAAAAGCTGAAATTCACGCCGAACAGGAACATGAAGATGGTGACCACAATCTGCAGATAGGGGCTGTATCTGGCCATGCTGTCCGACCAGATGGCAAAGCCGCCGGTTCCCGCGGAACCAAAGGTGGTGCACAGGGTATCAAAAAGGGGCATTCCTCCGATCAGAAGGAAAAAAATCTCAAGCACCGTCATCGCGATATAAATGCCATACAGCACCAGAGCCGTCTCACGCACTCTGGGAACCAGTTTGCTCACCGAAGGGCCAGGACTTTCCGCCCGCATCAGATACATGGTCTGTCCGCTGGAAAGCGGGATAATCTGAAGCAGGAATACCAGCACGCCCATACCGCCGATCCAGTGGGAAAAGCAGCGCCAGAACATGCCGCCGCGGGAAAGGGCCTCCACATCTACCAGAATGCTGGAGCCGGTGGTAGTAAAGCCGGAGATGATCTCAAACAGCGCGTCCACGAAGTGGGGAATATCTCCCGTCAGCCACAGGGGAAGCGCTCCGATCAGACTCAGAACCACCCAGCCGAGCGCGACGGCCACATAGCCTTCTCTCGCAAAAAGCTGAAAATTTCCTTTCCGTTTCCGGGAAAGCAGGACGCCGGCAGCAAGCGTCAGAAGAGCGCAGATCAGATAAATCGTCCAGATGTCCTCACCATAGATCAGGGCGACGATCACGGGCAGAAGCATAAATGCCCCCTCCACCCGCATGATCCATCCGAGAATATATGTAATGCTTCTGTAATTCATGACTTTATCCCTCGATTCCCATTTCCATTTCAGGCAAGAATATCCTCGATCTCATCCAGCCCCTTATGCGTCGTGACAACGATCACCGTATCCCCGGCCTGAATCTTATCCTGGCCGGAGGGAAGAATCATTTTTCCTCTTCTCACGATGCTGCATAACAGCAGGTTGTCCTTCAGCTTCATTTCCGCAAGGGGAACATCCAGAACCTTCGCACCTTTTTTTACGGAGAATTCCAGCGCTTCCACCTTGTTGTCCACCATGCGGTAAACTGCCTCCACCGCGCTTCCCATGGAGTTCTGCATACAGCGTACATACTGGCTGATCAGCTCCGTCGTCAGATGTCTGGGGCTGACAACGCTTCCCACATCAAAGCTGTCCATGATGCCGCCGTAGCTGATTTTTGTGATCTTGGTGATGATCTTGGCCTTCGATACTCTTCCCGCATAGCAGGAAAGCATTACATTTTCCTCATCCAATCCCGTGAGGGAAACGAAGGCATCCGCGCTCTCCAGCCCTTCCTCTTTTAAAAGATCCGTATCCGTCGCATCCCCGTAAATGATCATGGCCTTCGGGAGAAGCTCGCTCAGCTCGTCGCATCTCGCACGGTTATTTTCAATAATGCGCACCTGGATTTTGGACTGCAGGAGCTTTCTTGCCAGATAATAGGCCAGCCTGCCCCCTCCCGCGATGATCACGTCATGAATCATCCTGCTCTCGATTCCTATGCTGGAAAACAGCGCCTTCATTCTCTCCGGCGGCACGATCACGGAAATATAGTCTCCTTCATGCAGCACCACATTTCCGTCCGGGATCAGAACCTGGTGGTTTTCCCGCTCGATCACACAGATCAGCAGATTGCCTCCCACCTTTCTGCTGGCATCAATGATCTTCTTTCCGCTCCAGGCGGATCCCTTCGGAATCCGGAACCGGACCAGATCCACCTTTCCCTTTGCGAAGGTATCAACCTCCATGGCGGAAGGAATCTGAATCAGCCTGGCAATATCCGCTGCTGCAGCCAGCTCCGGGTTGATTGCCATGGACAGGCCCAGCTCCTCCTTGATGAATCCGATTTCGGCATAATAACCGGGATCACGCACTCTGGCGATGGTCTGACAGTGTCCCGCCTTTCTTGCGATCAGACAGCACAGGAGATTCACCTCATCCTTATTCGTCACCGCGATCAGCAGATCCGCTTCCTTCACGCCGGCCTCTTCCTGCACATGGTAGCTGGTGGCATTTCCCTGGATACACATCACGTCCAGGAGATTGCCCACCATGTTGACCTTCTCTTCGTTCGTATCTATGATTGTGATTTCATGGCCTTCTTCATTGAGCTGTTCGGCCAAGATGTAGCCCACCTTGCCGCAGCCTGCAATAATGATTTTCATCGGTATTTCCTTCTTCCGTCTTTTTTATCCTGAAAGGAAGCCCGCCACAGGGCGGACTTCCCGACCGGGATTTCCCGGGATTTTGATCTGGCAGCCGTTCAGTTCTCATCCATCAGCTCATCCAGATAAAATGCATAGAGCTTTTCATAGGTATCACTGGAGAAATGCAGTCCGTCCGTCAGCGTATAACCATCCTCCATCAGCCAGGAAAAGCTGTCGATCCACTCTACCGCAGAATTCAGATCCTCCTGCAGCTTTTCGTTGAATTTCTCCACCTTTTCTTCCGTGACATAGCGGCCATCCTCAACCGGATTGACAGAGGCATAGTAGACCTCGGCTCCCTTTTCCTCCCATTCCGCCGCCTTGCGGTTCACAAGCTCGGCGTAGGACTTCTCATTGCCCACGTCATTCACCCCGAAATTGATCAGAATCTTCGTTCCGCTCTGTACGGCAGCATCAATCTGAGCCACAGCCTCACCGGAAAACCAGTCATACCCCTGAGAACCTTTGGCTATCCAGAGATAGGGATTTTCTCCCACAGCATTTTTCATCTGCACGAAACGGGAATCTCCCACAAAGATGATGTCGTCCGCGTCTTCCGCCCGGGCAGCGGGCTGAACCTCCTGCGCATGTACCGACAGAGGCAGGAGAATCAGCATCCAGGCTGCAAAAGCTGCAGTCATGAGGCTGTATCTCCTGCCCGTACGTGTATCCTTCATTTTTTTCAGGTCCTTTCTTTTTGCAAAATAAACTTTCTCTGAATTTGCATCCCTATTATACGTTGGGTTTTCAAAAAAGGCAATCCCCTACCTGAAGTGGAAAAAATCAAAAAATCCGCCGTCCGTTTTCCGACAGACGGCGGATGAAAATCAGCCCGATTTACCGGAGCGAAGCCTGCTGCTCCGGACATCTTTTCAATTTTCCGGCATTTCCGCCGTTATTTTTCTCTCACGAACACCTGCATTTCTCCCTCTCCCCGGTTTGCCCAGGCGAAGTAGGGAATAAAGATAAGCCTGGCCGCTTCGTATTCCGCCCTGCGGCGTACATGATAGAGTTCTTCCTGCGGCCGCTCCTCCTCCGGCTCCGGTTTCTGACGGAGCCCGTCCGCGATGACTTTTACCACGGGAACGCCCTGAATATCGCCCTTTTCCTCTGACACCACGACATCCTCCGGAAGGACGCACAGATGCAGGCTGCGTCCGTTATCCGCTTCTTCCATGCAGTAGACCACAGGTCCTCTGGTCACGGCCGCCCGGCCGATATCCTCACGAACCCTGCTGTCCGCTTCCATGATGCGGACGGTCATGGGGAAATCCAGCTCCAGCTTATCCCCGTCCCGCCAGGTTCTGCGCAGATAGAGATAACCGTCCTTCATGATTTCACTTTCCGGCTTCTCTGCATCCACAGTACCGCCTGCCGGACCGGGCCTGCCATTCACCGTATATCCCTCACACCAGCCGGGGATACGCAGCGCCAGCGTAAATTCCGTCTCCTCTTCCAGCCGCAGCTCCACAGTCACTTTTCCGTTCCATGGGAAACCGGAGGTGATGCGGACATCCGCCTTTTTCCCGCCGAACTCACATTCCAGCGCACTTCCCATATACAGGTGAACATACAGCGTATCATCCGATTTCGTATAGGCGTAGGAAGCGATGGAACTGATGAGCCTTGCGATGTTGGGAGGACAGCAGGCACAGCCGAACCATTTCTGACGGACAGGCTTCACATGAAATTTTCTCTCATCCTTATGACAGGCCTCCGGAAGGCTTTCCAGCGGATTCACATAGAAGAAGCTCTTTCCATCCAGCGCCATGCCGCTCAGAACGCCGTTGTAAAGGGCGCGCTCCATCACGTCCGCATATCTGCTGTCCGCCTTGATCTGAAGCATTCTTCTGGCGAAGAACACCAGGCCGAT
>ERZ780162.2040-NODE-2040-length-13270-cov-3.271510_pt1 | contig 13270 bp, 9 predicted proteins | sample MGYA00511474_ERZ780162 | MGnify/ENA primary metagenome ERZ780162 (study PRJEB29588, sample SAMEA2143633) | human gut metagenome | biome: human gut; feature: human-associated habitat; material: faeces | place: Denmark | collected 2008/2010 ...
TCTTCTTTGTCCTCTGCAAAAACTGGGCGAATGCCTTCAATAAAGTCCTCGTAGCCGAAAGACTGATGGAAAGTTGTAAACTCGATCCGCCCATCCTGCCGGTACTGCCGATACCGCTCCAAGACCTTTTCGTGGTTTTCTGCCTGGATATCTTCCAGCGATTTCCCCTCTATGATCGCCACAGCATAGTTGACGGTCTGGTAGGTCTTTCCCGTCCCAGGAGGGCCATAAAGAATTGTGTTCTTTGCAAAAGGCATCGGTTTTTTCACCTCTATCTGCGGCAGACGTTGTAATGCATCTGCTAATTCATCACGAAGTTTCCAGGAGTATGTACCAGGCTGATCCTGGAGCGCTGTACGGCCCACAAACAAAATCGGCCACCATTTCTGATCGTTGTTTTCATTCTGAACCAGGGGGCACCCCGTTTTTTCCTGCACTCTCCGGGCAAGCTGAACCATACTGCCGTTATAATGAGCAGACGTATCCCCTAATCTTAGACTCAGCTGTTTGCAGGTCGCCTCTCCGCCTGCCTGTTGAATGGCTTTCAGAATTTGCAGATTTTCCACCGTGCAGACTGTTCTGTCCGCAAGAAGTCCCAACCACTGTTCCGTGTTGATCTCCGGATCATACTCTGCCAAGGAGGGCCAATAATCACTTTTATTCAACTGGCTTCCAAAGTAGACGATATCGTCGGCTAACAGATGATGTCCATCGTCCGGATAATATTCACGCCCCAACTCGGCTCGCTTGATCTGGAACATATTCAGCAGTTCGCTGTCCCGTTGGACACAAGCAAGGACCCGGTCAGCCACCTCCTGATAGGCAAGTACATTCTGGGGATCTCCTATTTTGCAGGTGGCCTGTAAATCTGTCTCAGCCAGAAAAGCTTTGAGTTTCCCGTATTGATAGAGGAAATACCGGTCGGGCTGCGCAAAGAACAGATAGGTGCAAATGGTGCGGTCCCCTTGATAATGCTGTTTCATGCTTTCTTTGAACTGATATTTGGCTAACAGGGTGTCTGCACTTTTCTCAAAATTCTGAATTTCTTCCACTATATCTGCTTGAGGGGCCAGAAGTCGCTGAAACATGTCCCGAACCGTATCGGGTTCCTTTTCCGCAAAAAATGTGATCATCTTGCGTGGAAAGGAGTAATTGGTGTCCATCAGATTGCCCGCCTGTGCCAGAGATTCCTTCAGCATTTCTGCAAAATCTGATCTCTCCGGATTCCAATGCTCCTGGAAACACTGGACGGCCCGCCACTTATATGCTTCTTCTGGAAACCATGCGTCAAAGGATTCTTTATATTGGCTGACAACACGGCGGATGGGATCGGCAGACAGCTCCCACGCTGCCATATCCAGAATCCGATAATTCTTGAAAGAGAAATTAGCATCCCGGAAAGTTTTGATTTTCCGGCAGTTATCTATATAACTTTCCAGTTTGCTCCGGGCTTTCAGTTCAATTCCCAGTGCGGCAAAAATATCCTCACTGCCCACATTGCTGTTGATAACAGGGAAGGTAAGCGGTTTTAAGCAGTGCAGTACCACAGAGGCTGCCGCGGTCTGCATCCCGCGGAACGCTTTCGTCAGCACCGATGCGGCACGCTGGAACATCTCCTCATCGTCTGTCATATCCAGAATATCCACGCACATCCTGATAAAAGCGCGCACGGATTGGATGTCTGTCTTTCCTTGGAACGAGTAGAACCCAGTACCAAACATTCCAATATGGCCTGTGCTGGAGACGGCTTTTTCCTGGTGCTTGTACATGCCGGCATCGGCCCGGTTTTTCAGGTCATCAATCAGATGGTCCAATTCTTGTTTGCGAACCTCGGGCAGATGCGTTGCATGGACAGCCTCATGCTTTTTGTCATAGCTGTGACGCCATGTCCCAATACACATGAGATAGATGGCATTGAGATCCTGGACGTCCAGCACAGCTTCATCCACATCACGATAAGCGGACACAATCGTGCGCACCAATTCATAGCTGCCATCATGCACGTCAGGTGACAGTTCCGGGGTACTTTTCAGTTTTTTCAATATCTCTTGATTCATTTGAGGTTACCCTCCGTTTGTGCGATCTGGAATCGGCCATAATACTGCTCCAGTTTCTCATCGCAGATCCGCTCGATTTCCTGTTTCTCCTCCCGGGTCAGCTTCTTCCAAACGGACTCGTCCACCTGGATCACGCCCAGGGTTTTGGTGTGGTGGAGCATCTGCATATCCTCGAACCGCTTGAAGGGGTTGGACAGGATATTCCGCTGGGCCTGGGCATCGGTGTAGCCGCCCTTGGCGTAGATGCTGTTGGCCTTCTCCACCACCAGCCCCGCTGCTCGGCGGGCCTCGTAGAACTCCCGGAAGTAGGTGACGATGTCGCTGAGCTTCACACGGCCCTTGTCATCGGCAAACAGCAGCACCGCCTTGAGCAGCACCGGCTTGTAGGAGTAGCTCATGTCCATCTGCCGCACCATATCCAGAAACAGGTCCTTGCGGTTGGAGTCGTCAATCAGCGTCCAGCCGTACTGCTGGGCATACTTCTGGAGCGTCTCCTCTTTGAAATACTTGAAGGTCCGGTGCTCGCTCATGGGTACCACCAGATCAGGCACCAGCAGACCGTCCCGGACATACCGCTCAATGGTCTCCGTCTGCACATCCACCCGGCGGACGAACTCCATCTGGGAGATCATCCCTGCAGCTTCTTCCTGCCAGTTGAAGATATCCACCAGCTCGTAGTCCAGGGCATCTACCGGCCAGTCGATGAGGGCATCCGGGCGCTCGCCACGGTCATAAAGCCCCTGTTCGGCGGTTTTCTGCTGTTTGGTGCCCAACACCAGAGCGCCGGGCTTGTACTCCTTTAATCGGAACAGCCGGTGCATGGAGTAGGGCATGTTGTACTGGCTGGCATTGTCCACGAAGTCAAACACCATCAGGCTCTCCTTGCCGGGAGACAGCCGCATGCCACGGCCCAGTTGCTGGGTATAGAGCACCTTGGACATGGTGGGCCGGGCCATGAACAGCACCTCGGTGGCCGGGCAGTCCCAGCCCTCGTTGAGCAGGTCACAGGCGCACAGCACCTTGGTCTCGCCCTTCTCGAACCGGGCCAGCACCTCCCGGCGGTCGCTGGTCTTGATCTCTCCGGACACGGCCTCAGCGGATACGCCGGCGTCGTGGAGCCGCCCGGCGATCTCCTGGGCGTGCTTGACGGAGGCACAGAAGATGACGGTCCGCTTGTCCTTCACATACTGGAGCCAGGTGTCCACGATGAGCTGGTTGCGCTCCGGCACATAGATCTTGCTCTCCAGATCCCGGATGTTATATTGGACGCTGTTGAACCGCACTTTGGTCAGGTCGATGTTGGTGTGGATGCGGATGCACCGCACCGGCACCAGCTCGCCGATCTCCACAGCGGTCTGGATGTCCAGCTTGTGGGCGGTGTTTTTGAAAATATCCAGGATGTTCTTGTCGTCGGCCCGCTCCGGTGTAGCGGTCAGGCCCAGGGTAAATTCCGGCGTGAAGTAGGACAGGACCTTCTGGTATGTATCGGCGGAGGCGTGGTGGGCCTCGTCCACGATGATGTAGCCGAAGTCATCCGGCTTGAACCGTTCCAAGTTCAATGCCACGCTCTGGATGCTGCCGCACACCACAAAGGCGTTGCCCTGCTTCATACTCTCCACATAGCGGCCCACCGTGGCCCGGGGCCACAGCTCCCGGAAGGTCTTGGTGGCCTGATCCACCAGCTCCACCGTGTGAGCCAGAAACAGCGTACGCTTGCCAAAGCGCTTAGCGTCCATGACGGCGGTCACCGTCTTGCCGGTGCCGGTGGCGTGGTAGAGAAGAGCGATGGTCTCGAAGTTGCAGCGCATCTCCTCCAGCGCCGCCAGGGCCTGCTTCTGGTGTTCCTTCAGCTCCAGCCGAGAACCGTCCAGGGACTTGCCCCGCTGGGTGGGGAGGTAGTCCTCAATCTCCTTGAAGCTGGGATGCTGGCCCAGGAATACCCGTAGCTCGTCCTTCACGGTCTCCGGCTGCTGCTGCATCTGCCGCACCGCCCAGCGGTACACATCCCAACCCAGGTAGATCATGCTGTTCTGCTTGAGCAGGTCGTCATAGAACTTGTTCTGGGAGACCAGTTTAGGGTTGTGAGAGGCCTCGTCGTCGATCTCAATGGCCACCTTCCGTCCGCTGTTTTCGATCAGAAAGTCGGCAAACCGGCTGTTCTGGTAGATGTCGGAAAAGGGGTACTGGGAGTAGAGATAGCCGGCTTTCTCGGCACCGAAGGTGTCGGAGAACAGTTCAATGAACAGGTCCTCGGCACTGCTGCCGGAGGCGGAGCGGTAGCTTGGCATGGAGGTCACCTCACATTATTTGCGTTAGTCGTTCAGATTGCGGGACTCTTGTTTGAAGTTGCCGCAGTTTTGCCAGAGAAATAGGGCGCTGACCATTTTTCTGCATTTTCCCGCAATGCTCCCAGGCCAGTTTGCCGGGCCCATTGTACTCCTCGGAAAAAGTGCCGTCTTTATGTATTTTCAGCACGAGCAGCCATTCCGGCTCACTGGAAATAGCAATACGATTAATTTGTGTTGCTTTGATCTGAACCAGGCGTCCATCGGGGGCTTGTCCGTCATGTATTTTTTCTGATGCTTCGAATAGCTTTAGCCCATAGCAACAGGCTGCCAAAGCTTCACCAATACTCCCAATCATGTGGCCGTCTGGCGTATAGTGCCTTCCAGGAAACAGGTCTTCCAGTTCCTGAGATATGCTGTAAAGTATTTTTATCTTTTCTGCAACTAAATCCTGGATCGCTGAACCACTCATCCCTGCACTTCCTTCAGCAAGATTTTCTTCTCAAATCCGCCGCGCCTGGCCGCTTTGTCTGCCCGTACCCGCTCCAGTTCTTCCAATGTCCATCCCCGGGCCTTCACGACAGCCTGCATAACCTCCAGAAGATCGGCCAGTTCCTCCAGAGATTTGCTCTCCTGATACTCAGCCAGCTCCTCGTTCAGCTTCTGGTCCAGAAAGGAAAGATAGTCCTCGTCGGAAAGTCTTTCACAGGCACATTTTTTCCCATCTGCTTCGATAATCTCCGGAATGTGATCTCGCACCAGTTTGTAATAGGCTTTAGTAGGCATCCTTTAGTCTCCTCAAAATCTCCTCATCCGCAGGGCAAAATGCGTACTGATCAATTTCATCCACCGTAATCCAACGGATGTCATTATGCTCCAATTTCTGGGGGGTACCCTCACGGATGGTCGAATGAAACAGCGTCAGGTGAACCGTTAGATCGGGGTATTCGTGAACCACATCCATGAACACCTCGCCCATATCCAGCGTGACTGCCAATTCTTCCTGACATTCCCGAATGAGCGCCTGCTCTTTTGTTTCTCCGGGCTCCACCTTACCCCCTACAAACTCCCACAGCAAACCTCTTGCCTTATGTGCTGGGCGCTGGCATATCATAAACTTGTTTTCATCCCAAATCAGGGCCGCTACTACCTCTGTCATGGTTCAAGCCTCCTGATAATCTTGCTTCCATTTTCTTTTAACCAGTGATATTGTTCTTTGTACCCAGGCAATACGCATTCCACCAGCGACCAAAACGCCGGGGAATGGTTCAGCTCTTTCCGGTGACATAGCTCATGCACCACCACATAGTCCCGTACTTCTTCTGGGCAGAGCATCAACAGACAGTTGAAGTTCAAATTGCCCTTGGCAGAGCAGGAGCCCCACCGGCTTCGTTGATTGCGGATGGTGATCCTGCCCACTGTCACACCAACAATAGGAGCATACTTTGCCACACGCTGTAGGAGATCCTTCAAGGCAGCATCAGCCAGGGCGTGAATTTCTTCCACTGTAAACGGAGTTTCTTTTTCTTCGTTACGCTTCTTTACAATTTGCAGATGTTTCTCGATCCATCGTTGCTTTTCCATCACAAACCGCTGAATATCATTGTCCTTCATCTCCAGCGGTACTCGGACAACAATACGCAAATCTTTTTTAACTTCAATCGCAATTGTCCGTCGTTTAGAACGAATAATTTCAAGTTGTTCCATCATTTCGTCAGCCCAAAATCATATTGCAAATAATCCGGCAGACTATGCTCCATTACCACATCAAATAGGTATGTGCCATTCCCGGTTTCTGTTTTACGGCAATTATGTAGCGTCCCTTTTCCTACATAGGTGAATGGTAGAACGATGCCGTTTTCACTGGATACCTTTCGAATAAACAAATGGGCATAGCTGCTGGCCCTTAGCTTTGCTAAATCAGACACGGGAAGATGCGCCATAGATTCCCACTGAAATACGTCTGGTTGCAAAAATTTATCTTTGTAGTTGAGTTTATCTGCTTCCGGCAAATCCTTTTTCAAAGAAGCAAAGATTACTACATAGTCATCGTAGTAGTAGGTCCCAACGGCTGTATAGCCGGGATTTTTCAGCAGCTTCAGCTGCACCTGATCCATGCGGTAGTCCTGCCACAGTTTGAAGCCAGTCTCCTCCCCGTTGTCGGCATAATAGCGGGTGATACCATAGGTCAGGAGGTCATCCACATACTCCTGCAACTGATCATCCAATTTGATGCAAAGAGACAGAGTATCGTTGCCGCTGGTGACAACCTTCAAAAACTGCAAAGCGTGTTCCAGCTGCTCTTTTCTGTAACCAGGGATCTTTTCCGACAATTCCTGATCGAGTTCTTCTATCCTGCTGGTACCGTTCATGAGGCAGCGGACGATCTCAAACTCATGGGGGCGCACCAGAGGGAGCAGGCCCGAAAGGTATCCAATGAAAGCCGTCTGTTCTTCGGTAAATACCGGCAGATGTTCTTCTCCGATCCCTGTCAGGAAATTGTAATAACAGCCCGTCTTTTTGCCGCCAATTTTGATACTCATGAAGCGGATCAAATCCGGGGCGCAGTCGTTATTCAGGTAGTCCATGTGCCGCGGGTAAAATTCGGAGCTCATATACTTTTTGAAGTTAAAATAGTCCTGCTTCAGGTACTTGATGGCATTGAAGTTCTCCTGGTCAATAAAGTCCAAAATTTCTTCTTTACTCAGATCATCAATACGTATCTCTACACCGTACTCAGAAAGCCCGAGTGCTACAAAATCATCCCGCACCAGAGAGGCCATCAAGCGCTTCTCCACAACAAAGTTTTCTGCCAAAGAGGACAGTGCAAATGCGATCTGCACACTACGTTTATAGCTGTTTCCGATGAAGTCCAGCACTGTTACATAGGGTTTGTTATCATATTTTCGCAAGCCACGGCCAAGCTGTTGAATAAAAATGGTGGAGGATTCGGTGGGGCGCAAAAAGAGAACCATATTTACGCTGGGAATATCCACACCTTCATTGAGAATGTCCACTGTAAAAAGAATTTCCAGCGAGGCGCTGTCGCTTTGCAGATCATTATAGGCGCGGATTCGTTCACCAATGTCATTTCGCCCTGTCAGGTAGGCAGTATGATATCGTTCCCCCATCACTTCACTCATCATACGGGCATGGGTGACATTGCGGCAAAAGGCAAGTGCCTTCAGCTTACCTTTCGGACGATGGGCTTCAATTTGTTCCGCAATAAATTCACAATGCTCATCATTGGCCATCTGTGCAATTAAGCGCCGCTCTTCTTTGGCAGTCAGGCCATAGTCCACCAGAGAATCCCGGATGCCATAGTATTTGAATGGCACCACCAAATCGTTGACAATCGCATCTCGAAGCCGCAGTTCATAGGGTACATTCTTATCAAACAGCTCAAAAACATCCTGGTTGTCCATCCGCTCCGGTGTAGCGGTGAGTCCGAGTAAAAACTCCGGCTCAAAATAAGCAATGATTTTCTTGTAAGTTTCAGCCGCAGCGTGGTGACATTCATCGATAATGATGTAGTCAAATTCATCCTTATGAAAGAGCTCCAGCGTCTTGCACATGGTAATATTCGTAGCAAAGACGAAGTCTGCATCGGATTCCTTACTGGTGCCACTGTATATGCCGTAGGATACGGCACTGCCAAACACATCCTGGAATGTTTCCAGCGATTTTTTCAGAATGGATCCCTCATGCACCACATAGAGCAGGCGTTTGGGATTGAAATTTAATGCGTCAAAGGCAGCCAGATAGGTTTTACCGCTGCCTGCCGCCGCAACCACCAGTGCTCGATTGGTACCTACTGCCCGGTAGCGATTCAGCTCTTTCAGGGCCTTGCGCTGCATAAAGTTTGGCTTTACAAGCGCAGCAGACAGATCATAATCCATATCCCACCGCTCAATTGCAAAATTCAGCTTGTTGGCATACAGATTCAGAATTTCTGAATTCAGCAGATGAGTAGCGTGCCACTTATCCTCAAATTCCGCCATGGCCTGTCCATATACAGCGTCATCCTGCACCACTACATCCCACTCAATATTCTTGAGCAGGGCATACCGGGTAATATTTGATGAGCCCACAATGACCTCTTGGTGATCGCTAAACGCAAACAGATATCCCTTGGAATGGTACCCAAGCGTGACATAACCCGAATCATGAAAACACTCATAATCCAGATGGCACTGGAAATTGGAACAACGCCCCATGAGCGAGAAGAAACTTTTCAATGACTCAAGATCCGTGAAGTTTTGATAGGTAGAAGTAATGATACGACCTGTACATCCTCGCTCCACAGCCGCCTCTATATCCTTGAAGAGCAAAACCAGGCCAGCTTTTTTTATAAAGCTGACCGAAAAACAAAAGGAAGTACACCGACGCAAATTATCCTTGAGTTTTTCTAAAAAAGTAGTTTCCGTATAATTCGTTAGAAATTGATTTGTCATACTGGTGCCCCCAGCTTCTGGTGTGTTCCATGTCCATCAAAACATTTGAAATAGTACATTTTATGAGCAGACCATACGGACAAGCAAAAATGCTCTGCCATGCGGCAGAGCATTTGGTTTATACATTCGTGCCGCCAAGGCTACTTCCAACACCTGACAGCGTTGTGTCTAATAATAGCACATCCAATAGAGATTCGCAAGAAAATCATGTCTTCATATAGTTTTAGTCTCTCCATAACATAGAAGAAGGGCGGTTTCTGCATCTGTTGTGTTTGCAGTTATGTTACTACACAATCAAAATAATCAGGCTGTAGAACGTACATCTACTGGAGTTCACTGGATTCTAAGTAGATGAGATGAGTTTTTCTCGTATCAAGCTGTATTCTTTTTGCTTTATGGTGTAGAAATTGAAGAATCTTGCCAAATAGAGTCCTTGACATTTTTCGATAAAACGCCTATAATTAAGTCAAACTTTGCAAGGAAGTGCAGCATGCACACAGACATCATTTCCTTTTCTACTGACTTGGTTTCCAAAGTCGTTCGTTGCGTAGAAGATGCCGTTGGCGATGACATTCAAGCTGACATCCAGCGGAATGACCTTCAAACACGAAACAGCGTTCCTTCTCGCATCTGGGATTTCTTGAATACAAATGTTGTCAAGGTTCTGGATATAGAGGATTGCACTATCGCAAAAGCACATCGTGGCCCGTGGGAGATGTTAGTGATTTTTGAAAAATCCACACAGTGCATACTCACCTTTATGCGCGAAAAACGATTTGCGGAATTGCAGAAACGGCAACGGCAGCGCAAACGGATGCACTATATTGACATGATGGCTCGCCAGTTTAATCAAGATCTTCTGGTAGACCAACAGCAGCTCTGTCTAATTCCTCACCAGTTTTCTGATGAAGAAAGGCTTGCGGAGTTAGTGCAAACGCTGTTACGTGATTTAGGAAGCGACGCCGATCTTGTTCGTCACCATGTCCTTGTGTTATTTGATACAACAGGGTATCGTCTTACGCATATCCGTGCGGTTATGGTCACTCCCTCCCTGGATATTGCCCGGGGCAGCGAACAAGACTGGTCTAAGTACATTAACGCAGACGAAAGTATTGTCGTAGAGAAGGTTTCCGATCCTACAGCACCGGAAAACAAGCCGGGACGTGGACTCTCTCTTACAGCGAAAGCCATGGCTCGCAAGAAAGACAGACCTGAGAGAAAGGATACAAAAATTTCTTTCCAAAAGGATGGCTAATAGATTAGCCATATAAGGATCACCAAAGCAACACCCTTATATGGTTTTCTGAAAGTACAGATACTTAGCCAACCAACAATTACTGTTTTGAAGAGGAGCACCCCATATGAAAGCCCAGTTTAATGGTGAGCGCTTGAAAAAGGCACGCATATATAGAGGGTTAACTGTTGCCGAATTAGCAGAGAGAGTCGGTTGTCAGCGCCAAACCCTCTCAATGTATGAGATTTCTAAAAGCCAGCCAACAGGAAAAGAACTCGTTGAACATTTATCACGTGTGCTTAGATTTCCTGTTAAATTCTTTTATGAGCATCCAGTATCCAGTGCAGAGAGTACAGTATATTTTCGGTCACTTCTTACTACCAGCAAGAAATACCGCAGCGAACAGATTGTAAAAATGAGTTTTCTTTCTCAGATATATTCACTGTTACAGGATTACATTTCTTTTCCAGTATATGAACAGCCTGCTTTCCCAGAAGGTATTACTCCTGAAGAAGCTGCCTATGCATTAAGAGACGCATGGGGACTTGGTCGTGGTCCAATTGACAACATCATATCTCTTGTGGAACAACACGGTATTTTAGTCACTTCTTTTTCTACAAGCACGGATGATGTTGATGCGTTTAGTCAGCTTGTAGGGACATCTGGCACGCCAACCTATCTTATCGCATATTCCAATAATAAAACATCTGCTGCACGGATTCACTTTGATATTGCTCATGAACTCGGACATATTTGTCTACATGAATGGAGCGAAGATATTGAAGACCTTTCAAAAGAGGAATTTAAGCGCAGAGAACGTGAAGCAAATGATTTTGCGGCAGCTTTCTTGCTTCCGGAAGATACCTTCAGAAAAGATGCAGAAGCTGGCCCACAGACAATCGTTTATTACAAACAGCTCAAGAAGAAATGGAGAGTTTCGATCGCGGCAATGATTCGAAGAGCTGAAAAGCTTGCCGTAATCTCTAAAGAGGACTATCAGTCGTTGATTAGAATCATGCAACGGCGTGGTCAAAGGAAAGAAGAACCGCTGGATGATGTACTTATTACAGCTTCCCCGGCACTGTTGAAAGCATCCGTTATGATGCTGCTTCAGGAAAATGTTTTTACTGCTAAAGAGTTTATGGATGAATTATCCGTAGAATATGGATTGAGCATTGATTCAACAGAAGTCGAGTATTTGCTGGATCTGCCGGCTGGCACGTTATCTGCTTCAAAAATTCTCGATTTTCCGGCAATTCAGATTAAGCGCAACAAATAATAACTGTACTTTACTTTGTAGTAAAACCTGAACGGAGAAGGGAGGTATAATACTTATGGCCAGTGTTTATTGGGAACGACTTATACGAAGAGTACTTGAATTATCTACAGCAAATGATTGGGATACTGCTGTAACGGAATGGGAAATTGCTGATTGCGAAGAAGATGATACTCTGAGTGAATCCTGCGTTTGTGGCAAGGAGCATTTATACTATCTATTTACCATTGAAAATGTCGTAAATGGGAATACTCTATTTCCCATTGGAAGTTCCTGCATTAAAAAATTTGGTCGAGAAGATTTGGATGACGAAGTGGCAGTTCGAGAAAAGATGTTCAAACTGTATCATGCAGTGGAAAATAACCAGTTTATTTCTCTTTCTCCAGAGTTTTTTTCGCGAAAGATTCTAAAGAAGCTGTATGAAGATGGAGCGTTTGATTGTGAATACAATGGTTACGACGGATATGACGATTATGAGTTCATTTTGAAAATGTTTAACAAGAGAGATAAATTCTCCATCACTATTAACCAGGAAAAAAAGATCCGAGCTATCATTGTTGCTTCAATTCGTCCATATTTGCATGATCAGTTAGCGGGAAAGATAAAGTATTAATATTGTTTTGGAATATTCCATTTGAATTCAGGCAATTACTATAATCAGGCTGTATTCTTTGTTTAGGCGTGCTAAAAATTGATACGCCTGACTTGGAAAAACACCTTGCATCTTAGCTCCGGCAGAGGTACAATACCCCAAACCCAAACAGCGAAAAGAGCCCTTCTGGACAGGCGGCGGCAGCGGATGCCGTACCTGGTCAAGAAGGGCTCTTTGACCACATGTTTGACCACAGACAGCGTCGGAGTACACGGAACAGTGGAAATAAGAGAGTTAAAAAGTAATTGCTTTTGAGTGGAAAGGGCTATAAATCGCTGTAAACAACTGCAAAAAATGCTGAGAACCTCTTTGGGAGTTCCAGGGATCAGAAACGAATAACCGCAAAAAGATGACCATCACAAGCAGGGCGGAAAACTCCATTGAAAAAGGAGCAAAAGTGCGAAAAACTTGAAGAATCAGCGTTTGAGATTCTTGTTTTCCTTGTAATAATCGAATTTTTCGAGTGTTAGGATTTGCTTGAGTCCCTTATCTCTTGGTCTGCTGGCTTAAAGGCCTTTTTTGAATATGCTTTATAGCGCCTGTTTTTGTTGATTGCGTGCCCCCAATTGGTGCGACCGTTGTCAGCCATCGTCTATGTATTTCCCTGACAGAGAGCGGCTTCTGGGATTTTATTGATGGAAGTTTTAGTTGATAATTTCCATGTGATTCGGTATGATGGAAGAGGATCATCCGACCTTATGGTTTGAAAAGAAGCAGCCAACCATATAAGAGGATCACAAGCAACTTACACTGTACGCATGGAATCATGCGTGCTGTAGGCGGAAGTTTTTGGGAGATGTACACGGATCAGTTAGAGATCACTTGGATCCTATATAAAAATGGATTTTGCCTGTGGAGGAGACCACATCTGGGGGGGAGATGCGGCTTCTTTCTCGCGGCCTTTTCACGCCCTGCGTCAGCCTGTCCAAGTGACAGAGTGTCGCAGGGCGTTTTTCTATCTTTGGAAAGGAGTCAAAGAATATGAGTCTGAAATACACCTGCCCCGGCTGTGGGACACCCTTGGGCTATGAGGGATTGTGCTGGAAATGCAAATCTGAACAGGAGCGGAAGGCTGCTCTTGCTTGGACACCGGAACAAATCACAGAAAAGCAAAGAAACCTGATTCAGAACATCCAGCGGCTGGCTGATATGGAGGACCCGGAGTTCACCGACTTCTGGCAGCTGCTGAGCTACCGGGACGCCATCACCCCGGAGATCCAGCGGGCGGCACTGGCCGCAGAGGCGTTCTGGCCCTGTGAGATCTATTATCACGCTCCCGCCGATGTGCGGGATGGCCTGATCCATGCGCTGC
>ERZ780162.2043-NODE-2043-length-13256-cov-4.440724_pt1 | contig 13256 bp, 12 predicted proteins | sample MGYA00511474_ERZ780162 | MGnify/ENA primary metagenome ERZ780162 (study PRJEB29588, sample SAMEA2143633) | human gut metagenome | biome: human gut; feature: human-associated habitat; material: faeces | place: Denmark | collected 2008/2010 ...
GCGCCCGGTTCGAGCGCGAGCCTGCCCTCGATCTGCTCGGGCGACCACTGCTCGTTCAGGAACTTGTCCCCGACCAGCGCGAGCACGGACTCGTCGTCCAGTATCGCGGGCCTGCGGCACGCGAGTCGGCGCTCGGAGTAGCGCCTCTGCGCCATCGGCGCGCGGTAGAAGCGCTCGCACGAGTTGCGCTTGAGCCCGCGCGAGACGGTCGACTTGTCCCTGCCGATCGCGCGGGCGATCTTGCATACGCCCTTGCCGTCTCGGCGCATCATCATGATGTCCTCGCGCTCGCTTAGTGTAAGATGGACGTGGTGGCCCATGGCTCCCTCTTCCGTATGATGTTCTAGGCAAACACCATTCTACCGAGGACCATGGGCCACTGCCTTTTCGGAACTGTTGCGATTGGAATGAAAATTCAAGACGGAAAAACTCCGCGCAATTGCTTGAAACACGATGCAGCGGATTGAACGGAGGCAGCAATGGCAACAGCGACGGTAGAAAAGGATTGCCGAATGGATATCCGGCTGACGCAGCCTCAGAGGAAAAACTACGAGAAGGCGGCCGAGCTTCGCGGCCAGACGCTTTCCCAATGGACGACGATGCACCTTGACGAGTGCGCGCGGCGCGACATCGACGAGGCGCACATTACCCGACTGTCGGATGAGGCGTTCGAACGTTTCTCGGCGCTGCTTGACGAGCCGATGCACGAGGCGGCTCGCGAGCTTCTTACAAGGGAGTCGATATGGGGCTGACATTCTCGAAGCCCGATCGCCTTGCCCCTGGCGAGGGGATGGACGGGTTTCGTTGCGGGGACCCCATAGTCGACGCATGGGCGGCCACTCACGCCTCTCGCGCTCGCGAGCGCGGCACCGCGATCGTGTACGTTACGCGATGTGGGGACGATATCGCCGGGTTCTACTCGCTGTCGACCCATTCGGTTGCGCGCGAAGAGGTGTCGGGCGGCTGGTTTAGGAAGAACGCCCCGAGCCAGGTCCCGCGATCCTTCTGGGCATGCTCGGCGTAGACGAGCGCTATCAGGGCATGGGCCTGGGCGCCCAACTTCTGCGTGATGCAATCTTGAACTCGCTAAAGGTCTCGGAGCTCGCTGGCGCGAGGGCCCTCGTCGTCGATCCGACGGGGGAGACCGTATCGGCCTTTTGCCGGTGCTTCGGGTTTTCCTATCTTCCGGCCACGACGCGCATGATTCTGCGGCTTATATAGCCCACGGGCAATCAGTGGGTAAAGCAATCTCAGGCTTAAATTGGGAAAGGGCAGGGGCGCACGAATTTTCAAGGGGGAGACCTGCCAGTATTTGAGCGGTTTTCATCAACTTGGGTGGTGAGTGCGCGAAGGAAGGGGTGCGCGCTTGCGAACCAGACATCGCTGACCTGGCCTTATGCTTTGCATTCCCCGTGTCTGTTTCCCTCGAAGGGCAGATGACCCTCTCCAGGCGCCTCCCGTTGATGAAAACCGCCCAAATACTGGCAGGTCTCCCCGATATTTGTGCGCATCCGGGAATTGGGGCGGCGCGAGACAAATCACCCGACCCCCTGTCTCCCCTGTCTCGTAGCTCGGGCGCTTCTGCGGCGGCCATTGGCGACGAATCCCCATCTCGCTTATCGCTCCGCGTGCGGAAATCGCTCGGCTGGTGCCTGTCCCGCAGCTTGCTGCGGCGTCTGTCGTGGCTGATTGTGGCTGGTGCCCCCATTCCCATCCCTGCTTGTCGCTTTGCACAATCTCGGTTGGAAAGCATTGGGCCTCTGTGCGCGCCTAGCTCACGTTGGTGCCCGCATAATGAGAAGCAGGCCAAATACAAGGGGGTCCCATGGTTTCCTACACGTTGCCGGGAATGACGGAATTTCCCGATTTGAATCTGCTGTTCCTGTCGTTTTACCGCGACGCTCGCGACATCTTCTTCGACGACGTCGCGATAGAGAGCGTCTACGGCGGGTTCTCCGGAAGCCCTCTCTGCGGCGGGCGCAACAACCTCGGGGAGGCCATTTCTCTCGGCGACGTGGAGAAATGCCTTGCGCGATACCGCAACCTGGGCGTCGCCTGCAACGTTACGTTCACCAACCAGCTCGCAACGTCCGCCGCAATCGAGCGCGACGCGTACGGCAAGCATATCCTGTCTCTGCTCGATGAGCAATCGCCCGACGGCGGCCTGCCCAACGGGGTGATTCTCTACACCGACGCGATGGACGAATATGTCCGAAGCGCACACCCTCGCCTTCGCCGAATATCGTCGACGACCAAACAGTTACCATCGGTCGAGGCGACGAACCACGAGATCGGCGAGTTCGACCGTGTGGTGCTCAACTACAATCTCACTCATGATGAGCAGGCGATATCTTCCATCGACCATCCCGAAAAGCTCGAGGTCATGGCGAACGAGTACTGCACGCTCGGCTGCCCGTACCGCACCGAGCATTACCGCGCGACGAGCGAGAGCCAGATCAAGGGCGTCCCTTGCGCCTTCGAGTGCAAGCACAAGCCCGCGCCTCAGGCGTGGGGCTTCCTAAATGGCCTCATTGAGGGCGACGTCTTCCTGAAAAACGACCAAATCCGCCATTACGCGAATGACCTCGGCGTAGGCAGCTTCAAAATCGTGGGCCGGGGGCTTTCTCGCTACGATGTGATCGACTCGTACCTGTATTACCTGGTGAAGCCCGAGCATTGGTACGAGGTTCGCGACTACCTCATCCATCGAAGCTACCTCTAACGTCGCTTTCGATGCGCTGTCATTCGCGCTCGCCCGATTGCGCCTAGTCTCAGCGACTTCTTTGGACAGGACTGCGGTTTCGTCTCGAATCGCAGTCCTTTTTTGCACAGGCAACGTATCTTACATTTGTGCAACTGCACAATCAATTGCCATTTACCATGTGTCTACGACCTTTCAATTCGTCAATAATATGCTATCCAGGCGCCCCGACTAGTGCATTTTCTTTCAAAGAATTACCAGTTTGCTCAATCTACCTGCGAAAACAAACTGCTCAAATAAATCGCGGCAACTTTGGCCGCTCGACGGTGCTTTGTGTATCTGCACCATCGCATACTAGCGTTATCTCGAAGGGGTTTGAGGGGGAAACGATTAAGGCGGGCTCTCGCCAAAGCACGAACTGCATCTCCACAAGTGTCGACGCCAATGGCTTCCTCAACTCCAAGAGACTCCCCCTGCGGGTGGCCGAAGGCGAGCATGCGCACCGCTGTCCTCGTGCGCTTGTCCCTCCATCGTCTCCGACCGCCCGCTGTGGATGACTTCAGACGAAGAGGAGAAGGAGAGAAGGAATGGAGCAGAAGAATCTCGAAGAGCTCTATCACAAGGGCGAGCTCGAGTGGGAAGAGGGGGAGTACACGGTTTGCCGTGGCTTCCAGTGGACCCCTCCCGGATGTCACAACAGCTGCGGCATCCTGTACTACCTGAAAGACGGCGTGATGGACCACGCCGAGGGCGATCCGCTGTTCCCCTACAACAACGGCCGCCTGTGCGCGCGCTGCCTGAACCTGCACGAAGCGGGCTATCAGGAAAACCGCTTGAAGTACCCCTTGCTCCGCAAGAAGGAAGATCGCGGCAACATCGACGCTTTCGAGCGCATCAGCTGGGATGAGGCCCTCGACTACATCGCCAACTACGTGAAGAACGAGATCGACGGCAAGGGTTACGGCCGCGAATCGATCTTCGGCATGGTGGGTACCGGCCGCAACATCTGCTGGCAGGTGCCGTGGATCATCAACAATGCGTTCGGCTCGCCGAACACCTTCTGCGCGCTGTTCTCCGGTGACTCCTGCGCTGTTCCGCGCACGGCGGCGACCGTGGCACTCATGGGCGGTTACCCGGTGTCCGACTTCGGCCAGTTCAACGAGCAGATGATGGACTATCCCGACTTCACCGTTCCGGGAACTATCCTCATCTGGGGCGCGAACCCGTTGCGCTCGAACGCCGACTGCTTCCAGGGCTTCTGGATCACCGACGCTATGAAGCGCGGCTCGCAGCTCGTGGTCATCGACCCGATGATCAACTGGATGTCCGCGAAGGCGGCGGTGCAGATCCAGATCCGTCCCGGCACCGACGCGGCGGTCGCGATGGCCATGAACCACGTTATCATGGAAGAAGACCTCTACGACCACGACTTCGTTGAGAAGTGGTGTTACGGCTTCGACGAGTGGCGCGAGCGCTGCTCGGAGTGGACGCCTGAGAAGGCGGCCGAAGTCGCCTGGTGCGATGCCGACGACATCCGCAAGGCTGCCCGCTTCATCGCTACAAACGGCGCCTGCGCCGCTCCCTTCGGCGTTTCCAACGACCAGAAGCGCAACGGCGTCGCTGCGTACCAGTCCATCTTCAACATGCTCGCCATCACCGGCAACTACGAGAACCCTGGCGGCAACACCATCGCCTACGACCCGTGGGGCACGGTCATGTCCTACGTCGCCGGCTGGGACGAGGGCGTCCTCACTCCCGAGATGAAGGCGAAGCGCCTGGGAGACAAGGAATTCCCGCTGCACTCCGTGGGCTTCTCCGCGCTCGGTCAGCCTGACATCCTTATGAAGGCGCTCGAGACGAACAACCCGCCGATGCGCATGAGCTTCTGCATGGGCACGAACCCGTTCGTGAACATGGCGCCCGACGCCTCCCGCGCCTATCACGCGCTCATGAACGTCGACTTCGCCATCGCGTGCGACTACCGCATGACGCCGTACATCGCTGGCTGTGTTGACCTGGTCCTTCCCATCGCTATGAACTGGGAGCGCAACACGCTTCGCTGCTGGTTCACCCCGATGCGCGCGAACCGCAAGATCTCGACGTACTACGAGGCGAAGTCCGACGAGGAAATCGTGGTGTTGCTCGGCAACAAGATGAACCCCGAGTTTTTCCAGTCGAAGGGCATCAGCACCGACATGGACATGCTCGAGTACATCGTTCAGCAGGCTCCGAACCATACGTGGAGCTTCCAGGACCTCTACGACGGCAAGGCCGACGGCAAGAACTACGACTGGCCCGATCGTCCGTACTACCAGTACAAGACCGGCGGCCTGCGTCCCGACGGCCAGCCCGGTTTCGCCACTGCGACCGGTCGCATCGAGCTGTGGTGCACCATGTTCGCCAACCTTGGCCTTGAGCCTATGCCCAAGTACGAGGAGCCTGCCGAAAGCCCCGTCTCCACGCCGGAGCTCTTCGAGAAGTTCCCGCTCGTCCTTACCACGGGTGCGCGCAACTTCGAGTTCTTCCACTCCGAGCAGCGCGAACAGGCCCACATGCGCGCGACGTACCCCGATCCGCGTGTCCGCATCAATCCTGAGGACGCGAAGGAACTCGGCGTTTCCGACAACGCCTGGGTGTGGATCGAGGGCAAGCGCGGCCGCTGCCGTCAGCGCGCCCTTATCACCGAGGGCATCATGAAGGGCGTCGTCGAGGCCGACCACGGCTGGTGGTTCCCCGAGCAGGACGGCAATGCCCCGCATCTGTTCGGCGCGTTCGACAGCAACATCAACAACCTCACCGAGAACTGTAACCCCGGGCCCTACAGCTTTGGCGCCGACTTCCGCAGCACGCTGTGCAAGATCTATCCCTGCACGCCGGAGAACAGTGCGGTCATGCCTGGCACCGAAGTCGTGGTGAACGGCGGTTTCACGAAGAATCCCGAATACGGCAACCCGGCGGTCGCCGCGTACGGCGAGCAACAGTAAGAGAGGGGGACGAACATGAGCAAGATGGGTCTTTTCATCAACTACGACATCTGCTTCGGCTGCCACGCCTGCGAAATGGCGTGCTCCCAGGAGAAGAAGCTTCCTGCGGGCGAGTTCGGCATCAAGATCGCCCAGTACGGTCCGCACAAGAACATCAACGGCGATTGGGAATACACCTACCTTCCCATTCCCACCAAGCTGTGTGACCTGTGCGCCGAGCGCACCGAGATCGGCAAGCTTCCCAGCTGCGTGCACCACTGCGAGGCAGCATGCATGGAATACGGCGACATGGAGGAGCTCTCCAAGCGCCTTGTCGAGCAGCCGCGCTCCGTCGTGTTCTCGCTTGACTAACTGATTGGTCGATATCGCGCCCTTTGCCGGCGCCCCTCGGGGGCGTCGGCAAGCGGGGGGAGCGCGGTAACATCGAGTGATGTCGCTTCGCCGATGCGCGCGGGATTGCATCGGCGAGGTGCAACAATGAAAGGGGAAAAATGAACTACAAGATTATCGATGGCGAAAAGGTATACGGCTATCGCTGGATCATTCTGGCGCTCATGGGCCTTGCCTGCATCGTCGTGAACGGCTCCACGCTCGTGTTCGCGGGCATGGCCGGCATCCTTTTGAATCCAACAGGTCCGTGGGCCTTCGATGCCCAGCAGTTCATGATGCTCACGAGCTGCTCGTATTTGACGGGCTTTCTGTTCTGCATGGTGACTGGCACCATGGCCGACCGCATGGGCATCAAGAAGGTGCTCGTCATCGGCTTGGCAATCTCCGCGATCGGCGCCATCCTGCGTATCTTCTGGGGAGGGTTCGCCGGCATGTTCGTGACGTCGGTCATCTTCGGCTTCGGTCTGGCTGCTCTGAACGCGAACTCCGCGAAGATCATCAGCCTGTGGTTCCCTGGCAAGATGGTCAGCGTCGCTATGGGTATTTATCTCTGCTGCGCCACCGTCGGTTGCGCGCTCGCCGTGCCGCTGGCCGGCATGGCCACCGAGCCCACTCCGGTGTTCGTCGCGGTCGCCGTGCTCTCCGTGATCGTCGTCGTGCTGTGGGCGGTGCTCTACAAGAAGCACCCCGATAACGAGCAGCGCATCGTCGAGCCTGTCATGAAGCATCTCGGTGTCGTCGTGAAGTCGAAGAACCTGTGGGTTGCCTGCCTCGTCATCGGCTTTGTCATGGCTGCCGGCGCGGTCAACAACGGCTACCTCGTCGCTGCGCTCTCCGGCGATCCCACCGTCGGCGGCAAGGCACTCGACTACACCTTCGCGACGCTCACTTCGTCTATCTGCAACATCACCTGCTCGGTTGGCGGCATCATGTTCCCGCTCATCTTCTCGAAGACCCACAACGAGAAGTGGTGGCTCGTCGGCCTGTGCGCGGCAGTTATCGTCGGCATCGGAATCTACTGGTTCATGCTTGACGGCATCGCCACTGCCGTGGGCGTCATGATTGTGTCCGTCCTGGTCGGCGGCGTGCTTCCGCTGTCGAAAGCGCTTCCGGCGCAGCTTCCCGACATTAGCCGCGAGCACATGGGCGCTGCAGGCGGCCTGCATTCCACCATCCAGAACGCCTTCGCATTCCTGATCCCGTCCTATGTGGTGGCTCCTATCTGCGGCCTGAACTACGACCTGCTCAACGGCGCAGCGTATGCGATCCTGACGGCTCTCGTGCTGGTTTCCGCCCTGTTCCTCCCGAAGCTCGTCACGGGCAATCGCGCCTCTGCGGCCGAGGAATCCAGCAAGTAAGACAACCTTTGCCTCGCAGCGCGTATCCCCCCTGTGCGCTGGGAAGGTCAAATCCCTCGCGGGCGGGACTTCGAAATCGGGGTCCCGCCCTTTTTGCTAGATAGGAGACGATATGTGCTGGGCGTGCAACCCTGTCTGCGGAAGGTGCAAGCCGCCGAAGCAGAAGGTCGCGACGTGCCCCTCGTGCGGCGCGGTCACGTTCTTCTCCAAGGGGGAAGTCCTGTTCGCGGAAAGCCTTCCTTGCCCCAAATGCGGCGAGGAGCTGTTCGAGATGGTCGCGGTCGCTCCCGTGTTGTGCCAGCGCAGTGGGAAATGGTGTGCGTGGCCTTGCGGGCAGGGCGACAAACCTGCGGATTCCGGTTTTGTGGACTGTCCGTACAACACGCCGATTGCGGATTGAAACGAAAACGACAAGGTGAAGTGAGAGAAATCGAGAGGGGAGAGAAGATGACGAAATACAACGAAGAGCTCTATCGAGGCGAGCGGCACTGGAAAGAAGGGGAATTCGACGTGTTCCGCTCGACCCATTGGTCGGCGCCCGGCTGTCACAACGGGTGCGGGCTGGTGTACTACGTGAAGGACGGCGTGCTCGACCACGTCGAGGGCGACCCGCGCGCTGCCTTCAACCAGGGGCGCCTGTGCATCCGCTGTCTGAATCAACTCGAGGCGATTTACGGGAAGGACCGAATCGTCCACCCCATGCGCCGCGACCCCGCCAAGCGTGGCGACGACGGTGCGTGGGAGCAGTGCAGCTGGGATGAGGCGTACGACCTTATCGAGGAGAACGTGCGTCGCATCCAGGAGGACTACGGTCCCGAGTCCATCGTCGGGCTTGTCGGCACGGGGCGCGACGTGAACTGCCAGCTGGCGCTCACGTGCTACATCGCGTTCAAGACGCCGAACTTAGCGTGCGGCTTTCTGACGGGCGACTCGTGCATGCTTCCCCGCATGGCGGGTACGATGATCACGCACGGCGATTGCCCTGTCGCCGACATGTCGCAGTTCTCCGAGCTACGCTACGACGATCCCCGCTACATATGGCCGGAAGTGTGCTTGATCTGGGGCAACAACCCGATCGTTTCCAACGGCGACGGCTTTTTCGGGCATTGGATCGTCGATGCGATGCGCCGTGGCGGCACGAAGCTCGTGGTCGTCGACCCCGAGGTCACGTGGCTTGCGGCGCACGCTGAGGTGCTTTTGCAGGTTCGTCCCGCGACCGATGCGGCGCTCGCTATGGCGATGATCAACGTGGTCATCGGCGAAGACCTCTACGACCATGATTTCGTCGAGAAATGGACCTACGGGTTCGATGAGCTCTCCGAGCGTGTGAAGGATTGGACGCCCGAGCGCGCGGCGGAAGTGTGCGGAATCGACGCGGAGGACATCCGACGTGCCGCGCGACTGTTTGGCTCTGCGCGGCCTGCAACGCTGCAATGGGGCTTGGCGACCGATGCCCATGCGAACGGCGTCCACGAGGTGCACGCCATCATGGCGCTTTCGGCGCTGACTGGAAATCTCGAGGCGCCCGGCGGGATGCGCATGGCGCGCCTTCCGTGGGATATGGAGCTCTCTTACTCGTGCGGGTGGAAATGGCTCGATCCAGAGCTTCAAGCGAAGCGGCTCGGCAACACCATGTCCCCCATGCATCAGTTCGGCGTTACGGCGTGTGCCCAGGCAGACTGCATGCTTAATGCCATCGAGACGGGCGACCCGTACCCCATCAAGATGCTCTATCTCGAGGGCACCAATCCCATCACGAACATGGGCGCCGAGGCCCCGCGCGTGTACGAGGCCATGATGAAGATGGACTTCAACGTGGTGCTCGACTACGTCATGACGCCGACGGCGAGCGCGGTTTGCGACCTGTTCCTTCCCATCGCGATGGCAGCCGAGCGAACCTCCATCCGCGAATGGTGGGCCCCGACGCGCGCGTGCATGCCCGTTGTGGCGCCGCAGGGCGAAGCGCGCTCGGACAATCAGATTACTATCGACCTGATCAACCGCTTGAACCCCGAGCTCGCTCATGAGGTCTTTCACGACATCACCACCGAAGCCGAGCTCTGCCAGTGGCAGATCACCTACAACTCGCACAATGCGCCGGATGGGCAAACCTTCGCCGACCAGGTGGAGAAGGTCACGACGTGGCCGCAGGTTGAATACTATCGCCACGAGAAGGGCCTGCTGAGAACCGATGGCAAGCCGGGGTTCAACACGGCGACCGGCCGCATCGAGCTATATTCGCCCGCGTTCGCGTCGTTCGGCCTCGACCCGCTGCCGAAGTACGAGGAGCCGTGGGAGAGCCCCGTGAGCAGCCCCGAGAAGTTCAAGGAGTATCCAATCGTCATCACGACGGGGCATCGCTCCTGGGAGTTCTTCCACTCTGAGGGTCGCAATCAGGAAACGATGCGCGAGCTTCATCCGGACCCTCTGTTCGACGTGAACCCCGAGACCGCCGAGGAGTACGGAATTGGCGAAGGCGACTGGTGCTGGATCGAGAACGGCCGGGGCCGTTGCCGCCAACGCGCCCACCTGACGCCCCAGATGAAGCCGGGCGTGATCAACGCCGAGCACGGCTGGTGGTTCCCCGAGACCGAGGCCGGTGCCCCGAACCTGTTCGGCGTCTTCGACTCGAACATCAACAACCTCACCACGCAGATGGCGTATGGCGAGACAGGTTACGGCGCCCCGTATAAGGGCTTTTTGTGCAAAATCTATCGCTGCACGCCCGAGAACAGCGCGCCGACCCCGACCGAAATAGTGGCAGGTGGCGGTTGGGATTACGAGCGCATCACCATGTCCAACCACGACGAGATGATCCATCCGTCCGAGAGCGCGTGCTAGGGGGCATCATGACTTACGGTCTTTTCATCGATTACGGGTATTGCACGGGATGCCACACTTGCGAGGTTGCGTGCAAGAAGGAACACCATCTGAAGAAAGGGCAATGGGGAATCCATGTGCTGCAGGATGGTCCCCGTCAAAAAGAGGACGGTTCGTGGGAGTTCACCTACCTTCCGTTGCCGACAAGCTTGTGCGATCTGTGCAGCGAGCGCGTTGGCGAGGGACGGCTTCCCATGTGCGTCCACCATTGCCAGGCGGGGGTGATGGAGTTTGGAGAGCTTGAGGAGCTGACGAAGCTGCAGCGTCGCACGCCGAACTCGGTTGTCTTCCGCCCTGCGGCAGGGTAGGGAGACGCGCGCCTCGCTCTTTAGGGGGTGGGACGGGAGTCGGGTGATTTGTCCCACCGGCTGAATGGGGCTTCCTGTATGCGGGAGGCCCCATTTCTGTTTAAACCCTAAACGAGCAGCTGGCGGAACTTGTTCGAGGTGAGAATCTTGTACCGATAGCAGCTGATCAGGCGCTCGCGCGTGCCGAACTGTCCCAGGTCGATTCCGAAGCGCTTCTCGATGCTCCCGATGCGGTAGAGCACGTTGTTGCGGTGCATATGCAGCTGCTGCGCCGTCGGCGTGGTCTTGCGCTCGTTGAACAGGTAGCAGTACAAAAGCTTCACGTCGCTTATGCTGTGGCCAGGCTCGGCGGCGACGATGTCGTCCAAGATGGTGTGGTCCATGCAAAACGACCACAGGTCGGGGTCCGTCTCGCGCCCGTCGAGGCAGTAGTACGCGAGCGCGTCGCCGAAGTGGAACACTCGCCGGCTGTCGATGTTGTCGAGCGGTCGCATTTCGATATCGATGCAGGATTTATACGACCGCGCGATGCGAGTTTGCGCGAACGCGAAACGAAGGTTGCGCAGGTGCTCGAACGTGTCTGACGCGTAAGCCGTGCATTTCATCTCGAGGCAGAACGCGTCGAGCTTCTCGAAGTCCTCTTTGCGTCGCTCGACGTGCCCTTCCTTGCAAAAGCTCAGCACAAGAAGCGAATCCTCGTAGGGAAAGACCTGGTAGTCAGGGAAGGTCTTCTGCAACATGGATGCGACCCACGATGGCTGCTCGGAGTATTCGCCCCCACGGTAGTCGATCATTCCCAGTCCGAACCAACCCGTGGTATCCAGGCCAAGCAGGGATGATTGCTCGTCAAAGTAGGCTTGGGTCAACCGTGCGTTGTCGATGAGCTTTCTTAAGAAAAGCGCGGTGGGAGACTCGTTGAAAAACGCGCTGCTTACGATTTGTTGGCAGGAGTTCGATAGTATCCTGAACATATCCATCATGCCGGGCGTTGCGTCATGGTTGTTGCAGACCATGACGATGTGGCCGGCGTAGGAGTTCCTGTCCTTCAAAACGCACGTGATGTACTTGAAGGGGACGGTTTCGTCCGGCCCGAACACGTTGATGTCCGATTGGTCTCGCCATTCTCCGAAGGCGCCGATCGACTCTGCGGCCTTGATGGCGTCGAGATTGTGGCAGCCCAGGCGCACGAGCTCGGTCGAAAGCGGGTCGGCGGGCTCGATGTTTTTGGTGCGCGCGATGAGGCTGTACGTTGAGTCGTTCACATCGATGAAGTTGTCGAACAGCTGCTCGCTCTCGTCGATGAGCTCCTGAATTGTGCCCTCTCTCGATACGATTCCCGCAAGGTTGGCTGCCCATTCACGTATCGAGAAGAGGCAGGAATAGACCGTCGACATGACGGCCCCCAAAAGCTTTGTCTTGCTGATCGGCGTTTTGCTGCGGACGATAACGAGCTGGCGCAAAAGGTCTGCGGGGAAGGGCGGCGCATCGGGCGAGAAAGGCTCGTCTTGCTGCAGGGCGATTAGCCCGATTGCATGCGAACGCTGCGCGAAAAGCTCCTCGGCATCGCTGGCCTCGATGACGTAGAGGGTGACGCGGTCGTCGTAAGGAGCCTGCTTATCGGGTGGAAGAGGGGCGCTGCACCAGGACACGGTGCGATTCGGGTTCTCAGGCGTCGAGACGATCTCGAAATCGCTTAGATGGTCGAGAACGATGTTGATGGTTGCCGTCCCAAGCGTGTTTCTCGGGAAAGAACCCCGTCCGCCAATTTCCATATGCCCCCCTTGCATCCCCTCATTTGCTAGCAACCATTATAGGGAATCGCCCCGTCAAAATGCGTGCCTGCGCGGAGATTATCTCTATGGTGCAGGCTCGCTCCAACTTGCTTCCTCGGCTGATTTCGATTGCAATATTTGTCCGCAGATTAACACCTACCATGTCAAAACCTTCCCAAATATGGTAAGGTTTTGACATGAGCAAATATGAGGACATATACGAGGCGGCTGCCGACAATTATGGGCTCGTGACGCGAGACGAAGCGGTCGCGATGGGAGTTTCAGACAAGGAGCTCTCAAGGCTTACATCCCACGGAAAACTGACGCGCATCGGGCATGGCGTCTACCGCGTAAAGCACCATGTTCCAAGCCCCTTTGACCCCTTCGCGGAAAGCGTCGCCGCAGTGGGGCCTGACGCCTATCTCTACGGCGAGTCCGTGCTCGCGATGTTCTCCCTTTGCCCGACCAATCCGACGAAGATGTTTGTTGCCACTCCTAAGCGTGTGCGCCGGAAGCTGCCCGAAGGGATGAAGGTCGTGCAGCGCAAGGGCGCATCGGACGTGACGTGCTACGAAGGCATTCCTTCTCAGGAGGTGGGAGCCGCCATTCGCTCATGCATCGGAAAGCTCATGCCCGAGAGGCTTCACGCGGCGGTCGAAGAGGCGCTTCGGCAGGGGCTTTTGAAGAAAGAAGAGGCCGACAGGGTCGATAGCGAGGTGGGAAGCTGATGGCGAAGAGGCCGAACAGTCGCAGGAATCTGGATATCGCGATCGAGCGCGTTGCCGGGCGCGGCCCGGCGTTCGTCCAGGCGCGGACGCTCATGGCGGATGCCGTCGTCGCGCAGATGCTGCATCTCGAAAGTG
>ERZ780162.2044-NODE-2044-length-13250-cov-5.038727_pt1 | contig 13250 bp, 5 predicted proteins | sample MGYA00511474_ERZ780162 | MGnify/ENA primary metagenome ERZ780162 (study PRJEB29588, sample SAMEA2143633) | human gut metagenome | biome: human gut; feature: human-associated habitat; material: faeces | place: Denmark | collected 2008/2010 ...
GGCGGCCTTGGCAACGTCGCCGTTAGAGGCGGCGGGCTCAAGTGCGGCCGTAGCGCCCGCGAGCGAGATCCAGCGCGAGGCCTCGGCAGACGAAAGCGCTGCCGCCATGGTGCCGGCGCCGTAGGTCACATCGAGCTTGGGCAGGGACTCCCCCGCGCGGGCGGCTGCAACAAGGTCGCCCTCAAACCCCTCCGGGATAAAGAACACGCAGTCGGCGCTACCTTTGGCGCTGTTGCTCTTGGATAGCGCGTCCGCAAGGTCGTAGGTGTCGCCGCCGACGCCCGTGACTAGCTCAAAACGAGAACCCAGATGCTTGGTAAGCGCACGCGAAAGGTCGCTGTCGTCGCGGTCGACCACGATCACGTTGGCATCGTAGGGCTTGTACTCGGTGAGCTGCGACGAGTTCCAGCTCACCGACGCCGCGATGAATACGCCCATGAGCGAGATGAACACCGTATAGATGAGCAGATAGAGCGGGTGCGCGAGCGCCATGCGAAGCGCAGTCTTAAAGGTGCTCATAGCGGCTCCTTCCAAAGATCAGCGTGGCGGCGGCAACGAACAGCAGTGCCATAAGGACCAGCGCGCCGGCGCGAACGGCAAAGGGACCCAGGTCCTCAAAGAAATACAGGCGGTTGAACATGTCGCAGATGAGCTTGACGGGGTTGAACCAGCACTCGGCCGGGCAGGCGCGGGCAACATCGTCGGCAAGCGCCATCGCCGGCTCGCCGTAGAGGCCGGCGAACAGGGCGCACGTGGTGGCAAAGCCCGTGAGGATGCCCGACTTGGACGCCTTGCCGCCCTTAACGGGAAGCGTGCCCACAAAGAGCCCCAAGCCCGTGGCGGCAAGCGCGGAAGCGGCGGCGCCCACCAAACACAGTCCCTCGCGCCCGCTAAAGTCGATGCCCACGACCAAGCGCACGTAGCCAATCGCAATCGCCATCGAGGCAAAGGAGACCAGCCACGAGCCCACAAAGATGCCAGCCAGCGACGCCGTCTTGGAAAGACCGCCCACGCAGCGACGTGCGCCGAGGCCCGACAGATTGGGCTGCAGATCGACGACGCTCAAGGCGGCAAACTCGGCAGACATCATCGCCACCAGGCCAAAGAGCGCGTAATAGTAGATGACTGTGCCATCGGGCGTGGTGCGCGTAAGGTTCACGCGGCGGGTGCCGCCCTCGAGCGACAGGGCGCGCGCAACCGCCTCCGGGTCGACAAGCGCCGCCGGGTTGTCCTGGGCAATCTGGGACATGAGCTCGGCATTTTGCGCATACGAGCTTGCCACCGTCTCAAGGATGCTGCGGTCGGTGAGCACCGTCGACGCGCGCGAGCCGTCGTAACTCGATAGCAGCGTGAGCTTGGGCGTGCCCGCAGCGTCGACCGTATAGATGCCCGCGACCTCGCCGGCCTTGAGTGCTTTGCGCGCGGCAGCCAAGTCTTCGTACTCGTGGATCTCGAGCAGCTGATCGTCGCCTTCCTTGGCAAGCGAAGCCGTCACGTCCTTAAAGGTCGAGGCGTCCCAGGCCTCATTCGCTACGACGGCCACCGGCACCGGGTCGACCGTGCCGTCAGAGCTCAGGTTCGCGAACATAAACATGAACATCGTTGAAAGCGCAATGGGAAAGATCGCGCCCCAGACCCATGTACTCGGTCGACGCAGTAGCGTCTTGAGCGTGGTGATGATGGTGTTGAACATGGCCGCCCCCTAGTCGCGCAGCTCGCGGCCGGTGATCTCGAGAAACACGTCGTTGAGGGTCGGCGGCTCGCTCCACACGCGGCCGAGCGCCACGTCGGCGGCGCGCAGCGTGTCGAGGATGTCGACCAGATTGTGCGGACTCGCTTCGCAGGTGCAGACGAGCTCGCCGCCGGAAAGCTCAACCGAAAGCACGTGCTCGAGGGCGCGCAGCCGCTCGACCGTGGCGGTCTCGACGGCGCCGACCTCGACAGTCACGCGCTCGCCCATTTGAATCATGCGTTTGAGCTCGTCATTGGTGCCCTGCGCCAGCACACGTCCGCCGTCCATGATCATGATGCGGCTGCAAATCTGCTCGACTTCCTCCATGTAATGGCTGGTATACACCACCGTGGCGCCCTCGTCGCGCAAGCGGCAAATGCCCTCCAGGATAGCGTTGCGACTCTGCGGGTCGACTGCCACCGTAGGCTCGTCAAAGAAGATGAGCTCGGGCTTGTGCGCAATGCCGCAGGCAATGTTGAGGCGACGCGCCAGGCCGCCCGAGAGCTTGCCGGGGCGAAACTTGGCAAAGTCGCCCAGCCCGACAAAGTCGATCGCCTCGTCCACCAGCGCGCGGCGGCGCTTGCGGTCGCTAACGTAAAGGCTGCAGAAATAGTCGATGTTCTCACGCACCGTGAGCTCGTCGAACACCGCAACTTGCTGCGGGACCACGCCGATGCGGCGCTTGAGGTCGTAGCGGGCGGGCGTCATGGGCTCGCCGAACAGCTCGATAGTGCCTTTGTCGTAGGCGAGCAGTTGCAGAATACAGTTGATGGACGTGGTCTTGCCCGAGCCGTTGGGGCCCAGCAGGCCAAAGATCTCGCCGGGGGCGATGCTCAGGTTAAAGTGGTCGAGCGCAATAAGGTCGTCATAGCGCTTGACGAGGTTTTCGACGTGGACGATGTCTGTCATGAGGCGGCCCTTCTGTTGATTGCGGCCCGGTACGATTGCATCATCGCAGGAGCCGCCGGCGCGCGCCAGTGAGCTTTGTCACGAGTGCGAAGCTTGGCCGTGCGGCCTGCCGATGTCCCCGCTTTGCCGCGTGGGAGGAATGTCACGGTTGCGCAGGCGGTCCCTCCACCACGCGCGGCTTCGCGTACAATACCCGTATGAACAGGCTTTTCGACAAATCGATCGTTCTGGCGTGCTGTATTGCGGCCGCCATGGGCCTTGCTGTGGACGTTCACCTGGTCGCGGCGTTTTGCCTTGGCGTTATTGCCACCTCACTGGCCGAGGTCGCACAGGGGGAACGCACGCGTCGCGCAAGCAAGACCGCAAGTTACGCTTACATCATCGCGGCTGTCTTCGTGCCGCCGTTTGTGCCGTTTGCGCCTCTCGCCCTCTATGACATCGCGCGACGCGTGCGCCGTGAACGCATCTGGCCCGCGCTGGCGATTGGCGCCGTGTTTGTCTGCGCGCTTGTCGCGGACCTTCGCGGCGGCGCGCTCACCACCCGAACGCTGCTGCTAACCGCCATCCTTTCGGTCGCCGCCACGTTGCTGTCGCTGCGCACCGCACAGCTGGAGCGCGAACAGGAACGCATGCGTCGCACCCGTGACAAGCTGCAAGAACGCGCCCTGGCACTCGAGGCACGCAACCGCGACCTCGCCGACCGCCAGGACTACGAAGTCGAGCTCGCGACGCTCGCCGAACGCGCCCGCATCGCGCGCGAGATCAACGATAACGTCGGGCACCAGCTCACGCGCGCCTCACTGCAGGCCGAAGCCCTACGCGTGGTCCACGCCGACGAGCCTGGCGTCACCGCCGATTTCGCCGACGTTAAACGCACGATTGACGAGGCGCTCCAGCTTGTGCGCACCAGCGTCCACGCGCTCAACGACAACGCCGTCGACCTTTCCGTGCAGCTCGAACGCACTGTCGAAGGCACACGCTCGGACGGCGGCCCGCAGATTGAGCTTGAAGTTATGGCCGAACATGCGCCCGCAAACGTCGCCAACTGCTTTGCAGCGGTCCTGCGCGAGGCGCTCTCCAATACCATGCGCCACGCTTGCGCCCAGACCGTCACCGTACGGTGCATGGAGCATCCGTCGTTTTACCAGCTCATTGTTACCGACGATGGCGTGGGTGAGGTCCAAGCAAGCGGCCGCGGCACCGCGGAGGGCATGGGGCTCGCCTCCATGCGCGAGCGCATCGAGGCGCTTGGCGGCACCTTCACCGCCCGCCCGCGTGCCGGCGCCGGCGGCTGGCGTGTGTTTGCCACCGTTCCCAAACAGCAAGGAGATGAGGACCGATGAGACTCATCGTTGTCGACGACGACCGCTTGGTGGTCGATTCGCTCAAGATTATCCTGGGCGCCCAGCCACAGATCGAGGTGGTGGGCACCGGCGCCAACGGCAACGACGCGGTTTCGCTCTATGCCGAGCATGCGCCCGATATCACACTGCTCGACATCCAGATGCCGGAGCGCGACGGCCTTTCGGCGGCACGCGAAATCCTTGAGCGCGACCCGGGGGCGCGCGTGGTGTTTCTGACGACATTCTCGGATGACGAGTACATTGTGTCGGCGCTCAAGCTGGGCGCCCGCGGCTATCTGATCAAGACCGATGTCGCCGCCATTCCACCGGCGTTGGCGCAGGTCATGGACGGCAAACGCGTGCTCGAGGGTAAGGCGATCGAGGACGTCGATTTTGACGGAACGGACGTTGAGGCGGGCACGCCCCGCCGGCCTGCGGCCTTCGCCAGCCTAACCGACCGCGAGTTCGAAGTCGCCGAGCTCATCGCCCGCGGCCTCGATAACAAGGAGATTGCCGCCACCGCCTATATGGGCGAAGGCACCGTACGCAACCACATCAGCTCGATCCTTGCCAAAATGGGCCTACGCAACCGCACGCAGATCGCCATCGCCTACCTGCGAGGGTAATTACCCAACGACCGACCGCCCCGGCATAGCAAAATGGCCGCTGCCGATTTAATGCCATTTCAAAACTATGCCGGTTTACGGGGCCAGACTCAGGACCCCCATCCATACCCGCGTTTTCTGCAAAATGACGGCTCGTCTACCTGCGGTTTTATTTTCACGAATATCGGCATGGTTGGGGACTCGTAACTCAGCCCCGTAAACCGGCATAGTTTTGTTCGGGCGGCCCTGCACGAGTGTCTCCGCCAGCCTCGCGGGACCAAAATGAGCCGTTTTCCTCCGTCCCCAAGGGATCAGCCGAAACCGCCCGCCACGAAATCGGCCCATCTACTACGTTTGACTCAATACCCCTGACCATACCTTCGTTTTGAACAAAACCGCAGGCGTTCTACCTGCGGTTTTGTTTTTGCGCTTTTCGGCATGGTTGGGGGTAAGGGGCTAAACGTAGTAGATGGGCCGGTTTCGTGGCGCGCCCTCCTCCCCAACGCACAAAAGCGCCACCACGGAGGAGGGAGATGCCTCCGTGGCGGCTGGGGGTAGGAGTAGGTCGGGATTTAGCCCTGCCGGCCGCCCGGGGCCTTTTGGCCCCGGGCGCTGTCGACGTGCCTAGCGCTTACGGATACCCCAGACCAGGGCTCCGACGCCGGCCATGGCGATGACAAATGTCATAAGCAGAGCGGCGGCCTGCTGGTCACCCGTGGTGGGCAGGAAACCCTTGACCGTCTTGACGATATTCGTCACGGTCTTGGGCGTGCCGGGATCGGGCGTCGGCACGGGCGTCTCGGGCTTCTTGTACGTGTTGTTGAACACGATACCCTCGACGCTCTTGTCGCCCTTGGTAAAGGCGACGTTCGCCTTGAGGTTGCCCTCGCCGTCATCGACCACGTTGACGGTCACGGTAAAGACGGACTTGTCGTAGGTCATACCGACCTCGTCGCCCTTGACCTCGCTGATGGTGTAGACGTGCGTACCGGGCTCGTCGTACTCGAACTTGTCGAAGCCGATCTTGCCGTCGGCATCGTTGGCAACCGTAGACTCGATGTCCTCGCCAACGAGCTTAAAGCTAAACTCGTCCTTCTTGAGCTCGCGTCCCTCGAGCACCTTGATGGCGCCGATGGAGACCTGCGTGGGCATGGCGTGATACTTGTTGGTAAAGCCAGCCGACTCGGTAGCTCCCTCGAGCTTGTGCGCCGCGGTCAGCGTGCCATCACCATTGTCGGAGACGGTGGTCACGACGGTGTAGGTCGTGCCGTCATAGGTGACGCCCTTGTACAGGCCGAGCGCGTTGGGGCAAGCCTCGCGCAGCGTGTACGTGTGCGTGCCGGGCGCCTCGTAGCGAATCGGGCTCAGTGTCACAGTGCCGTTGGCGTCGTTGGCGCCGCTTGCGACAACCACGTCGTCCTCGAGCAGATCAAACGTGAACTCGCCAGCTGCAAGGTCGCGTCCGGTCAGACGCTTGACCGTCTTGACCTGATCGGTCACGGAAGAATCGGTAGGCGCCACGCTGTAGGTGTTGGTGAACGTGAAGGCAGCACCGTCGTCGCCTTCGCGCTTGACGCTCAGATGTCCGGTGCCGTCGTCAGTCACGGTATAGGAAACCTTGCGCGTAGCGTTGGCATCGTTGGTCACGCCAGGGGCGCTGCCGGTCTCGGTCACCGTATAGGCAAAGGTGTGCGAGCGCGGGGCGGTGGGGGCCGCAGGCTCGGACTCGTCGCCGGGCTCGTCAGCGTTGGCATCAGCGTCGGCGCCGACCTCTGCCTCGTCAGCGTCGACGTCGTCAGCTTCGTCTGCCTCGGCCTTATCGGTCGCATCGTCCGTCACGCCCAGAGCGCGGTTGAGGTCCTCGAGCGTAAAGTGGATCTTGCCAAAGTCCACGTTACCGGCTGCGTCGTTGGTTACGGTCGTGCGTTCGGGCATCGGGGCACCTGCCTCGTCGGCGGTCACGGTAAAGGTGAACTTACCCGTGATGTCGGCTGGGGTCAGGCCCTCGGCAACCTGGAGCTTCTTAGTACCGGTGAGCGCGGCATCCACGGCGTCGGCGCCGTAGGCGTTCTCGAACAAGGGCTCGACGCCGCCGTAGTCGACCGTCGCCGTCAGGGTACCGTCACCGTTGTCGACGACGATAACCTTAAAGCCAAAGCTCCACGTTGTAGCGGAAACGCCATTCGGCAGCCCGAATAAATCTTCGTAGGCCGTGTAGTTAATGGTCCAGGCAAGCTTGCCGTCCTTATCGGTACGATAAGCAAGCCCAGCAGCCTCAAGATTAGCAAGCATCTTGGTGTCGTAGTGCAGCGTATCAAAGCTCACGTGCCCGCCGATATTGGGCTTGAGGTTTTCGTATGCCACAAGCTCACCCTGATAGGCGATGCCGAACCAGAACTCGCCGTCGGCCATCGGGCGACCGGTCAGAGTCTTGGTGGCAACGACCTGAGCAGCGGTACCACCAGGCGTGTTGGTCATAGCGCTGTAACTGTTGTGGAACGGCACCAGGGCCTTCTCGACCTTGTTCTCGCCACTCTTGTGGACCGTCTCATGCGTGCCCTCGGGACCACCGGAAACGGTCGTCGTAGCAGTGAGCGTACCGGCGGTGTCGTCGGCGATGGCGATCGTCACCGTGCGTACGGCGTCATCGTAGGTGTAACCGGGCTGGCCGTCGTTCTTTTCGGCCACGGTGTACTTGAAGGTCTTGCCGGCGTCAGCCTGCGTAAATTTAACCTCATGACCAGACAGAATGTCGATCAGTCCGACCGTTGCCTCTGCCGCTGCGGGGGACTTGAAGCTATTAGCCCCGGGCAGCAGACCGAGCGCGCGAGCCGAAGCGTCGTCAGCGGGTGTCACGGTAAAGGTGAACTGACCCTCGGTCATGGGGCGGCCGTCCAGATACTTGCTGAGCCACAGACCGCCGGCCGCGGTGTAGTTAAGCTCAGTGCGGTACGTGTTGGTAAAGCGTCCGTTTTCCTTCTTGGTGACGTTGGCGGTCAGGTTGCCATCGCCGTCCTCGGTCACGGTTACTTCGGCGGTCGCGACGTGGGAGTCATACGTCATGCCGACCGTATTGCCCGCGTTCTCGCGGATCTCGTACTTGTAGGTTCCGGCAGCCGTGTAGCGAATCTTGCCGAACTTGATGGCGGCAATGCCGTCCTTCGCGTCCTTCTTGCTCACGGTTACGGTTGCGGGATCGGGCAGTGGGGCGTCTTCGGGGGCGGTGATGGTAAAGCTGAACTCGTCCCCATCCGTCCAGTCGCGGCCGCTGATGACCTTGCTCAGGTCAAAGTCGAGGTCTGCATCGGTCGGGGTCACGCTGTAAGTGTTCTCGAAGGTCGCAGGCGTGGCGCTCTTCAGCTCGTGCGTAGCGCTGAGGGTACCGTCACCGTTGTCGGTAATGGTGGTCTCGATGGTGTACTTGGCGTCGCTGTACGTGATGCCCTTGCTGGTGGTTCCGCCGTTGACCTCGCGCAGCGTGTAGGGGTACTTGCCGGGCTTGGCGTACTTCACGGCGCCCATCGTGATGTTGCCGCTGGCGTCGTTGGTGCCGGTGGCGACGACCTTGTCGCCCTCGACGAGCTCGAAGGAGAACTCGCCGGCAGCAAGCTCGCGTCCGGTCAGGACCTTATTCGCGGTGATCTGGTCGGTGACGCTGAACTCGTCAGGATTCGGCTTGTAGCTGTTGTTGAACTTCGCCTCGTCGGCTCCATTCAGGACATGCTTCGCCTCGAGCGTGCCGTCGCCCTTGTCGGTGATGGTCGTCTCAATGGTGTAGGTCTTGCCGTCGTAGGTGATGCCGTTGTTGGCGTCGCCCGGGACCTCGCACAGCGTGTAGGTATGCTTGCCGGCAGCGGTGTACTCGATGGGGCTCATCTTGATCTTGCCGCGGTCGTCATTCTTGCCGGTGGCGACAACATCGTTGCCCTCGACGAGCTCGAAGGAGAACTCGCCTTCCTTGAGATCGCGCCCGGTCAGGACCTTGGTCGCCGTGATCTGATCAGTAACACTGAAGCTCTTGGGGGTTACGGTGTAGGCGTTCTCGAAGGTCGCCTTGTCAACATTCTGCAGCTTGTGCTCCACGCTGAGGGTGCCATCGTTGTTATCCTTGACGGTGGTCACAATAGTGTACTCAGCGGTGCTGTAAGTAATGCCGTTTTCGGTGGTGCCGGCCTTGGTCTCGCGCAGTATGTAGGTGTGCTCGCCAGCCGCAGTGTAGGTGACGGGATCCATTACGATCTTGCCGTCGGCATTGTTGGTACCGGTGGCGACCACGTTATTGCCCTCGACGAGCTCGAAACGGAAATCGCCAGCCTTGAGGTCGCGCCCGTCCAGGACCTTGTCCGCGGTGATCAGGTCGGTGACGCTGGAGCTCTTGGGGGTCACGTTGTAGGAGTTCTTGAACTCGGCAACCTTGACGTCCTTCAGAACATGCGTGGCGCTGAGCGTACCGTCGCCGTTGTCCGTGATGGTGGTCTCGATGGTGTACTTGGCGTCACTGTAGGTGATGCCCTTGCTGGTGGTTCCGCCCTTGACCTCGCGCAGCGTATAGGCGTGCGTTCCGGCCTTGGTGTACTCGATGGGGCTCATCGTGATCTTGCCATCGGCGGCGTTCTTGCCGGTGGCAACGACCTTGACGTCCTTGCCCTCGCCCTCGACGAGCTCGAAGGAGAACTCGCCCTCAGCCATGTCGCGGCCGGTCAGGACCTTGGTCGCGGTAATCCGATCCTCGACAGGCTTCACGTTATAGGCATTGGTGAACGTAAATGCCACATCGCCGTCTGGCTTGTGGGATACGCTCAAATTACCCTTGCCGTCATCGGTCACGGTGTAGGAAACCTTGCGCGTGGCGTTGGCGTCGTTGGTCACGCCAGCGACCTCGCCGGACTCAGTCACGGTGTAAGTAAAGGTGTGCTCGCGCTTCTCGGGCTTCTCGCCCAGAGCCTTGTTAAGGTCGTCGAGCGTAAAGGTAATCTTGCCAAAGTCGACCTTGCCCTTGGCATCATTGGTCGCGCTCGCGTTCGTGGGCATGGGTGCGCCCTCTTCACCGGTCACGGTAAAGGTGAACTTGCCGGCAATGTCAGCCGGGGTCAGGCCATCAGGAACCTGCAGATTCTTCTTGCCCACAAGCGATACCTCGACAGGCGCGGCAGTGTAGGCGTTCACAAACTCGTTGCCGGCATCGCCGTAGACAGCCGTCGCCGTCAGGGTACCATCGCCGTTGTCGACAACGGTCACATATGCGTCAATTGCCGCCGTGGTAGTGCTCACGCCCGCAGGCAGCTCGCCGGTCTGCTCGGCAGCAATGTAGCGAATGGTCCACGTGGGCTTGTCTGAGCTAGCGTCAAACGACGCCTTGTCTTCCTCGACCAGCTTGGCAAGCGACTCGGTCGTGTACGTCAGCGGACCGAACTCAACCTTGCCACCCTTGTTGGTTGCATCCAGCAGAACCTCGTCGTGCCCCGCATAGCTCAGCGCAAACTTAAATTCGTCATCGGCCATCAGGCGCCCCGTGAGCGTCTTGGTAGCCTCAAGAGTCAGCGGGGTTTCCGTCTTGGCGCTATAGATGTTCGTGAACTTAGTCTCACCCGAGGTCTTTTCAACGTCGGCCTTAAGCTCACCCTTGGCGTTAACCGTCACAGCCACCTTGAACGTGGCAACGTTCTTGCTGTAGGTAATGCCACCGGCGTCGCCCTTGACCTCGCGGACCTCATAGGTGTACTCGCCCGGCTCGGCATAAGTAATCTTGCCAAAGTTAATGGCTGCCTTGCCCTTGTCGAGATCGGCATTGGTCACAGTTACGGTCGCGGGGTCGGGCATCGGGGCATTGTTGTCGGACGTCGCGGAGAGCTCAAACTCAAACGCATCCGTATCCGCCCACTTGCGGCCCTCGAGCACCTTGGTCAGACCAAAGTCAGTCTTGGTATCCACCGTTGTCGGCTTGGTTGCAAGGCTAAAGATAATCTTGCCGTTGTTGCCCAGGTGCGAATGCACGTGCGTGGAAGTCGCAACGGAGGAAAGGTCATTCCACCTGGGGTTAAGCACGTCGCGCGCGGTCTCGGTCTTGTTACCATTCACCTCCACATCGTCCTTGGTGGTATGCAGCTGGTCGATATAGGCCAAGCGCGCGGTTCCCTTATTAAAGGACCAATAGCCGTCATCTTTGACCAGAGCGCCGTCGTAGCTGGCGATCTCGTGCCCCTCAAACTCCACAACGGCATAGTCGTCCTTCGGCTTGCCGTTTGCGCCCATCGCCACAAACTCGTCCTTGTAGTAATAGACGTCGTTGCCCTGCGGCTTTACCGTCGCGCGCTGGGTGCATTCCTTGTCCGTGTAGATAGGCGTGATTTTTTGGAAGTAATAGTAGCTGTTGGTATCGGCGGGCTCAAACTCGGCGACAACATCGCCCAGCTCGCCGCCCGACCACTTGTTGGCCAGGAAGTAGACCGTCTGGTTGTCGGCGTCCTTGTGGTCATCGATATACTTCTTGAGCACCTTATCGGGCGTAAACAGGTTGTTGCGTGCTTCGTCCTTGACGCTCGAGGTGTATTTAATCTGAATAGGCTTGATGTCATTGAGCGACGTGCGCTCAAAGATCCCGTTTTCCATGTCCACGTGATAGCGGATCAGCGGAATCAGCGATGCGGGGATCTTAACCGTCACGATATCGCCCTGCTGCGCATTGGCAGAGCGCTCGACGGTGATGACCAGGTCCTTGGCCACGCCCGAAAACTCGTACGTGTCCGTATTGCCCTTGGTTGTCTTGGTCACTTCATCAAAGGGGACGCCATTAATCTGAGCGCTGACAAACGTATCGACCTGCATAAAGTCGCCCAGCTCATCACTGAAGGTGATGTAGCCGGACTTGCTCTCGTCGTAACCATCCTCGATCTGAGTGGGAGAGCCCTTGCCCGAGGTGATAGAGCTCGAGATATCATCAAACACCTTCTTGAGCTCATCGGCATTCGACGCAGCCTTGTAGAAATCGGAATTCTCGGTGCGCTTACCAAGCTCATTGGTTGTGTAGGACGTGGCGTTTGGATAGTTGCTCGACACGGCGTGCATGAACTTGTTTTCGTCGCTCGTCCAGTAGTTCGTAGGCTCGTCAGCGGGATTCGCATCATCAAAGATGCCGATGGTGTAGACCGTAGCGCCTTTCCCCTTCATTTTCTTGGCGGCGACTATGGCATTATTGGCAACCGTAGGGTTAAAGTTCCTGACGTCTGTGGGCGTGCCGTCCGTAAAGAACACAACTACCTTCTGGGCATCCTCGCGGCCCGACATGTCGCGAGCAAGTTCAAGGCCGTAATCAGCCCGCGTGGCACCGGCAGGTTCGATCTGGCCGACCGTATTCTTAAGTTCCGTCGCAGCGCTATCAACACACGGCGTCAGGCTCTTCATGGTCTGCGAGTAGTTGTGCGTGTATCCCTGACGATCGCGATACGTATCGTTGCCGATCTCGTTTTTCTTTGCACCCGAAAACTTAACGATGGCAACCTGATGCCGCTTATTCGTATCTTTAATGCTCTTGTTTTGCTCGGCGATGGTGTCGATAAAGGAACTGGCAGCTGCCTTGAGTGCGTCGATGCGTTTGGTCGAATCGCTGTCACCCATGTCATTATCCATCGACCCGGAGGCATCAAGCACCATCACGATATCGAGCGGTTTAGTGACCAGCGACGTTGTGTCAGAAGTCGAAGACATCGTGGAGAGCGTCGTCACAAAGTCGGACTTTTCGTCCTGCGCTGGCTCGACCGTCTTGTCCGTCCAGATTCGGCCTACATAACGTGTCGTCAGGTCCTGCTCGCCGCCCGACGCCCAGTACTGCCAGCGGCCGGTGGTGTCAGGGTCGACTATCTTTCCGCTCACCGTCGGTCCGTCCATTCCGGTGCTGGACCTGGCGTTGGCCTCGGGCAGCATGGCAAATGCTGCAGCCGGCAACACCAGCACCACGGCCAGTATCACCGCCAAGAGACCCCTCGTGTACTTACTCATCGCGTCTCCCTTCTCGCGGTCTCAGACCTTGCAACAGCCTAAAGTTACGAAATGAGACACAATTTGGGCAGGTGACACATGTTCCAGATTCGGTTTTTGGCGTGAGACAAATGTCTCACCAAAGTTGAGACACGGCGTTTTCGCAGGAAAACGGGTGCGACTCAAGATGGACGGGGCAAAAGGGCCCGTTTTCCTCCATCCCCGAGGGAGCAGTCGACGGCGCTCGCCACGAAATGAGCCTATCTACTACGTTTAGTCCGGTACCCCCGACCACAATCGCGTTTCATGCAAAATCGCAGGCGTTCTACCTGCGGTTTTCTTTTCGCGTTTTTCGCCGTGGTTGAGGGTAGCCACCCAAACGTAGTAGATGGGCCTATTTCGTGGCAGACGGGTCACGCGGCAGCCCTCACAAGGCAAAAATGATCCGTTTCCCTCTGTCCACGGGAGATCAAGGGCTGCTACGGATATGGTGCTATTTCAAAACTATGCCGGATTACGGGGCTAAAGTCGGAGTCCTCATCCATACAGCCTTTTTTTGAAAAACGGCAAGCAGTCTACCTGCGGTTTTGTTTTTGCGATTTTCCGTATGGTCGGAGGTTCGCTGTCCAGCCCCGTAATCCGGCATAGTTTTTGTTCGCAGAGGCTTAACCGCGCGTTCACGCGCGG
>ERZ780162.2046-NODE-2046-length-13245-cov-4.644049_pt1 | contig 13245 bp, 14 predicted proteins | sample MGYA00511474_ERZ780162 | MGnify/ENA primary metagenome ERZ780162 (study PRJEB29588, sample SAMEA2143633) | human gut metagenome | biome: human gut; feature: human-associated habitat; material: faeces | place: Denmark | collected 2008/2010 ...
GCAGAAAGCTCTGTCTGACTACGATATCGGAGGTCGTTCCCCTTGCGGGAACGTGGATTGAAACATCACGATAGACACATATAGCAATCAAGTATTTACGTCGTTCCCCTTGTGGGAACGTGGATTGAAACTGGCTGTAGATGCGGAAGAAGGCACATACGGAAAGGTCGTTCCCCTTGTGGGAACGTGGATTGAAACCGAAGGAAAGCCGTCTGGTGACATACAGCACATGTCGTTCCCCTTGTGGGAACGTGGATTGAAACAATATGTACGCAAAAGTGTGGAACGACTGGTTTCGTCGTTCCCCTTGTGGGAACGTGGATTGAAACCTGCTGTCACTGATGAAGAATCCGCCAAAGAACTGTCGTTCCCCTTGTGGGAACGTGGATTGAAACACACAGGTACATATACGCCCGGTAGTGAGCAGGAGTCGTTCCCCTTGTGGGAACGTGGATTGAAACTGAAAAAACTGACTATGACCCCATCATTTACCCGGTCGTTCCCCTTGTGGGAACGTGGATTGAAACAGTGCATAATGAGAAGGCTGACAATCAGGATTACGTCGTTCCCCTTGTGGGAACGTGGATTGAAACTGTGACATTTATCCCGTCCAAGTGGACTTCCAGAGTCGTTCCCCTTGTGGGAACGTGGATTGAAACTCTTTGTGGAACGGACAGCAGATGAAGCCTGATCGTCGTTCCCCTTGTGGGAACGTGGATTGAAACTGAAAAATTGTAGTTTGTGGCTTTGATGTATTGAGTCGTTCCCCTTGTGGGAACGTGGATTGAAACTATGAGGACTAATAGTCCTCACCTTAATGTAGCGTCGTTCCCCTTGTGGGAACGTGGATTGAAACCGCAGTGCGCTTTTAACTCTGATGTGTACAGAGGTCGTTCCCCTTGTGGGAACGTGGATTGAAACATCACAATAACTTACGACGATGAAAACATACCAAGTCGTTCCCCTTGTGGGAACGTGGATTGAAACCCGATCATCTGTTGTTTTATCTGCTTCTGGTACAGTCGTTCCCCTTGTGGGAACGTGGATTGAAACGCCATTACGCTCCCACCGCCTTAATGTGCGGATGTCGTTCCCCTTGTGGGAACGTGGATTGAAACTTCGGCAATATGCACAAGGAGGATGATCTATGGCGTCGTTCCCCTTGTGGGAACGTGGATTGAAACCGATATCATCACCTGTTTTATCTACCCAGCGCACGTCGTTCCCCTTGTGGGAACGTGGATTGAAACGGACAGTAAAACCAGTAGATATCGTATTCCAGGTGTCGTTCCCCTTGTGGGAACGTGGATTGAAACGGCTCGATCCTCTGTACGTCAGCTTTTGCATCAAGTCGTTCCCCTTGTGGGAACGTGGATTGAAACAGTTTGAGCAGCGTTGAAAGCATTTTGCTTGTCTGTCGTTCCCCTTGCGGGAACGTGGATTGAAACTGTAACAGTAAGATTAAGTGAATCAAATTCTGATGGTCGTTCCCCTTGCGGGAACGTGGATTGAAACCGATCGATAGCGCAGAATTGAAAGCCTGGTATGAGGTCGTTCCCCTTGCGGGAACGTGGATTGAAACTCCAATTTTGGCCGCTTCATAAGCGGCTCGAATCTGTCGTTCCCCTTGCGGGAACGTGGATTGAAACCCGAAATACTCCATCATATCTTCCACGAAGTATGTCGTTCCCCTTGCGGGAACGTGGATTGAAACTCCTGCAGGTATTTGTTGTACGTATAATATTTGACGTCGTTCCCCTTGCGGGAACGTGGATTGAAACAGGACGCATACGGTGACACAAGACTGATCTGCCCGGTCGTTCCCCTTGCGGGAACGTGGATTGAAACGATAATTTAGGATTTTACCACGAAAACGCCTACCCGTCGTTCCCCTTGCGGGAACGTGGATTGAAACTGTTGACGTGATCCAAGGCCCCTCCGCAACCTTGTCGTTCCCCTTGCGGGAACGTGGATTGAAACAGGCGAAGAACGAGATGCAGGCAAAGACGGCGTAGTCGTTCCCCTTGCGGGAACGTGGATTGAAACTGCATTCCATTTGTTTTGTTTGTCGGCTTGTGCCGTCGTTCCCCTTGCGGGAACGTGGATTGAAACCACATAAATTGGTACGATGTCTCCCACCTGAAAGCGTCGTTCCCCTTGCGGGAACGTGGATTGAAACAAAATGGTTCAAAGGTGTAAAAATTAAGGAGGCAAGTCGTTCCCCTTGCGGGAACGTGGATTGAAACATACTTGTATACTGGCACGTCTCCGATGTTAGCGTCGTTCCCCTTGCGGGAACGTGGATTGAAACAGAACGCAAATAAGTTATAGGAGGAATTAACAACGTCGTTTCCTTTGCGGGAACGTGTATTGTACAAAATAAAGAGAGGTATTATATAGTAATGAAATATTTAGCGCACTGCAATGAAAAACACAGCCAGACCCTTAAGGATCATCTATTTGGAACAGCTGAACTTGCGAGTCGCTTTGCGGAAAGATTCGAAAAATCAGACTGGGGTTATTGCTGCGGCATGCTCCATGATATCGGGAAGTACTCCCTTGCATTTCAGGAGAAGATTAAGAATAACAGCGATAAACGAGTAGATCATTCTACTGCCGGAGCAAAAGTTTGTTTTGAAAAAGGCGGGATGTACGGGTTCATGAGTTACTGTATCGCCGGGCATCATTCGGGGCTGCCTGATCATGGGAGTTCTTCCGATGCGGGAAATGCGCCTACATTGGAGGGCAGAAAACGAAAACGGATTGAGGATTACAGCGCTTTTAAAAGTGAGATAAAGATTCCGGAAATAAATACAACACCATTTGATCCATTAACAGTGCCAGATCCGGATTTTTCATTAAGTGTGTTTATCAGGATGTTGTATTCCTGTTTGGTGGATGCGGATTTTCTGGATACAGAAAGATTCATGAAGAATGGGCAGACGCTGAGAGAGGCAGGAGAAGATATAAGTGTTCTTCTGGAAAGACTAAAAGATTATGTGGCAGATTGGCTGCAGAATGAAGACCAGGACACTGTAAACGGAAGAAGAACAGAAATACTCAGACACTGTTTCGAAAAAGGGCTCAGCGAAAGAGGAATATTCCAGCTTACTGTGCCGACCGGCGGCGGGAAAACGATCGCATCTCTGGCGTTTGCACTGCAGCATGCGGTGGAGAATCATATGGACCGGGTTATCTATGTGATTCCGTATACAAGTATCATTGAGCAGAATGCAGAGGTATTCCGCAGGATACTGGGAGATCAGAATGTGCTGGAAAATCACTATAATGTGGATTATGAAAGCTCGGAGGAATTAAAACCGATGCAGTTGGCGTCGGAAAACTGGGACAAGCCGGTGGTGGTGACGACGAATGTGCAGTTTTTTGAATCCTTGTTTGCAAATAAGTCCTCCAGATGCAGAAAGTTACATAATATAGCCAACAGTGTTATCATATTTGACGAAGCGCAGATGCTTCCTACAGATTATCTGAAGCCCTGCATTGCAATGATGGAGGAACTTGTTGGAAATTTCCGTTCGAGTATTGTGCTCTGTACAGCGACGCAGCCTTCTCTGACTCCATTTTTTCAGAGAAAACTTCCAGTCACTGAACTCTGTCCGAGGGTAGAAGAACAATTCCGCTTTTTTGAGAGAGTCACTTTCAAAAATATCGGAACTGTTTCAGAAGATGAATTGATCGAAAAGCTGGAACAGGAAGATCAGGCGCTGTGTATTGTCAACACGAAGAAACGGGCGCAGAGAATCTATCAGAAAATGAAAGGCGAAGGCGTATTCCATCTGTCTACGACGATGTATCCGAAACACAGACGGCGGATTCTGGAAAAAATCAGAAAGCTGGTGAAAGACGGACAGAAATGTATCCTGATCTCGACCAGCCTTGTGGAGGCAGGGGTTGATCTGGACTTTTGCGCTGTGTACAGACAGCTGGCAGGAGTTGATTCTATGATCCAGGCAGCAGGAAGATGCAACAGGGAAGGAAAACGGGATGTGGACGAAAGCTTTGCTTATATTTTTCAATTTGAAGAAAAAGAACATGTTCCCGGGCAGCAGCTCCAGATTGATGTATCGAAGATGTTGATTTCAGAGAATGAGGATATCTCATCACTGCACGGGATAGAAAAATATTTTGAAGCACTGTATCATTTTCGTGGGGAGAGTCTGGACAAAAAGAAGATTCTCGAAGAGTTTAAAGGGAAAAGATATAATTATGCCACGGCAGCACAGGAGTTTAAACTGATTGAGGAAAATACATTGACTGTCTTTGTCAGCAGAGAGGAAGAGGCGGAAGAACTTCTTCAGCAGATAAAATGTCAAGGATATACAAAGTCAGGGATGCGAAAAGCAGGCCAGTACTGTGTTCAGTTATACGAAAATGATATCCAGAAACTTCAGGGGGCAGGAATGCTCAGACCGATATCCGAGGACATTGAAAATTTCTTTGAGCTTGTTGACAAGGGACAGTATACAGAAGAGATTGGGCTGGATCTTGGAATAGAGTCAGGGGTGGCGGTAATTATGTGATAAAAACGGGAACGGTGCAAAAGAAGAACAAACTTTTGCACCGTTCCCGTTTTTACGTTATCGTAAATCTCATTATTTCAATCCTCAGGTTCCTGTCCCGACCACAAGAATATCATAACAGATAAAATATTTTATTTCAATGAATTTTACGATAACGGATATTGAAAATGTATTGCGTTTAGAGTATATGAGGAGTATAGTAACAATTAGGAAATAGATTGAATAATGGAATCGATGATATGAACGAAGGGAGAAAGCATGATCTTATATCACGGAAGCAGACAGATTGTAGAATATCCTGAAATAAGAAAAGCAAAATATAACAAAGATTTCTATTTCGGATTTTATTGTACGAGATACGAAGAGCAGGCAAAAAGATGGGCAGCACGTTATGGTGTAAATGGATATCTGAATAAATATGAGTATGTACCGGATAACAGGCTAAACTGCAAGGTGTTTACTGAGATGACAGAAGAATGGCTCGATTTTATCGTGGCATGCCGCAGCGGGAAGTCTCATAAATACGACATAGTAGAAGGCCCTATGGCAGACGATACGATTTATAATTACGTTCAGAACTATATGGATGGGAAAATTTCAAGAGCGGCGTTCTGGGAACTGGCAAAGTTTAAGTATCCGACGCACCAGATTAGTTTTCATACGGTTTCTGCACTTGACACTTTGAAATTTATAGGAAGTGAGGTTGTATATGGGAACAAAGAATAATAATGCACTTTTTTTTACATGCAGCCTGATTGAATATATCGGCCGCAGTATAAAGCGGACAAGACGTGAAGTTACAGAGTATCTGGGAAAGGATAGAATTAAGAGAATTTACGCGTATGCGGATGTCTTTCATTGTGAGCCTATTGAAAAAACGGCAGACGAGTTTATTGAAGAGGCGCATATGGCGGAAGGAAGTTTTGACAATGTGAAGGAATGCCGGTATACCGTTCCAGGCTATTGGGATATCGGGGAAGTATATGAGCGGTTGATTGAAGATATCTATGAGGATGAAAATCTACTGGAAGGGGTGTGGGAGGTTTACCATTCCTGGATTGACGGGCAGATTTCAGATTATAATACAGATTTCTATTATCAGCCGAGAGATTATATAGCAGAATGCTACAGGAAAGGAGAGGTTTTATAAATGAAACGAAGGAAGGAGGTCGAGCGATGGGAGTAGGTGTTAAGGTCAGAGTGTGGGGAAACTACGCGCTTTTCTCGCGCCCGGAGATGAAAGTTGAAAGATGTTCCTATGACGTTATGACCCCGTCGGCGGCAAGAGGAATCCTGGAGGCGGTCTACTGGCATCCGGGCATGCGATGGGTGATCGATAAGATCCATGTGGTCAATCCGGTCCAATTCACAAGTGTGCGCCGGAATGAAGTGAAGAGTAAAATACTTGCCAGTAATGTACTTCAGGTCTATAACGGTGCAAAGAAACCGTTGTACATAAGTACGAAGGCCGATATTGTCCAGCGGGCGTCGCTTATACTGCGGGATGTGGAATATGTGATCGAAGCACATTTCGAGATGACTGAGCGGGCGAATGAGACAGATAATCCGGGCAAATTTAAGGATATCATCATGCGGCGGCTGAGAAGAGGAGAATGCTTCCATATGCCATATTTCGGATGCAGGGAGTTTTCGGCGAATTTCTGCCTGTGCGAAGAGGAAGATATCAGGACAGCGTATGATGATGTGGAAGAAAAAGATCTGGGATTTATGCTTTTTGACATGGATTACTCGGACAGGAATAATATTCAGCCGATGTTTTTTCGCGCGGTCATGAAGCGGGGCGTCCTGGATCTGAGGGACTGTGAGGTGATACGATGATCTTACAGGCATTGGTAAATCATTATGAAAATCTTGAGAAACAGGGAAAAGTGGATCAGGAAGGCTGGTGTAAAGCGAAGGTTTCCTATGCGGTCAACCTGTCAAGAGATGGAGAAATTTTAGGTATCCTTTCTTTGAAGATAGAAGAAGAGCGTGGAAAAAAGAAAGTGTGGGTTCCCCGGCAGATTAAGGTTCCGGAGATGGTAACCCGTTCTTCTGGTGTCTCGGCTAATTTCCTGTGCGACAACTCAAAGTATATCCTGGGGATTGATGCGGACGGGACAAATCAGAGAGTACGTGACTGCTTTGAAGCGGCTAAGAAAAAGCATCTGTCACTGCTTCGTGAAACAGAAGGTGAGATGGCAGAGGCGGTCAGAAGGTTTTTTGAAACGTGGGATCCGGAGAAGGCATCGGAATGTGCTGAGATTAAAGAAAGATGGGAAGACATCATAGATGGAGGAAATCTGATCTTCTGCATGGGCATAAATTATGCACAGGATGATCCGTTTATACAGAAGGCATGGGAAAATGCAAGAAATAAATCTTCAGAAGACGGGCAGACAGGAATCTGTCTTGTGACGGGAAAAGAAGCAGAGATATCCAGAATACACAAAACCATTAAAGGGGTTCCGGGAGCCCAGTCCAGCGGTGCGGCTCTGGTTTCGTTTAACGCACCGGCCTTTGAATCCTATGGAAAAGAGCAGAGCTATAACGCGCCTGTCGGGAAATATGCGGAATTTGCTTATACCACAGCATTGAATTATCTGCTGAATCAGAGAGAATATACATTTCAGCTTGGTGATTCCATGATCGTATACTGGTCAGAAAGCGCGGAGGAAGAGTATCAGGCGGCATTTTTCGGAGCGGCTGATCCGAAACCCGACAATCAGGAAGAAATAAAAGGAATATTTGACAATCTGAAAACGGGTATGCCGATTTCTATCGGAAATTTTACTTTAGATCCGGACCAGAGATTTTATATCTTTGCGCTTGCCCCGAATGCGGCGAGACTTTCTGTACGTTTTTTCTATCAGGATTCTTTTGGAAACATCTTGAAGAATCTGTCTTCGCATTACGAGAGAATGTCAATTGTAAAACCATCTTGGGGGAGCAGAGAATATATGGGAGTCAGGGATATGCTTTCGGAGACAGTTAACCAGAACTCAAAGGACAAAACTCCTGTCCCCAATATGGCGGCGCTCGTACTTCAGGCAATCCTGTCAGGCGCCAGGTATCCGGCAAGTCTTTATACAGATGTTCTTATCCGGATTCGCGCAGAGCAGGGCAATGTTACCTGGGGGAGAGCAGGGGTCATCAAAGCATATCTGATACGAAATGGAAGCTGGAAGGAAGGAGAGAACTATATGGGACTGAATGAAGAGAGCATGGAGCCTGCTTATGTACTTGGAAGGCTGTTTTCTGTATTAGAATCAATTCAGATGGATGCAAACCCGGGAATCAAGGCGACGATCCGCGACCGTTATTTTAATTCCGCGTGTGCGACGCCTGCATCGATCTTCCCGGTGCTTATAAAATTGAAGAACAGTCATATGAAAAAACTGGAGCGGGACAAAGGCGGCGCTAAAGTATATTACGAGAAACTGCTGACTGAGCTTATGGGCAAATTGGATGAATATCCGAAACGTCTGTCATTGGAAGAACAGGGAAAATTCATTCTCGGATATTATCATCAGGTACAGAAAAAGTACGAAAAGAAGGAGGAAAAGTAGATGAGCGAAGTGATCAAAAACAGGTATGAGTTTGTAGTGCTGTTTGATGTGGAAAACGGAAATCCTAATGGAGATCCCGACGCCGGCAATATGCCGAGGATCGATCCTGAAAGCGGGCTGGGGCTTGTGACAGACGTATGCCTGAAGCGGAAAATCAGAAATTATGTTGAGACAGTTAAAGAAGATACAGAGGGATTTAAGATCTATATTAAGGAAGATGTACCTCTCAACAGAAGTGACAGAGAGGCGTGTAAAAGTCTTGGAATCGAGGAGACAGAAGATAAAAAAGTGACAGATGCGCTGAAAAAATTAAAGAAAAGCGATCCGGATGCGGATATCAAATTAAGAGATTATATGTGCAGAAATTTTTATGACATTCGTACATTTGGTGCTGTTATGACAACTTTTGTGAAGGCTTCATTAAACTGCGGGCAGGTCAGAGGTCCGGTACAGATTGGATTTGCGAGGAGCATTGATCCGGTCATCAGCCAGGAAGTCACGATTACAAGAGTGGCGATCACCACTGAGAAAGATGCGGAAAACAAAAGCACCGAGATGGGAAGAAAGAGTATTGTTCCCTATGGATTGTATCGTGCAGAGGGATATGTATCTGCGAATCTTGCCAGAAGAGTGACAGGTTTTTCAGAAGAGGATCTGGAGCTGCTGTGGGAAGCAATCATCAATATGTTTGAAAATGACCACTCAGCTGCGAGAGGAAAAATGGCAGTACGTGAACTGATCGTATTCAAACACAGCAAAGAACTGGGAGACTGCCCGGCATATAAACTGTTTGATGCAGTGGAAGTCAAGAAAAAGGAAGATGTGGAATATCCGAGAAAGTACCAGGACTATACAGTGGAAGTACACGAAGAGAAGATACCGGATTCAGTTGAAGTGAAAAGGATGGTATGATGGAATATTCGGAAGATGATTATCTGATGATTTCAGGAATCCAGCATTTCAAATTCTGCCGGAGACAGTGGGCTCTGATCCATATTGAACAGCAGTGGGCGGAAAATGTACATACTGTCACAGGAGAGCTGATGCATAAAAAGGTGCATGATCCTACTCTTAGGGAAAAGAGAAAGGACGTCATCATTGCCAGAGCCCTTCCGGTCTCTTCCAGAGAACTGGGGATCAGCGGCGAGTGTGATCTGGTGGAGTTTCATAAATGTGAGGATGGGATAAAGCTGCATGGTCACAGAGGGCTTTACTCGATTTATCCGGTGGAATATAAAAAAGGAAAACCTAAACTGTCAGAGGAGGATAAGCTTCAGCTGGCGGCACAGGCAATGTGCCTGGAAGAGATGTTTTCCACGCAGGTACCGGAAGGAGCAATATTTTACGGTGAGACAAGAAAGCGCGAAGCTGTGGAGATTACAGAAGAGCTGCGTACTGAGGTGAAAAATATGTTTCGTGAGATGCATGAATATTATGCAAGAAAGTATACGCCAAAGGTGAAATACAGCAAGTCCTGTAATGCGTGTTCTCTCAAGGACATCTGTCTGCCCAGACTCGGAAAGTCGGTTTCAGTGAAAACATATATTGATCAGATGCTGAAGGAGGAAGAAGAATGAGAAAACTGCTGAATACATTGTATGTTACTTCTGAAAACAGCTATCTGTCTCTGGACGGGGAAAATATAGTTGTCCTTGAGGATCAGAAAGAATTGGGAAGGATACCGCTTCATAATCTGGAAGGAATCGTTTCCTTTGGCTATCGTGGGACAAGTCCGGCATTGATGGGGGCTTGTGCGGAACGGAATATTTCGCTGTGTTACCTTACGCCGCAGGGAAAATTTCTGGCGCGTGTCTCTGGAAGGGTCAAAGGAAATGTGATTTTAAGAGAGCAGCAGTATGCAAGTAAAAACGACGAGAAGATCAGTTTGGAGATCGCAAGAAACTGTATACTGGGAAAGGTATATAATGCCAGGTGGGTTCTGGAACGAGCCATGAGAGACCATGCAATGCAGATTGACACGGACCGAGTGAAAGATGCATCTACTTTTCTGAAAAATGCTTTGGAAAGGATACGGGACGCGGAATCGAAAGAGCAGCTCAGAGGTTATGAGGGAGAAGCGGCCAGCATTTATTTTGGAGTGTTTGATGAATTGATACTTCAGCAGAAAAAGGATTTTGTATTCAGAGGCAGAAATAAGCGTCCGCCTCTTGATAATGTGAATGCACTGTTGTCTTTTGTATACACGTTACTGACAAACAGTATTACTTCAGCTCTGGAAAGTGTAGGGCTGGATCCCTATGTAGGATATCTTCACACAGATCGACCGGGCAGAGCTTCACTGTCTTTGGATATGATAGAGGAACTCAGGGCAATCCTTGCCGACCGTTTTGTTCTGACATTGATCAATAAGAAGATTATCAGCGGGAAGAATTTTACTGTGAAAGAAAACGGTGCGGTACTTATGGACGATGAGTTGCGGAAGAAGGTGCTGGCAGAATGGCAGAACAAGAAAAAGGAAACTATTACGCATCCTTACCTGAAAGAAAAAGTAGAATGGGGGATGGTTCCTTATGTTCAGGCGATGCTCCTTGCGCGATACTTAAGAGGCGACTTGGACGGTTATCCAGTATTCCTGTGGAAGTGAGGTGGGAAAATGCTCGTATTGATCACATATGATGTGAATACTGAGACTGCCGCAGGAAGAAAGAGACTGCGGAAAGTTGCAAAGCAATGCACTAATTATGGCAGACGAGTGCAGAATTCTGTTTTCGAATGCATTCTGGATAATGCACAGTGTGTTACCCTGAAGGCAATATTGGCAGATATCATTGATGAGAGCGTTGACAGCCTGAGGTTCTATTATCTGGGAAATAAGTATCAGACAAAGGTGGAACATATGGGTGTAGATCGCGGAATTGCAGTAGATGATACATTGATTTTGTGATAATATAAGAGTGCGAATAAGAAGCAGACATAAAAATGCCGGGGGATTCGCACTCTAAAATATGCACAAATGAAGTGGAATGTAGAAAAAAGAGGGGATGGGAAAAGGGGAAAATTAAGTATATAAAATGATAATTTGTTGATTTTTGCTGAAAATTGGAATGAATTTTTGGCTGAAATTGCTGTCGCTCCCTTCGTGGGAGCGTGGATTGAAACGTGACACTAACTATCAGGAAGAAGCCCTGATCGACGTCGCTCCCTTCGTGGGAGCGTGGATTGAAACTTATTGTGTCTTTGTAGATGTTCATCAGATTATGGTCGCTCCCTTCGTGGGAGCGTGGATTGAAACCAGAGAAGAACCAACAACGCCATCAATAAAGGTTGTCGCTCCCTTCGTGGGAGCGTGGATTGAAACTGAAGACAGCGGAGCAAAAGATCCTCACGATGTGTCGCTCCCTTCGTGGGAGCGTGGATTGAAACAATGATAATCATCGACATGAGCCGGAGGCGAAACATGTCGCTCCCTTCGTGGGAGCGTGGATTGAAACGCGAGAACGGCAAACAAAACAAACAAGCTGAACAAACGTCGCTCCCTTCGTGGGAGCGTGGATTGAAACAGTGAAAACGCCGATCCGGTCACACTGATGGAAAGGTCGCTCCCTTCGTGGGAGCGTGGATTGAAACCTGGTAATTTGTGTCACGAAACCAGTCGTTCCATAGTCGCTCCCTTCGTGGGAGCGTGGATTGAAACATGCGGAACAATGCATATGCGACCGGGTTCAATGCGTCGCTCCCTTCGTGGGAGCGTGGATTGAAACCTAACGATACAGTCGAGATGAATGTCAACATGGCGTCGCTCCCTTCGTGGGAGCGTGGATTGAAACCGATCAGCTTATAATGTTTCGCCTCCGGCTCATGGTCGCTCCCTTCGTGGGAGCGTGGATTGAAACAGTGATTTCCCGGAGATTTTCTGGAAGCTGTGACAGTCGCTCCCTTCGTGGGAGCGTGGATTGAAACCGGTGACTGGGAAGGCGAAAGCTGGTGTAACCGGTCGCTCCCTTCGTGGGAGCGTGGATTGAAACAAGTCAGTGTCTGAGATCGAGGAAGGATGGGCAACCGTCGCTCCCTTCGTGGGAGCGTGGATTGAAACTGATTTACATATGCGCGCGCCTCTGCAATAGCGGTCGCTCCCTTCGTGGGAGCGTGGATTGAAACTTATAAGATGTATCCGAGCTGTATCTTGATGCAGTCGCTCCCTTCGTGGGAGCGTGGATTGAAACAAGGTCGGTAAAATGATTAAGAAAGACGGATCAGGTCGCTCCCTTCGTGGGAGCGTGGATTGAAACACCTCTCTGTGGTGACGGTAAGCATGTAGTGAAGGTCGCTCCCTTCGTGGGAGCGTGGATTGAAACAGCGGAATATCAGTGTATGTAGAAACTGTGTTTTCGTCGCTCCCTTCGTGGGAGCGTGGATTGAAACTATGTGTGACATACTAGGTGCAATTAGATAGTATCGTCGCTCCCTTCGTGGGAGCGTGGATTGAAACTTTTGTCATAGATTCCATAGATTCCGATCGGGTCGAAGTCGCTCCCTTCGTGGGAGCGTGGATTGAAACTACAGCGTGCATGGCATATACAGCTAGGTATGTTGTGGTCAAGCATTTTTGTAACACTTGTGGCTAAAAAATATCGATTTATGCAATTCGAGCTTGATATGGTGTTTGATACCCATTGAAACTATGAGGGCGCACATGATTATACGTGACATATGCAAATTCCTCCACCGTCTGATAGAGTGCCTCCTCAGTACGAAATTCATATAGATTTGTGCATTCATTCTTCAAGGTATTGAAATACCGTTCCATTGGTGCGTTGTCATACGGGCATCCAGCTTTACTCATACTTTGTGTTACATGAACAGATTCACAATACTCAACGAATGCTTTTGATGTATACTGTGTCCCTTGATCACTATGAAGGAGTAATTCTCCTTTCCGCATCGGCTGCGAATCCAAGGCTTTCTGCAAAGTACGGATGGCAAGTTCTGATGTGATATGGCGATCCGTTATACTCGCAATGATGCTACGGTCATAGAGATCAAGAATACTGCAGTTATAACGTACCTCCCCATTTTTCAAGAACAGGTAGGTGAAATCTGTACACCATTTTTGATTTGCCCGCTCAGCAGTGAAATTTTGAGCCAGCTTATTCTCAAATACCTTGTGTGGCTTC
>ERZ780162.2055-NODE-2055-length-13212-cov-4.235616_pt1 | contig 13212 bp, 9 predicted proteins | sample MGYA00511474_ERZ780162 | MGnify/ENA primary metagenome ERZ780162 (study PRJEB29588, sample SAMEA2143633) | human gut metagenome | biome: human gut; feature: human-associated habitat; material: faeces | place: Denmark | collected 2008/2010 ...
CCAGCTTCGCCAGTCTTTCCTGAAGCTTCTCTCTGTCGAAGTCAGAGGTGGTCTCCTCGATCTGCTTCTTGATCTGGGAAATTCTGGCCTGGATATCAGCCTTGTCGCCCTCGCCGTCAACGATAACGGTGTTCTCCTTCTGAACCTTAACGGATTTTGCACGGCCCAGATCGGACAGCTGCGTCTCCTTCAGGTCAAGGCCGAGTTCTTCGCTGATCACCTTGCCGCCGGTCAGGATTGCGATATCCTGCAGCATCTCTTTTCTTCTGTCGCCATAGCCGGGAGCCTTAACAGCAACCACATTGAAGGTGCCGCGCAGCTTATTGACGATCAGGGTGGTAAGAGCCTCGCCCTCAACGTCCTCGGCGATGATCAGCAGCTTCGCGCCGTTCTGAACCACCTGCTCCAGCAGAGGCAGGATCTCCTGAATGTTTGCAAGCTTCTTATCGGTGATAAGGATATAAGGGTTATCCAGAACCGCTTCCATCTTATCCATATCGGTGCACATATAAGCGGAAATATATCCTCTGTCAAACTGCATACCTTCTACCAGGTCGAGCTCGGTCTGCATGGTCTTGCTCTCTTCGATGGTGATGACGCCGTCTCCGGAAACCTTCTCCATCGCATCTGCAACCATTGCGCCCACTTCGTCATTTCCTGCGGAAATGGAAGCGACTCTTGCAATGTGCTCCTTGCCGTTTACCTTGGAGCTCATCTTCTGAATGGCCTCTACTGCGCAGTCAGTAGCCTTCTTCATACCCTTTCTCATGATGATCGGGTTAGCACCTGCTGCCAGGTTCTTCATGCCTTCATTTACCATTGCCTGAGCCAGAACGGTAGCGGTGGTGGTGCCATCGCCTGCTACATCGTTGGTCTTGGTGGCAACTTCCTTTACCAGCTGTGCTCCCATGTTCTCATAGGGATCCTTCAGCTCGATCTCCTTTGCGATGGTCACACCGTCGTTGGTGATCAGCGGTGCACCGTAGGACTTATCCAGAACAACGTTTCTTCCTTTCGGTCCAAGGGTTACTCTTACTGTATTTGCTACCTGATCCACACCGGACATCAGGGCTGTACGGGCATCAGCGCCGTATTTAATTTCCTTTGCCATAATAATCAGCCTCCATAATTTTGTTTTTCATATACATCCTGTACACTCTGGCGCATATCCGCGTCAGGTACGATTGCCGTCAGACAGGATATTCTTATTCGATAATTGCCAGAACGTCGGACTGTTTTACGATGATGTATTCCTGATCATCATCGAGTTTTACTTCCGTTCCCGCATATTTGGAATAGATCACCTGATCTCCAACCTTCACTTCCATTTTGACTTCCTTGCCGTCAACCATTCCGCCGGGGCCTACAGCGATGACTTCCGCCTGCTGGGGCTTCTCCTTGCTCTGTCCGGGAAGAACGATTCCGGATTTGGTGGTCTCTTCAGCTTCGAGCTGCTTTAATACAATCCTGTCGCCTAAAGGTACTAATTTCATAAAAATGCCTCCTTGATTGAATACTTCGATTCAGTATTATTTAGGCTGTTAGCACTCACTTATGTTGAGTGCTAAACACTATACATATATTATGTTTTCGCCCTTTTTTATGCAACGTCATTAGCGGGAAAGAGCAATCTTTTTCCTTGAACTTTTTCTTTATTTCTTCTGTTTTCTCATGTTTTCTTAATTTTTAATTTTTTTATTTCTTTTTCAGCTGCCTGTTACAGCCCCAGGCCAAGCCGGATGAGTCCCAGGACTAACAGATGAGCCGGATAAAAGACATAGAAAAACCATTTGGAAAATCGTCCGCTCCGCTTTCCCTTCTTTCCATTATAAAAGCAAAGAATCACAATTCCCGATATCACGATTCCCAGACAGGAGGCCAGCGCATGTCCCAGCGCCGGAAGGGGAGCGATTTGCATTACATCCGACAGCCAGTTGAAAAGAGCAAACAGAACAGCCGCAAAACCGAAGGCAGCCGCCTGCTTTTTCCGGTTTCCCGCCGCCCGGTCAAAAAGGATCGTATAAATGGCCGCAAGCAGGGACCAGTCGCAGAACAGGGTGACGAGCACCAGCAGAACCACCAGCAGATTCCGGACAAAGCCGTTGGAGACCCGATGGCGCACATGCAGAATCAGGAAACAGAAGAAGAGCGTGAAGAGCATGTTCAGCATGCCAAACTGCAGGGCCATCACATAGGGAACCTGGGAAATCAGGGCGAAGATGAGAAGTCTGAGGGCATAGTTTTTTCTGGAATGGGTGTACTGATACCCTTCCACCAGAAAAAAGCACATCGTCACTGCCGTGAAATAGCCGATGTCTGTCATCACCTCAAACCATACGCTTTCCGGCGGTACGAAGGCATTGGCCACATGGTTGATGAACATGGTCAGCATGGCGAAATATTTGATCGCGTCACGGCTGATGCACGGATTCTGCCAGACGCTGATTGCCTTTTCTTTGTTTTCCATAGTCATTTCCTATATTTCTACCTCCATCCCGTCATAGGACACCACAAATCCATACTTCTCCGCCACAGGCACCATCTCATCATAGGTGACGCCGCCGTTATGGGTGAAATGGTTCGCCACATAGACGGTGCTTTCGTCCGCGAGCCCTTCCATCACCAGCCGGTCACGGATCTGCTCATTTGCCGCAAAGCCCATGTGGCCGCTGCTGTTTGCGTGAATCGAATGGGTGGAATCAAAGCTCACCAGATTCAGCTTCACCGGATGGCTGATCAGATACTCCCAGGTTTTCTCCGGAAACAGACCCGTATCGTTGGCGTACAGAAGCGCCTTCCCATCCTTTTCAATGAGATAGATCACCGGCTCGCAGCGCACGTCATGCTGTGCCGCCAGCGGAGTGATCTTATACCCTTCCGCCTCAAAGGGCTCAAAGGCCCTGATCCGGACCGGCACCACCCGGTTCTCCATCACGTTATGATCCGCATAGCCCGTTCCCTTGTCTATGGCCGCAACCACCTTCGCATATGCCGGATAGGTTCCATATATGAAAAGAGGCTGTCCATCGATGCCGTGAGCGAATTCCTCCTGCCGGTTGAGAAGCTCATCCTGGTACAGATGATCCTCATGGTCATGAGTGATGAGACAGGTATGGATATCCGGCAGATTCAGGCCGTAAAACAGGCTGTGGACATAGGTGTCCGCATTCAGATCCAGAAGCAGCGTGTCGTCTATGACTGCCTGGCTCCTCGTCCGGATGTTCCTCCCTCCGGCCCTTCTGCTCCTCTCGCATACCTCGCATTTGCAGAAAGCGGCAGGCACTCCCTCGCATGCCGCAGTTCCCAGATATCTGATTTTCATCGTCTTTCCCTCCATACCGAAACACTTTGTGTTTAAAGCAATCGGATAGAGGAAGTGCCTTCCCCTCTCCGATTACGCGATGCGCCGGAATCTTTTCTGATTATCACTTTTTTCCCGAATAAATGCAAGCTTCTTTTCCGCAAAAACAAAATTCAGGATTTGATCATTCTGACCCAGTTCTGAAAGGAAAAAATAATTCGCACAAAAAATCCTGAAAACAGGCCCTTTTGCGGAAAAAGATGATAAAATATAAAAAAATTTTTCCGCAAAGGAGAGGTTATGGGCAGAAGAGAAGACAGAATCCGCAGGAAGCTGGAAAAAGACCCGGCTATGGAATGTAATAAGGTCAGGCAGAAATACTGCCCGGACCTGTTCCGGGATTTTGCAGACACAAAGGACCCGCGCAACCCCAGTTATACGGACTATTCCAACAGGGAGCTGCTGGGTACCATGTTTTATAAAGGAGTCGCCGGTATCACGAGCATGCAGGCCATGACAGACGAATTCAATAAGGACCATGTTGTGAAAAACCTGTACCGGTTTATGGGTGGAAAGGAAAAGGAATTCCTGCCGCACGGGGTCACGGTCAATGAGTACTTTGAAAGGCTGGATCCGGAAGAATTGCAGAAAGTGCAGCAGAAGCAGGTCTATGGGCTGATCCGCAGCAAAGCGTTTTATGATGCGAGATTTCGGAAGAAGTGGCTTGTGATCGTAGACGGGACGCAGACATACTCAGGGAGCCGGAAGCTGCATGATGGATGCCTGGAACGGCATTATAAGAAAGGGACAGAAGAAGAAACGGTCAATTACCATTGCGATGTACTGGAGGCCAAAATCGTACTTGGGGAAAAGCTGGTCGTAAGCATAGGAAGCGAATTCATAGAGAATAACGGGGAGGACGCAGAGAGACAGAAAAATATGGGGGAGGAAGAAAGGAAACAGGATTGTGAAACCAAAGCGTTTCAAAGGCTGGCAGGGAAGATAAAGAAGGCATTTCCGCGTCTGCCGCTGATTCTGCTGGCGGACAGCCTGTACGCATCGGAACCGGTGATGGATCTCTGCCGTGGGAATGGCTGGGGATTTATCATCCGGTATAAAAGCGGGAGTATCCCGGGCGTGACAGAGGAGTATGAAAAAATCCCGGAAAAAGGGAGGTCAGGGCATGCGGAATTCGTCAATGAGATTGATTACAGAGGAAAGCCTGTAAACATGGTGAGGTATTGGGAGGAAGCAGAGGAAAAGGGGAAAAAGGTAAGGAAAGAATACCAGTTTCTGACGGGTATCAGAATCACAGAAAAGAATGCGGAAAAGGTAGTGGAAGCGGGGAGGAAACGGTGGAAAATAGAAAATGAAGGGTTCAACCGCCAGAAGAACTGGCAGGGAGATATCACGCATGCGTGCAGCCATAATGCGGAAGCGATGAAGAATCATTACCTGATGACGCAGATATCAGATATGGTGAAGCAGCTGTATGAATGGTTCGTGCTGGAAGCAGGAGGGATAAGGAAGAGACAAAAAAATATATCTTCCGACCTGTTGAAAAGCTTTGGCGAGCAGAAAACAGAGAGGGAAGATATAAGAAGGAATGATACGCAAAGCGTACCAGCCGACTAGAGTAAGTATAGCAGAAAGAAGGGATGCCTGCCAAGAGGGAAAAGGAAAAACTTATCCACAAAAAGAGAAAGAGCAGGAAAAAAGAGGCCTGAAAAGTGGATAACTTTTCAAATTTCCATAAAAGATCTGAATAAGACCTGAAAAAAGGAATTCAGAAGAAAGAGGCAGGATATGAAGTTATTTACCTTTCAAAACTGGCTTTGACAGCTGAGGATTGAAAAAGCCCGTGTTTTTACGTATAATGGTTACCTGGAAACGGCCGCAGGCGGAAAAGCCCCGCGAAAAAGGGCGAAAATGCAGAGAGCGGACTTTTCCTTCATACCAGATAAAAAACGGAGGAGCATCGATGGGAAACGTAAGGCGTATCTATGTGGAGAAGAAGGCCCCTTTTGCCGTGAAGGCAAAGGAGCTGAAGGGAGATCTGAAAAATTACCTGAATCTGAAAACGATTGAGGATGTTCGGATTTTCATCCGGTATGATGTGGAGCACATCAGTGACGAAGTGTTTGAGCGCGCGTGCAGGACGGTATTTTCAGAGCCGCCGGTGGACGAGCTGTACCGGGAGGAGATCGATATTCCGGAGAATGCGCATGTGTTTTCCGTGGAATATCTGCCTGGACAGTTCGACCAGAGGGCGGATTCTGCAGTGCAGTGTGTGAAATTCCTGAACGAGGAGGAAAATCCCATCATCCGCACGGCGACCACCTATCTGATCACAGGAAGCCTTACCGATGAGGAATTCGGACAGATCAAAGCCTACTGCATCAACCCGGTGGATTCCAGGGAAACGGGCATGGTGAAGCCGGATACGCTGGAAACTGTTTACGAAGAGCCTGAGGACGTAAAGGTGCTGGACGGCTTTGCGCACCTTCCGGAAACGGAGCTGAAGGCGCTGTACGATTCCCTTGGACTGGCGATGACCTTCCGGGATTTTCAGCATATACAGAATTATTTTGCGGGAGAGGAGCACAGGGATCCGACCATGACGGAGATCCGGGTGCTGGATACATACTGGTCTGACCACTGCCGTCATACCACCTTCTCCACAGAGCTGAAGAATGTGGAATTTGAGGACGGCTATTACAGCGAGCCTATCAAGAAGGCCTATCAGAGCTATCTGGATACCAGAGAGGAGCTTTTCGCGGGAAGGAAGGACAAGTTCGTCTGCCTGATGGATCTGGCGCTGGCGGGAATGCGTAAGCTGAAGAAGGAAGGAAAGCTTGCGGACATGGAGGAATCTGAGGAGATCAACGCCTGCTCCGTCATCGTTCCGGTGGAAATGGATTACGGAAATGGCCCGGAGACGGAAGAATGGCTGGTGTTCTTCAAGAATGAGACGCACAACCATCCCACGGAAATCGAGCCCTTCGGCGGCGCTGCCACCTGTCTGGGCGGTGCGATCAGGGATCCCCTTTCCGGCCGCGGCTATGTATACCAGGCCATGCGTGTGACGGGTGCGGCGGATCCCACGGTTCCGGTGGCGGAGACTCTGAAGGGAAAGCTTCCCCAGAAGAAGCTGGTGCGCGGCGCCGCAGACGGCTATTCCTCCTATGGAAACCAGATCGGTCTTGCCACAGGCTACGTGAAGGAGATCTATCATCCCAACTATGTTGCGAAGAGAATGGAAATCGGCGCGGTGATGGGAGCGGCTCCCCGCAAAAATGTGGTGCGCGCTTCCTCCGATCCGGGCGATATCATCATTCTGCTCGGAGGGCGGACCGGAAGGGACGGCTGCGGCGGCGCGACCGGCTCATCCAAAGTGCATACGGAGGAGAGCATCGAGACCTGCGGCGCAGAGGTACAGAAGGGAAATGCGCCTACGGAAAGAAAGATCCAGAGACTGTTCCGGAGAGAAGAAGTCAGCCGTCTGATCAAAAAGTGCAATGATTTCGGAGCAGGCGGTGTGTCCGTCGCAATCGGAGAGCTGGCGGACGGTCTTCGTGTCGAACTGGACAAAGTTCCGAAAAAGTATGCCGGACTGGATGGAACAGAGATCGCGATCTCGGAATCTCAGGAGAGGATGGCTGTTGTTGTCGATCCGAAAGATGCTGAACAGTTTATGAAATATGCAAAAGAAGAGAATCTTGAGGCTACAGAAGTGGCGGTCGTTACAGAGTCTCCGCGCCTTGTTCTTGTTTGGAGAGGAAAGGAGATCGTCAATATCTCGAGAGCATTCCTGAATACGAACGGCGCACATCAGGAAACTGATGTGGAAGTGGAGATGCCGAGCCGGGCTGACAGTCTCTTTAACCGGCAGGAGATCGGCGACGTGAGAGAAAAATGGCTGTCTACACTTGCGGATCTGAATGTCTGCTCACAGAAAGGACTTGTGGAAATGTTTGACGGTTCTATCGGCGCCGGCTCTGTATTCATGCCGCACGGTGGAAAGTATCAGATGACCGAGACACAGGCAATGGTCGCAAAAGTGCCTGTCCTGCATGGAAAGACGGACAGTGTGTCCATGATGAGTTTTGGATTTGATCCCTATCTGTCAAGCTGGAGTCCGTATCACGGAGCTGTTTATGCCGTGACAGAATCCGTGGCGAAAATCGTCGCTGCGGGCGGAGACTACAGAAAGATCCGCTTTACTTTCCAGGAATATTTCAGAAGGATGACAGAAGATCCGAAGAGATGGAGCCAGCCGTTCGCAGCTCTGCTGGGAGCGTATGCAGCACAGATCGGATTTGGCCTTCCGTCGATCGGCGGAAAGGACAGTATGTCGGGAACATTCCAGGATATCGATGTGCCGCCCACACTTGTATCCTTTGCGGTTGATATGGCTGTAGAGAAGGATATCATCACTCCGGAGCTGAAGAAAGCAGGAAACAAGCTTGTATGGCTCAGGATCGAGAGAGATGAGGATGATCTTCCGATATACAGCAGTGTTATGGAACAGTATGGGAAGTTTACCGAGGATATCAGGAACGGAAGGATCATTTCAGCATATGCGCTTGACCGGCATGGAGTCATCGCGGCAGTGAGCAAGATGGCGTTCGGAAATGCAATGGGAGTGAAACTGGAGCACAACATGGATCCTCGTGATCTGTTTGCGCCCGCGTTTGGAGATATTATTGCGGAAGTTCCGGATGGCCAGACAGGCAGTCTTGCCATCACCTACACCGTGATCGGAGAGGTTACAGAGAACGGCAGGTTTGAATACGGAAATACAGAGATCAGTCTTGCTGAGGCTGAAAAGGCATGGACAGGAACGCTGGAGCAGGTATTTGCAACAAAATCTCCGTCAGATTCACAGGAGCCTGTGGAGGAAAAGATTTATCATTCTGCAGGGGTTCATATCTGCAGCCATAAGATCGCGCAGCCGACCGTATTTATTCCCGTATTCCCGGGTACAAACTGTGAATATGACAGCGCAAGGGCTTTTGAGCGCGCCGGCGCAAAGGTGATCACAAAAGTATTCCGGAATCTTGACGCGGAAGATATCAGGGCATCCGTTGATGAGTTTGAGAAAGCGATCAGCCAGGCACAGATGATCATGTTCCCGGGCGGGTTTAGCGCCGGAGATGAGCCGGATGGTTCTGCGAAGTTTTTTGCTACTGCATTCCAGAACGCAAAGATCAAGGAAGCGGTAGAAAAACTGCTCAATGAACGAGATGGTCTTGCACTGGGAATCTGTAACGGTTTCCAGGCTCTGATCAAACTCGGTCTTGTGCCGTACGGAGAGATCGTAGGCCAGGCAGAAGATTCTCCGACACTGACTTATAACACGATCGGACGCCACATCTCCAAGATGGTCTACACGAAGGTTGTGTCAGACAAATCTCCATGGCTTCAGGGAGCAGAGCTGGGCGGCGTCTATACGAATCCGGCGTCTCATGGCGAGGGAAGATTTGTGGCAGGAGGAGAATGGCTTGACAAGCTCTTTGAGAACGGTCAGGTTGCCACTCAGTACTGTGACCCGGAGGGAAATGTCACCATGTCCGAAGAATGGAATGTGAATGGATCCTACCGGGCGATCGAGGGAATAACCAGCCCAGACGGCAGGGTGCTCGGAAAGATGGCACATGCAGAACGGCGCGGAGATTCTGTTGCTGTCAACATTTATGGAGAACAGGATATGAAGATCTTTGAATCCGGAGTAAATTATTTTAAGTAATCATGGCAAAATGCGGGGATATGCCGGTGCAGACAGCGGCGGTATCCCCGCAATTAAAGCACTTGAAGGAATTGTTTAAAAAAATTTGAAAATTTATTAAAAAAAGTGTTGACATATGCCGGAATATGATAGTATAATAGCAAAGCGGGTTGCGGGAAAGCAATAAAAACCGTAGAGAATATGGGGTCTTAGCTCAGCTGGGAGAGCATCTGCCTTACAAGCAGAGGGTCATAGGTTCGAGCCCTATAGGCCCCATATAAAACCTAATTTCATATGGCGGAATAGCTCAGTTGGCTAGAGCACACGGTTCATACCCGTGGTGTCGCTGGTTCAAATCCAGTTTCCGCTACTCAGAGACGCCGGAATTTTCCGGCGTTTTTCTTTTTCTGTATATTGCCGGGAAGAATGGAATAAGATAAAATTTTGTGATAGAATGTTCAAAACACGATCACTGCGGAGGATAAAAGAATGAATAAACAGCTGATGCACATTTTACGGATCCTTCTGGGAGGATATATAATTTTTGTCGGAATACGTCTTTTGATACAGGTGACAGATCAAGATCCGAGCAACAGGATCCTGCTGTCAGCCTTTGCAACTGTTTTAACGCTGGCAGGGGCGGTATCTGTGATCTATTCCGGAAGGAAGCTCTGGTCTATGCTCAAGCCTGAGGAGGATGTGGTGGAAGAATCCGGAGACAGGACAGCGGACGAGGCGGAGAGAAAGCGCGCGGCAGGGAAGAGAAAAGGAAGGCCTGCAATGGTAGACATTTCAGTTTCCGGCAGTTTTGAGGAGGAGAAAAACGAAGAAAAAGTGAAAGAGGTTCCGCAGAACAAAGAGGAGGAGAACCGTGATAAGGATGCGGACAGTCAGGAAAAAGAGGATGACGGGAATGCGGGCCGGGCGGATGACGCGGCAAAGTCTGAAACAGCGGCCGCAGACGGGATAAAGGAGAAGAAGCCGGACAGCGGAGAGAAAGAAGAGGACGATACGGAAGAAGCACGGCAAGATGAAGAGACGGAGATATTAGAGGAACTGGAAACAGATTATGAGGAGATGTGATTATGCGGGTAGGTATGGGATATGATGTTCACAGACTGACAGAAGGAAGAAAACTGATACTGGGCGGGGTTGAGATACCGTATGAAAAAGGACTGCTTGGACATTCCGATGCGGATGTCCTGCTCCATGCAGTCATGGACGCTCTTCTTGGAGCGGCAGCACTGGGGGATATAGGAAAACATTTTCCTGATACAGATCCGCAGTATAAAGGAATCTCCAGTATCCGGCTTCTTGAGCATGTGGGTGGACTTCTGGAGGAGCGCGGATATGTGATCGAAAATATAGACGCGACGATCATTGCACAGCGGCCGAAAATGCGTCCTTATATTGACCAGATGATACAAAATATAGCCGGGGCGCTCGGCATTGAGGAAGATCAGGTCAATGTAAAGGCTACCACAGAAGAGGGGCTGGGATTTACCGGGTCCGGGGAAGGGATTTCATCCCAGGCAGTGTGCGCAGTTGAAAAATATATGAACTACAGCAGCTTTGATGTATCGCAGAGTGCCCCGGCATGCAGTGGCTGCTGCGCGCAGAAAGCAGAAGCCGGGAAGGAGAAAGACGAATGATGCTCCGCAGACTGAAACCTGAAGAACATCCTGACACAAGACAACTGTGGGAGGAGATCTTTTGCGAGGATACGAAGGAGTTCCTGGATTACTATTATTTTATCAAAGCCCGTTCCAATGAGATTTATGTGGTCGAAGAGGATGGAAGGATCTGTTCTATGCTGCATCTGAATCCTTATGTGATGAGGATTGAAGAGGAAGAGTTCCCGTCAGACTATATCGTGGCCGTGGCGACCAGAGAAGCGTATCGCGGCCGAGGATATATGGGAGAGCTTCTTCGGAGGACGATGAAGGAGATGCATGGACGCGGTGTTCCGTTCACCTTCCTGATGCCTGCAGCGGAAGCAATCTATACCCCCTATGATTTCAGATTTATTTATCGGCAGGAGACAGGTATGGTGGAAACTGGAGGAAGACCGGAAGAACCGGATCATGATGTGACCAGCATGGATGCGCGCCTCTGGGACGCAGATGCCCTTTCCGCTTTTTTTACCCAGAATTTCAGCGGGCGCTGGCAGGTGTGCACGAAACGGGATGAAGAATACTTCAGGACAATGATCCTGGAACAGCAGAGTGAACGGGGCGGAGTGCGGATCCTGAAAAAGGGAGAACGAATGATCGGAACCTTCGCATATGCGGAAGAGGATGGGCTGGAGATACGTGAACCGCTGATCCTTCCGGGCTGCGAAGAGGTGTTTGAGAGCGCGGTACGCCGTCTGGCATCTTCCGGGGAGGACGCGGTGAAGGTGTATGGATATTCCGGTGGAGTGCAGAGGGCGCAGCGCCCTCTGATCATGGCGAGGATCCTCTCGCTTCCTACGCTGCTCGGAGCAATGAAAGTTCCGTCGGGGCTGGCTGTGGACTGTTCCTTTGCAGTGATCGATCCGCTGATCAGGCAGAACAGCAGGATCTGGAGAGTGCAGAGTTTGTGCGGGGAAGAAAAGATCAGTGTAAGAGAGTCTGAGGATTCGGAGGGAGTGATCCCCATTGCGGAATTGACGGAACTGCTCTTCGGCGTTCGTACGGTGGAGGAGATCAGAGGGGCGGAACATGTGATCATCACTGACCATCTGGCGGAAGAACTGGAAAAGATCATTAAACTGAAGCGTGTATTTATCAACGAAGTGGTGTGAACCGTATGTGCCGAAAACAGTTGACAAAACAGGGAAAGTCTCATAATATAAATTATGTTCAGAAATTGATAGGAAAAGGCTGTGAACGGAAAAGTAGCTGATCGAATGCTCACAGAGAGGGAACGCCGCCGGCTGTAAGCGTTCCTGTGCGGAAGATCCGTGAAGTGCGTCCGGGAGCTGATCCTGTGAAGAAAGTAGCAGGATACGTCAGACATACGTTACATGTTCATGAGTGAAAGAAGAGATTCTTTTATTAGAGTGGAACCGCGGAAATAACTTCGTCTCTAACAGGAGGCGGAGTTTTTTGTTCTTCAGAACAAGTTTCCACGGGGCTGTTCTGTGTTATATTTCATCAAAGGAGATGAATCAATGGGCATCATTTCTTACATCAGAGAAGAAATACAGGTTATACGGGAGCGTGATCCCGCGATCAAGTCGAATATGGAGGTGCTGCTTTATCCCAGCTTTAAGGTGATCCTTCACTACCGTGTGGCGCATAAGCTGTATCTGAAGAAGCACTATTTCCTTGCCAGGTGGGTCTCTCAGCGGGCAGTCAGAAAGACCGGGATCGAGATCCATCCGGGAGCGACAATCGGGAAAGGATTGTTTATCGATCATGGAAGCGGCGTGATCATCGGAGAGACTGCAGAGCTTGGCGACAATGTCACGCTGTATCAGGGGGTGACTCTCGGCGGAACAGGAAAGGAGCAGGGGAAAAGGCATCCCACACTCGGCGATAACGTTATGGTGAGTGCAGGCGCAAAGATCCTTGGCTCATTTACCATAGGGGAGAATTCCAAGATCGGAGCAGGATCTGTCGTTCTCGAGGAAGTCCCTCCCAACTGTACGGTGGTGGGAGTGCCCGGCAGGATCGTGCGCAGGGAGAATCAGAAAGTTCCGCGAAGCGATATGGACCAGATCCATCTTCCTGATCCTGTGCTAAACGATATCCGCAGCCTGCAGGAGGAGAACCGCCGGCTGCATGAAGAGCTCAAGGGGCTGATCAAACATATGAAATGTATGGAAAAAGGAGAAAAATGCAATGAAAATCTATAATACAATGTCAAAGAGAAAAGAAGAGTTTGTTCCTCTGGAAGAAGGAAAAGTAAAAATGTATGTGTGCGGTCCGACTGTGTATAATTTTATCCACATTGGAAATGCCCGTCCGATGATCGTATTCGATACAGTGAGAAGATATTTTGAGTACAAAGGCTATGATGTGAACTTTGTATCCAATTTTACCGACGTGGACGATAAGATCATCAAAAAAGCAAATGAGGAAGGCGTTACAGCGGAAGAGATCTCAAAACGATATATCGCGGAGTGCAAAAAGGATATGGAAGGGATGAACATTGAGCCTGCCACAAAAAATCCGCTTGCCACAGAGGAGATCGGCGG
>ERZ780162.2060-NODE-2060-length-13203-cov-15.481518_pt1 | contig 13203 bp, 8 predicted proteins | sample MGYA00511474_ERZ780162 | MGnify/ENA primary metagenome ERZ780162 (study PRJEB29588, sample SAMEA2143633) | human gut metagenome | biome: human gut; feature: human-associated habitat; material: faeces | place: Denmark | collected 2008/2010 ...
AGCTGCTGCAAAAGCTGCTGGCGGACGATGGTGTTATTTTCATCAGCATTGATGACAGAGAGCAAGTATTACTACGGATGATATGTAACGAAATTTTTGGTGAAAATAATTTCTTGGCACAATTTGTTTGGCAAAAACGCACCTCTCCCGATATGCGTAAATTGGTAAGTACCGCCCACGAATATGTATGCGCGTATTGTAAAGACATCTCTTATCTCCCTAATGCAATAAGCAAAGTTGCATTAAGCGAAGAAGATGCCGAGAATTATAAAAATCCAGATAATGACCCCCGTGGTCCGTGGGCATCGAGCGATTTTACAGCGCAGGGTTTTCGTCCGAACCAGATGTATGAAATTATTACACCAGGCGGAGCGAGATATACTCCCCCAGAAGGTCGTTGTTGGAAAAACGTGGAGAGTGAGTTTATCAAGCAACGTGATGAAGGACGAATGTGGTTTGGAGCTGACGGAAAGGGCATACCGCGTCGAAAGACCTACTTATCTGAACGGGAGGGTAAAAACGTTTGGACTTGGTGGGATAACAAGGGCGTCGGGCATTCGCAGGAAGCTACAAAAGAGATTGGAAAAATCTTCGGTACGCCAACAGCTTTTGACTATCCAAAACCTGTTCGATTGATACAGCGTATAATTCAAATTGCTACAAGAAAAGACTCGATTGTACTTGATTCTTTCGCTGGGTCTGGTACAACAGCGCAAGCGGTTCTTAACATGAATAAGCATGATGGTGGATGCAGAAGAATCATCCTTGTTGAAATGGGAGACTATGCTGACAGCATCACCGCCGAACGCGTCAAGCGTGTTATCAATGGCTACGGCGAGGGCAAGAATGCCGTGGCGGGTACGGGCGGCAATTTCAGCTTTTATGACTTGGGCGAACCGCTGCTTGTGGGCGATTGCCTGAATGAAGCGGTTGCCCCAGAGAAAATCCGGGAATACATCTGGTTCATGGAAACCAAGCAGCCCTACGCCCCACCTATCGGCGACAATCCGTATTACCTCGGCAAGCACAACAGCACAGGCTATTACTTCTACTACGAGCCGCAGCGCGTGACGGTACTGGATTATGCGTTTCTCTCCACCATTACGGAAAAAGCTGATGGGACGGTGATCTACGCCGACCGCTGCTCTATCAGCGAGGATAAGCTGGCAAAAATGGGCATCACATTTAAGAAAATTCCGCGCGATATTAGCAGACTGTAAGGGGGTGTTCGCTGTATGGAACTGAAATCATATCAGAAAAAGGTTATAGCGGACCTGACCCGCTATCTGGAACTGCTGAACGAAACAAAGAGTGACGCAGCGGCGTTTCGCCTGTTTTGGCAGGAAAAATCAGCCCCGACTTTAGGGCTATACCAAAACGTTATACCCGGTGTTCCAAACCTCTGCTTCAAGGTGCCGACAGGCGGCGGCAAGACCTTTATTGCCTGCAACGCCGTTCGCCCCATCTTTGACGCGCTCCCCGCTACCAAGACAAAGGCGGTCGTGTGGCTTGTTCCGTCGGACGCGATTTTGACGCAAACGGCAAAATCACTGAAGAACCCGCAGCACCCCTACCGTCAAAAAATCGACGTGGATTTCGGCGGGCGTGTGGAGGTCTACACCAAGCAGGAGCTTTTGAACGGTCAGAACTTCAACCCCACCGCCGTAACGGAGCAGTTGTCGGTTATGGTGCTGTCCTACGATTCGTTCCGTGGGCGCGGCAAGGAGGTCTTGAAAGCCTATCAGGAGAACAGCAACCTTGCCGAGTTTGCAAAGGTGCTGGGTAAGCCCGACAGCCCCATTGAAAAAGCGGATGAAACCGCACTGTTCCAGATCATCAACCAGCTTAACCCGCTTGTCATCGTGGACGAGAGCCACCATGCCCGGTCGGAATTGAGCCTTGAAATGCTGGAAAACTTCAATCCCTGCTTTGTGCTGGATTTGACCGCCACGCCGAAAAAGGAGAGCAATATCATCTCCTATGTGGACGCGGTGCAGCTGAAAAACGAACACATGGTAAAGCTGCCCGTAATCGTCTATAACCGGGACAGCCAATCCGAGGTACTGATTGACGCGATCGACCTGCGGAACAAACTGGAAGAAATCGCAAGCGCGGAGTACGCCAAGACGGGGAAATATATCCGCCCTATCGCGCTGTTTCAGGCACAGCCGAAAGGCAAGGAGGACGCGACCACCTTTGAAAAACTGCGGGACAAACTGGTGGACGCCGGGATTCCCGCCGAGCAAATTGCCATTCGTACCGCTGATGTGAACGAACTGAAAAATGTGGAGTTGATGCCCCTAAGCTGTCCGATTCGATACATTATCACGGTCAATGCTCTGAAAGAGGGCTGGGATTGCCCCTTTGCCTATATCCTTGCGTCTCTTGCCAATAAGACAAGTCAGGTTGACGTGGAGCAGATTTTAGGACGGATTCTCCGTCTGCCCCATACGAGCCAGCACACACAGAGCGCACTCAATATGTCCTATGTGCTGACTTCTTCCAACGACTTCAACAATACTGTGGCGCATATAGTCAAGGGCTTGAACAGCGCAGGATTCAGCGATAAGGACTATCGGATCGGTGAGTCCGCAAAACCGCAGGTTCCCGAACAGCCAGCAGAACAAATCACGCTGCCTGATCAACAAGGGTGTCCTGAAATGGAACCCCCTTTGGAAACCGCCGAGGACGATTTTTCGGGGCTGGATGGGAAATCTATCGGGGCAGAGTTGGAGCGGCGCAGAGAACAGGCACAAACGCCTGAAACTGCCCCGAAAGCCGACACCATGCTGGACGCTGCCGCAGAGGTCGAAAAGGCATATACAGACGCTATCCAACAGACAGACAATGACCCGATGATGGACAATCTTCCGTGGGAGGTGCGGGATAAAGTGAAATCATTCCAAGTAAACCCGCAGTTCCGGGAGGATATTGAAACGCTGCAAATCCCGCAGTTTTTCCTGAAAGTTGAGCAATCTTTGTTTACGGACGGTTCTTTTGAACTGCTGGACAAGGAAATGCTGGCAGAGGGCTTTACCCTCAAGGGCAAGGCATACGATATTGACTTTGCCGCCGCAGACGATGAAATCCGCGAAATCGACGTGCGGGAGCAGGACGGCGGTTTGCCAAAGGTGTTCAAGATGGAGAGCGCCGAACAGCGGTACTTCAAAGAGTGGTTCAACAATCTGCCGCCGGAAAGCCGGGTACGTCAATGCAAGGAAATGATGTTCAATCAGCTTAACAAGCTGAACATGGTGGACGCCGCCGAACTGAAAGCCTACATAGACCGCATTGTGAGCGATATGGATAAGGCGCAGCTTACCGCTATGGAGAAAGCCCCGCTGGGCTATGCGGCAAAGATCCGCGCCAAAATTGAAACGCTACTGGAATCCCATTATCGAGAAAACTTTGAAAGGTGGCTGGAAACGGAGCGCATCGTCTGCAAGCCCTATTTCCGTCTGCGCCCCTCTATCCATCCTGCCACATATACCGACATATATGCCCGTTCTCTGTATGCAGCAGAGGAAGGTGACATGAACAAACTGGAACAGAAGTTGATTGTAGAGTTGACCGCCCTGCCGAATGTCCGCTGGTGGCACAGAAATATTGCACGTCAAGACTTTGCAATTAACGGCTTTATCAAGCACTACCCCGATATTCTGATTATGACCCAGAGCGGCAAGCTCATCTGTGCGGAAACTAAGGGCGAACATCTGAAAAATGATGACAGCCGGGAGAAAATCGCACTCGGTCAAGCGTGGCGCACAGCAGCGGGCAAGAATTTCCGCTATTACATGGTGTTTGAGAATGAGGAAAACCTCTTGCCGGGTGCGGTGAGCATGAGCCAGTTTATCGACACGGTTAAGGCATTGTAAATCAAATAACCATATATCCGTCACTTGCAGGGGGCGATAAAATCTACCCCCGATAAGAAGCAGTGCCGATTCGGGCAGCAGGAGCAATTCTGCTGCTCGTTTTCTTTTGTGTGACCCCCTGGCTCATGCGCCGCAGGGTAGTCATAAATAACAATCAGCAAGGAGGTTAATTGTCCAATGAAAAACAGTAAGCGAGGAGGTGCGCCGCCTATGAACCACATCGGGAATATCCGTATATCTGCAAGGGAGGGCTTATATGGCAAAGAAACTTGACCCTCAAGAGATAGAGCAGTCCCGCCGAAAAAAGACTCGCGCCGATAATCGGGAGGAACGCAAGGAGCGCATACATGACGGAATCCGCAAGAATCGGGAAAGCGGCGGTGTAATTATAATACCGCCACCCCCAGCCGTACAAGCGCAAGGGCAGACTCCCCGAAAAATGCGTGTTGCAGCTTATGTCCGTGTCAGCACACAGGAAGAACAGCAAGTAGGCAGTTTTGAGATGCAAATTGTCTATTTCAAATCCAAAATTGAGAGCAATCCCGATTGGGAGTTAGTAAAAATCTATCAAGATTACGGCGTAAGCGGCACTTCCACGAACAAGCGGCAGGGATTTAAGGACATGATTGATGACGCAAAAGCAGGCAAGATTGACCTAATTTTGACAAAGGGCATAAATCGCTTTGGTAGAAATACGGTTGATATTTTGAACAATTTGCGTACTCTGAACGCCTTGACTCCACCTGTCCCGGTGCGATTTGAAAGCGAAGGGCTGTCCTCTATCGGGGATGGCAGCAACAATCTACTGATAGCGGTCTTGTCAGCACTTGCAGAATTGGAATCACAGCAAAAGAGCGAAGCCATCAAAAACGGTATTCGCTGGCGCATGGCAGAGGGTATCTACCAATTCTCGGTGATAAACACGCTTGGCTACTATTGGGACCACTTCGGACGATTGCTGATCGAGCCAACAGAAGCAAAGATTGTTGAGTACATCTACGAAAGCTGTTTGGAAGGTGCAACCCCCGCAGAAATTGCCGCCGCGCTGACCGAGCAAGGCATCAAATCGCCTAAAGGGAAAGATTTTTGGCGGGCTGCTACTATTCGCGGTATTCTCCGGAACGAGAAATATTGCGGGGACGCACTCATGCAGAAAACTTGTACGATTGATTTTCGGGAGCATAAGTCAGTGAAAAACACTATGCTCAACAAGTATTTCAAAGAGGAACACCACACAGCAATCATAAAAAAATCCGATTGGCAGAAGGTGCAACAGATTTTAGATGAAAAGCCACTACCCGGCAAATCGGCAAGGCTACACGCTATGCCAAAGCGGTTCACGGTCACACGTTCTAAAGACAAGTATTTCAGAGGGTATATCATTTTAGACCCGCGCTGGACAGCTTCGGAACGCCGCGAACTGCTGAAAGAGCTGAAAAATCTCTAATACCGAAAGGAAAATCCATTATGAAATTTGATTTTAACGCACTGAACTTTGAGATCCTTGATGCGAACACCAACGCATACCCCGACATTTTCATTAACCAGAACGGTGTCACCTTTACGAAAAAGGTACTTGATGACCTGAACTATCCTGCTTTTGTCCTGTGCCAGCTTGACGCAAAAAACAAGGTTTTTGCGGTTCGTATGTGTAAGAGTAGTGAGCAGAGGGGCTACAAGTTCTCCAAGCCGAAGGGTGAGCAGAAGGCCACGGTCAGCATCACCAACAAGAATCTGGTTGACCCCATTCGTGCCGCTATGGAGGGCGTTTGGCAAAGCGATAAACGCTATCGTGTGCGTGGCTTTTGGGTCGCAGACGCAAAAACGATGTGTTTTGACCTCTCCGAGGGTGTGCAGGAGGATTATAGAAATGCCGCCAGCGATAATGAAAGCGAGGAATAAATCGGTGAACGGATTGTTCACCGTCTGAACTTCCGAATGACAGTGGGGCAAGCTCATTATGGGCTTGCCCCTTGCTTAAATAAAGGCGGGTATTTGCAGATTGTAACGCACAAGGGGCAGATAAGTGAAATGTAGGGTGGTAATATGGCAGAGAAAAATAAACGGCGCACAAGCGATAATATCCCCGATATTTGCCCCGAAGGACAACAAAAAAACAGGCGTGGGAGTTGTTAGCGTCCCACACCTGTTGGAAAACTGATTTGTAGCAGCGGCGTACCTATATCCCTCGTGTAAGTTTTCTCTACGCCATTTTTACGCCATTTTCGTATAGAGTAGCATAGGAAAACATGAAGTTATATATGGTTGGTTTGTTCCAAAATCCGCTTCAAATCAAGTAATATTCGTATTTATTGAGGATTATTGAGATATAAAATCAGGTAGCGGTCCTCCGATACCTAGGTTTTCCTAAATCCCATTTTGATCGGGCCAACCGCTTGTCGCAGCGCCTTTTCTGTTATTAGTATACCGCACACCGCAGGTTAAGTCAAGCACCCATTGCACCCGCGCAAATTTCGTGCTACAATACAAGTACCCTATTAAAAGCAAAGGAACGAAAAAATTATGAGTGCTATTTTAGCTGTTTGCAGTGACGCATTCTGCGCCATGGTCAGCGATGGCCGTTTTGTTGAGGAACCCATCACCGGCGACAAGCCCCACGTTATCAAGAACGACCTGCCCAAGGTGCGCAAGATCAACCGCAACGTCATGGTTGGTTTTGCGGGCGATACGTTGGCCGCCGTGCAGATCATCAACGCCGTGGACGAGTACCAGCCCCAGTACCTGACCCTGGAAAAAATCGTCAAGATCATGCGCGAAAAGGCCGCCACCGTGCAGGTGCAGCCGGTGGGCGTGCGCCTTATTGTGGGCGGGCGCAACCGCAAGGGCCAGTTCGTCATGACGATGATGGGCAGCGCCGACGGCTACGAGCCGCAGACCCAGGAGAGCCGCCCCGGCGCGTACCTCATCGAGGGGGCGTGTTCCCACACCGACGTCGGCCCCTGGCTGGAAGAAGAAGTCAAGCCCCAGGCCGCCAGCTGGCGCAGCCTGGACGATGTAGCCCGCACGCTGGACGGCTGCATTGCCAAGATGGCCAAGAACGATAAGAGCATCAACACAACGTATTTCCGTCAGCTGATCCGATAAAACGCACGTAAAGGAGAAAAAATATGAAAATCGCACTGATCAACGAAAACAGTCAGGCCGCCAAGAACGCCCTGATTGAAGCAACCCTGCGCAAGGTCGTGGAGCCGATGGGCCACGAGGTCGTCAACTACGGCATGTATGCCGCCGATGATGCCGCCCAGCTGACCTATGTGCAGAACGGCATCTTGGCCGCTGTGCTGCTGAACTCCGGCGCGGCCGACTATGTCATCACCGGCTGCGGCACCGGCGAAGGCGCTATGCTGGCACTGAACAGCTTCCCCGGTGTCATCTGCGGCCATGTCGAGGATCCGGTCGATGCCTACACCTTCGCCCACGTCAACGACGGCAACGCGGTGGCCCTGCCCTTCGCCAAGGGCTTTGGCTGGGGCGGCGAGCTGAACCTCGAGTACATCTTCGAGAAGCTGTTCGGCTTCGGCCACGGCCAGGGCTACCCCAAGGAGCGCGTTGTGCCCGAGCAGCGCAACAAGAAGATTCTGGACGGCGTGCGCGCTGTTGCCTTCCGCGACCTGTCCGACATCCTGAAGGATCTGGACCGCGACCTCGTCAAGGGCGCTTTCGCCGGTGAGCACTTCGCCGAGTATTTTTTCCCCGCCTGCAAGGACGAAAAGCTGGCCGAGACTGTCAAGGAACTGATGGCGTAAGCCCTGGCCTGATTTACCTAAAATAAAAATTGCCGACGCCCGGTACAACCTGCCAGGCGTCGGCTTTTTATTTGTACAGCCGCGTATTTGTAGGGGGGCGGCGTCCTCGACGCCCCGTCAGATGCGGCCCCCAAAGTAGTGCGCTGCTTTAAGCAAAAGTGATCTTCTGCGCATCAATGTCTACACAGGCTTGGACGCCAAAGGGCAAAATGCACCGTGGCGCGGCGTGCCCGATGTTGAGGTTGCAGACGATGGACAGCTTGGGGTCGTTGATGACTTCGACTAAAATCTTCTTGTACTCGTCCTCGTATTGGCGGTCCATCGGTTTGCCAATCAGCACGCCGCTGACGGCACGGAACACCCCGACGTTTTTGAGGTATGTCAATGCTGCATGGTATTTTTCGGGCGGCATCTGCTCCTCGCTGGTTTCCAGCAGCAAAATTTTCCCCTGCCAGTCCTCGGCCGTGGGAAAAAGACCGTATTTTTGGCACAGTAGCGGCATATCTGCATACCGCGTACCATCGAAGAAATCATAGAAAGTGTCGATGCAACCGCCGAGAATTTCCCCAGAAAATACCGGGCTGCCCTGCAAAAGCCGGAAACCGTCGTCGGGGTGTGTGGCGGGAGCAATGCCAATCTGCGAGGGGCTGAAGTCGGTGCGGCTTTCGTACCAGACATCGCTGGGCGTGACCTCGCGGATCGTGCCAGTGCGCAGTAATTCCGTAAAATAGTGCTCGGTGTAGGGCATCATCGCGGGGCTCAATTCGCAGACGTCCGGCAGAAATGCCTGCCCATAAAATGTCGGCAGCCCGACCTTGTGCAGCATCATGTGGTTGACCGTTGTGTCGGAAAAGCCGAGAAACACTTTGCCGGTGACGGCCCTGCGCAGTTCGTCGTGGTCGAACAGATAGGGGAGCAGCCGATAGGTGTCGTCCCCGCCGATGGCGCAGAGGATCATGTCAATCCCCGGGTCGCGGAACGCCTGCAGAAGGTCGGCGGCGCGCGCCTCCGGGTGCGCGGTCAGGTAGTCGATGCCGCGCCGGGCGTTGGGCATAAAGCGGACATTTACGCCGTACCCGGCCAGGCGTTGCAGCCCAATCTCGACTTCGTGCTGTGCAAACGCCTCTCCCAGCACGCCGCGGGACAGGCTGACGACAGCGATGTTTCTAATCATGGCGATACCTCCCTGTAAGCGGTCGTAGGAATGCACCCCCAGTATATCACAGATGACAGTCGTGCGCACGGAAAAAAATTTCGTCAAATGCCGAAATTTACCGTTGACTAATTCGGCTTTGGATGGTAAAGTAAATATAGGTGCGAATAGCGCCTCATGGTAAAAATTCAAATATATGTGAGGTGGTTGTCACAATGGATACCCCTAGTCCCAGTCCTGTGTACCGATGTATCTTAAATAACGGCAGCCACCATATTTTTAGGGGCGCATCAAAGCAAACTGTGTGTTAGCCATAACCCACGGTGTTGCTCTGTTTTGCGTTGCCCAAAACCAAAATGTGCTTGGCTGCCGCCTGAAAAGGAGGCAGCTTTTTTATGTCTGATACCGCGATCCTGACCCTCCGCACGATGCTGGCCAACCTGGACGATGCCAAAAAGTACCAGAGCCTGCGCGATGTTATGTCCACCCTGCCCGCGCCCGATCTGGCCGCCGTGTTTGAGGATCTCCCGCCCGAAAAGCTCCCCGTGCTGTTCCGCCTGTGTCCCAAGGACCTGGCGGCCGAGATTTTCGCCGAACTTACCCCCGAGACCCAGCAGAACCTCATCGACGGCCTGACCGATAAGGAATTGAAGGCCGTTGTGGACGAACTGTTCGTCGATGATGCGACGGATTTGGTCGAGGAAATGCCCGCCAATGTAGTCAAGCGTATCCTTGGCCAGGCGGACCCCGCGACCCGCCGCATGATCAACGAACTGCTCAAATACCCCGAGGACTCCGCCGGTGGCGTCATGACCACCGAGCTGATGGAGCTGCGCCCCGACTGGACCGTGGCCCAGGCCATGGACGCCATCCGCAAGAACGGCTTTGACAAGGAGACCATCAACAACTGCTACGTCACCGACCGTGACCGCACCCTCATCGGCGTCGTCTCCCTGCGCGCACTGGTCCTCTCGAAGGACCCGCAGAACGAGATCATCCGCGACATGATGGATGACAACGTCGTCAGCGTTGCCACCACCACCGACCAGGAGGACGTCTCCCAGATGTTCGAGAAGTACGGCTACCTGGCTATTCCCGTTGTGGACAACGAGAAGCGTCTGGTCGGTATCGTCACCATCGACGACGCTATCTCGATCATGCAGGACGAGGCCAGCGAAGATATCGCCAAGATGAACGCTATCGGCCCGTCGGACAAGCCCTACTTTAAACAGTCTATGTGGGATCTGTATAAAAGCCGTGCGCCGTGGCTGCTGTTCCTGATGATTTCCTCCACCTTCTCCAGCATGGTCATCCGCGGGTATGAGGATGCCCTCGCCGCCGTGACGGTGCTGACCGCCTACATCCCGATGCTGACCGACGCAGGCGGCAACGCGGGCAGCCAGAGTACTTCCACCATCATCCGCGGCCTGGCCGTCGGTGACATTGAGCCCCACGACCTGCCGAAGATTCTGTGGCGCGAGTTCCGCATTGCAATCCTCTGCGGCGGCACGCTGGCGCTGTGCAACTTTGCCAAACTGATTTTCCTGGACGGCATCAAAGCTCCTGTGGCAGCGGTCGTCTGCCTGACGCTGGTCTGCACGATCATCCTGTCCCAGCTGATCGGCGGCCTGCTGCCTGTTGTGGCCGAAAAGTTCAAGATGGACCCGGCCGTCATGGCGTCGCCGCTTATCACCACCATCGTCGATACCACGACGCTGCTGGTCTATTTCAACATTGCACGGGTTTTGCTGAAAATTTAAATTTTGGACACCGTGTTCAAAATTGTAGGTTGTACCACACCTTTGGGTGTGGTACAATTTTTTTAGAGAAAGGCCTTCCCCTGAGGGGGAAGGTGGCCCGAAGGGGCGGATGAGGGGCAGACTTCCCGCAGCAATCCATTACCGGGCTATGGCGGAACCGCCGCCCCTTATCAGTCAGCGGTCGGGGCCGCTGACAGCTTCCCCCAGGGGGGAAGCCATCCTTACAATAGGAGACTTTCATCATGAATATGCAGGATTTTTACACCGGGCACGCTTTTGATGCGTATGAATTTTTCGGGGCGCATACCTATTTCGGCGGCACACATTTTGCAGTGTGGGCACCGTCCGCGCAGCATATCGCCGTCGAGACCGAGATCGGCACCTTTGACCTGCACCGCACCCAGTCCGCCGTGTGGGAATGCGACGCCCCCGGTGTAAACGCGGGTATGGTCTACCAGTATTGGGTGCGCGGCGCAAACGGCCAGAGCGTGGCCCACTGCGACCCCTACGGCACGGCTATGACACTGCGCCCCGACGGCCGCAGCATCGTGTCCGACCGCCCGCAGGGCTTCGACGACGACCAATGGATGCAGGCACGCACAAAATGCTTCGATAAACCGCTGAATATCTACGAGGCCCATGCCGGCAGCTGGCGGCAGAAGGAAGACGGCAGCTGGTACACCTACGCCGAACTGGCCGAGCTGCTGCCCGCCTACTGCAAGGAGAACGGCTTCACCCACATTGAACTCATGCCCCTGGCCGAGCACCCCTTCGACGGCAGCTGGGGCTACCAGATCACCGGCTTTTTTGCCCCCACCAGCCGCTACGGCACGCCGGACGAGCTGGCCGAATTTGTCAACGCCTGCCACAAGCAGGGCATCGGCGTTATTCTGGATTTTGTACCGGTTCACTTTGCCGTGGACGCCTACGGCCTGAAAGAATTTGACGGTACACCGCTGTATGAGTACCCGGCAGCCGCTGTGGGCCAGAGCGAGTGGGGCAGCTGTAACTTCATGCACTCCCGCGGCGAGATCCAGTGTTTCATCCAGTCCTGCGCCGATTACTGGCTGCGGGTGTTCCACGCCGACGGCCTGCGCATGGACGCGGTGTCCCGGCTCATCTACTGGCAGGGCGACCCGAACCGCGGCGTCAATGGCTCGACGCTGGACTTTTTGAAGGGCATGAACTGCGGTTTGCAACAGCGCCACCCCACGGCCATCCTGATTGCCGAGGATTCCACCAGCTTCCCGAAAGTGACCGCGCCGGTCGAGTACGGCGGCCTGGGCTTTGACTACAAGTGGGATCTGGGCTGGATGAACGATACCCTAGACTACTTTAAAAAGACCCCGGACGAGCGGCGGGAGAACTTGGGCAAGCTGACCTTCTCGATGATGTACGCCTGGAACGAGCACTACATCCTGCCCTTCAGCCACGACGAGAACGTCCACGGCAAGGCGACCATCGTGCAAAAAATGTACGGCGACTACGAGGGCAAGTTCCCCCAGGCGCGGGCGCTGTACCTGTATATGGCTATCCACCCGGGCAAGATGCTGGACTTTATGGGCAACGAATTCGCGCAGCTGCGCGAGTTTGACGAGAGCCGGGAGCAGGACTGGATGGTGCTGAAGTACCCGAGCCACGACGACTTCCACCGCTACCGCAAGGCGCTGAACGAGGCGTACTGCGCCAACGAGGCGTTCTGGAGTCGTGAGTACGACCCGGCGGCGTTCCAGTGGCTGGACTGCCGGCACCCCGAGCTGGACGCCTGTGCCATCTGGCGTGAGGGCCATGACGGCGCGGTGCTGGCGGCGTTCAACTTCGGCGATACGGAGCTGAAAGAGTACGAGCTGACACTGCCCCGCGCGGGCAGGCTGACGCCGATTCTGGACACGGATTGGCAGTGCTTCGGCGGCCAGACCGAGAAGCCGAAGCGGCTTGTGGGCAAGGCGTGCGAAGGCAAGCTGAAGCTGACGCTGGCACCGTTCAGCGGGCGGCTGTATAAGTTGGTCTGATTTTACAAGGATAGGCAACACCCCTGCGCCGTTTTGGGATGGCGCAGGGGTGTTTTTTGCTGTGCGGTAGGGGCCGGGCATGCCCGGCCCGTAACTTTGCCGTTGCAACCCCTTTTGCGGTAGATTTGCAGGGAGGGGTCTTGACCCCTCCGCGGCGGCCAGAGGGCTGGCCGCCCTACAAGCGCCCGTGAACGGGGTGTCTGCGTCACCCGCGGGTCGTCGGGGACGCCGACTCCTACAGAGCGATGATTTAATACGTTTCGCGGCCTTGCCTTCAGCGCAAGACCGCCCTTTTGCTATCCCAATACTCTTCCACGATCTCACTTTCCACAAACGGCTCCTTGACCCCATTGCGTTCTATCGTCGTCTCGTGGCCTTTGCCTAAAATCGCCACGATATCCCCGGGCTGGGCGTGGGCCAGTGCGTAGTAAATGGCCTGCCGCCGGTCCGGTATCTCGGCAAAGGGGGTGGCCGGGTTGCCAAGTTTCAGCCCCGCCCGGATATCCGCCAAAATATGCTCCACCGGCTCACTGCGGCTGTTGTCCTCAGTAATGACGCAGAAATCCGCCAGCCGGGCGCAGACGGACCCCTCCCCCGTCAGGTCGATGCCCTCCTGCCCGGCCACATAGCCCAGCC
>ERZ780162.2073-NODE-2073-length-13108-cov-10.268138_pt1 | contig 13108 bp, 9 predicted proteins | sample MGYA00511474_ERZ780162 | MGnify/ENA primary metagenome ERZ780162 (study PRJEB29588, sample SAMEA2143633) | human gut metagenome | biome: human gut; feature: human-associated habitat; material: faeces | place: Denmark | collected 2008/2010 ...
TTCGCTACCTTAGGACCGTTATAGTTACGGCCGCCGTTTACTGGGGCTTCAATTCAAGCCTTCTCTTGCGATGAGCTCTCCTCTTAACCTTCCAGCACCGGGCAGGTGTCAGGCTGTATACTTCATATTTCTATTTCGCACAGCCATGTGTTTTTGTTAAACAGTTGCCTGGACCTATTCTCTGCGCCCTACCTCTCAGTAGGGACCCTTTATCCCGAAGTTACAGGGTCAATTTGCCTAGTTCCTTAACCGTGAATCACTCGAGCGCCTCAGTATTTTCAACCCAACTACGTGTGTCCGTTTACGGTACGGGTACTTTATGAATATGCTTAGCGGATTTTCTTGGGAGCCTGATTACGTCCATTTTGCCTTGTGCAAGCACGCGGCATACTGTCAAGGTCGACTCTCCCTGCGGATTTGCCTACAGGAATCTACATCTACACTCTTCAACCACCTATTCCGTCAGATGGCAGGACTGTCACTTCTCCGTCTCCACATCGCTCCATAAAGTAGTATGGGAATATTAAACCATTCTTCCATCGGTATCGCCGTTCGGCTTAACCTTAGGTCCCGACTTACCCTGATCCGATTAACGTTGATCAGGAAACCTTAGTCTTTCGGCGAGGAGGTTTCTCACCTCCTTTATCGTTACTTATACCTACATTTGCGTTTCCAAAAGCTCCAGCAAAGGTCATCCTTCACCTTCGACGCCGTTGGAATGCTCCCCTACCATGTGTTTACACATCCATAGCTTCGGTAAACAGTTTATGCCCGAGTATTATCCACGCCGGACTCCTCGACTAGTGAGCTGTTACGCACTCTTTAAATGAATGGCTGCTTCCAAGCCAACATCCTAGCTGTCTCTGCAGTCCGACTTCGTTAGTTCAACTTAACTGTTATTTGGGGACCTTAGCTGATGGTCTGGATTCTTCTCCTCTCGGACGCGGACCTTAGCACCCGCGCCCTCACTCCTTATCAATATATAGCACGCATTCGGAGTTTATCTGGACTTGATAGGCGGTGAAGCCCTCGCATCCAATCAGTCGCTCTACCTCATGCTATACTAAATAAAGGCTGCACCTAAATGCATTTCGGGGAGTACGAGCTATCTCCAAGTTTGATTAGCCTTTCACCCCTACCCTCAGTTCATTGGAACACTTTTCAACGTATACCCATTCGGACCTCCAGTTGGTGTTACCCAACCTTCATCCTGACCAAGGGTAGATCACTTGGTTTCGCGTCTACTCACTCCGACTATCACGCCCTATTAAGACTCGCTTTCGCTTCGGCTCCGGGCCTGAAGCCCTTAACCTTGCCGGAGAAAGTAACTCGTAGGTTCATTATGCAAAAGGCACGCCGTCACAACTTACGTTGCTCCGACCGCTTGTAGGCAGACGGTTTCAGGGACTATTTCACTCCTCTGTTCGAGGTGCTTTTCACCTTTCCTTCACAGTACTGGTTCGCTATCGGTCTCTCGGGAGTATTTAGCCTTACGGGATGGGCCCCGCTGATTCACACAGAATTTCTCGTGCTCCGCGCTACTCAGGATTCCACTAGGCTTCGTTAAAGAGTCGTATACCGGGCTTTCACCGTCTACGGCCGTTTGTTCCAAAACGTTCTACTTCCTTAATCTCTTGCCACAACGTGGTCCTACTACCCCGACAATGCCTAAACATCATCGGTTTGGGCTGTTCCGCGTTCGCTCGCCACTACTTGCGGAATCACTTTTGTTTTCTTCTCCTATGGGTACTTAGATGTTTCAGTTCCCCACGTTCGCCTTCCTTACGGAATGACTGGCCTTCTACCAGCCGGGTTGCCCCATTCGGAAATCTTGGGATCAAAGGTTATTTGCACCTACCCCAAGCTTATCGCAGCTTATCACGTCCTTCATCGCCTCCGAGAGCCAAGGCATCCACCGTCTGCCCTTGCTTACTTTCTGTATCACTGACACCGGTTCCTTTTTTATTGCTAAAATTGAAAACCGTGTCGGATTGATATATCTTCAGCTTGCTCTATTTTTTTCGTTACTTTACTTTTTTGAAGTTGTCCAATACGTCAAAGATCTTTTTATTACCCCTACCGGGGTATATCGTGGAGAATAACGGATTCGAACCGTTGACCCTCTGCGTGCAAAGCAGATGCTCTAGCCAGCTGAGCTAATCCCCCCTCTTTTTATGGTAGTCCCAGGCAGAGTTGAACTGCCGACCTCTACATTATCAGTGTAGCGCTCTAACCAACTGAGCTATAGGACTGTCAACCGTCATGTTGCCTGAAACTTTTTTATCTCAGCATCATCTTTCTCTCTATATACTGGCCTTTCCAGTTTAAGATCATATCTTATACATATTCAACCGTAGTACCAGAGAACAACATACCTTGTTTCCTGACTACATTCACAAGATTCTGGCTCCAGAAAGGAGGTGTTCCAGCCGCACCTTCCGGTACGGCTACCTTGTTACGACTTAGCCCCAGTCACCAGTTTTACCCTAGGGCGCTCCTCGCGGTTACGCACTTCAGGTACCCCCGGCTCCCATGGCTTGACGGGCGGTGTGTACAAGGCCCGGGAACGTATTCACCGCGCCATGGCTGATGCGCGATTACTAGCGAATCCAGCTTCACGGAGTCGAGTTGCAGACTCCGATCCGAACTGAGACATGGTTTGGAGATTAGCATCCTGTCGCCAGGTAGCTGCCCTTTGTCCATGCCATTGTAACACGTGTGTCGCCCCGGATGTAAGGGCCGTGCTGATTTGACGTCATCCCCACCTTCCTCACAGCTTACGCTGGCAGTCTCACCAGAGTCCTCAGCTTCACCTGTTAGTAACTAGTGATAAGGGTTGCGCTCGTTATGGCACTTAAGCCGACACCTCACGGCACGAGCTGACGACAACCATGCAGCACCTTCACAACTGCCTTGCGGCTGACATGTCTCCACATCATTCAGTTGCAATTCAAGCCCGGGTAAGGTTCCTCGCGTATCATCGAATTAAACCACATGTTCCTCCGCTTGTGCGGGCCCCCGTCAATTCCTTTGAGTTTCACCGTTGCCGGCGTACTCCCCAGGTGGATTACTTAACGCTTTCGCTGTAGAGCTTACATTGTATCGCAAACTCCTAGTAATCATCGTTTACTGCGTGGACTACCAGGGTATCTAATCCTGTTTGATCCCCACGCTTTCGTGCTTCAGTGTCAGTTATGGTTTAGTAAGCTGCCTTCGCAATCGGAGTTCTGCGTGATATCTATGCATTTCACCGCTACACCACGCATTCCGCCTACCTCAAACACACTCAAGTAACCCAGTTTCAACGGCAATTTTATGGTTGAGCCACAAACTTTCACCGCTGACTTAAATCACCACCTACGCACCCTTTAAACCCAATAAATCCGGATAACGCTCGCATCCTCCGTATTACCGCGGCTGCTGGCACGGAGTTAGCCGATGCTTATTCATAGGGTACATACAAAAAAGGACACGTCCTCCACTTTATTCCCCTATAAAAGAAGTTTACAAACCATAGATCCTTCTTCCTTCACGCGACTTGGCTGGTTCAGCCTCTCGGCCATTGACCAATATTCCTCACTGCTGCCTCCCGTAGGAGTTTGGTCCGTGTCTCAGTACCAATGTGGGGGACCTTCCTCTCAGAACCCCTATCCATCGTCGGTTTGGTGGGCCGTTACCCCGCCAACTGCCTAATGGAACGCATGCCTATCTATCAGCGATGAATCTTTAACAAATATTCCCATGCGGGACCCCTGTTTCATGGGGTATTAATCCGACTTTCGCCGGGCTATCCCCCTCTGATAGGTAAGTTGCATACGCGTTACTCACCCGTGCGCCGGTCGCCACCCAAGTATTGCTACCCTGTGCTGCCCCTCGACTTGCATGTGTTAAGCCTGTCGCTAGCGTTCATCCTGAGCCAGGATCAAACTCTTCGTTGTTGATTTTGTTTATACCTTTTGCTCAGTATCTCGTCTCTTTATTGTAGCTCTTGACGGTATGTCAGTATTCCTACTACGTCTCTTGTACTACTTGTTGATATGTAATGCTTTCAAAGAACTTTTTTCGCTTTCTCTTAGCGAACGTGGGTGCAAAGATAATAACTTTTATTTTTAACTTCCAAATTTTATCGGAACTTTTTCCAAAAGTTTTTTGTTTCATCATTTAAACACCTGCGTTCTCTCTCGAATGCGGATGCAAAAGTAGTGCTTTACAACATATCCACCAAACATTTCTGCAACTATTTTTTCACCCGGTTGTAATCTTTTTACGCTAACTTCTGATCCTCTGAACTTTACAACTGCTACTTTTTTTATCTCTCACCTTACAACGGTTTCTGAATATACGGACTGATTTTATAGATCTTTATAATGTACATGAAAAGACGGTATACTGATAAAACATGTATACTTTTGGATTTCTCAAATCGTAGTAATGAATTTGGAAACTCATTACTATAATGTATCTTTGTCACCATATCAATTATTCACCTAAAAACTTAATTCTAGAATGGAATCAGTAATGAAAAGAACGACAGCCACCAGCTTTTTGTCTACTTGCGCCATATCGTTGGCCCTATTTTCTTCGTGTACCAGTGTAGAACCCAATACACTTACACCCGAAGAAATCGCAGACGGCTGGCAACTCCTCTTCGACGGCAAAACATTAAACGGCTGGAAAGATTACAACGGAACAACCCTGACACAACCCTGGCATGTGGTTGACGGATGCATCCAAGCAAAAGGAGACGGTAGCGACGCGAGTGGTTATATCGTAACCGACAAGCAGTATGAGAACTTCGAATTGTCTTGGGACTGGAAATTGTCCAAAGGAGGCAACAGCGGTATGCTATACCATGTAGTCGAACGTCCCCAATTCGCAGTTCCATACGTCACGGGACCGGAATATCAGTTAATTGACGAACCTAATTTTCCCGAGCCGCTAGAAGAATGGCAGAAGTTGGGCGTAGACTATGCCATGCACCTCCCTGACAAGGCAAAAATGAAAGTAAACCCACAAGGAGAGTGGAACAATTCAAAGATCGTATTCGACAACGGACATGTAGAACATTGGTTAAACGGAGTCAAAATCCTAGAATTCGAAGCCTGGACGGACGATTGGTATGCAAAGAAGAACAGTGGAAAATGGGCAAACGCCCCAGAATACGGCTTGGCCAAGAAAGGTGTCCTTTGCCTGCAAGACCACGGATACCCTGCTTCTTTCCGCAACATCAAGATCAAAGAACTCCCCCGCAAGACAAAAGAAGTGACGCTATTCAACGGTACAGACCTGAAGGGATGGGAAGCCTATGGCACGGAAAAGTGGTATGTAGAAGATGGTTTGCTAATCTGTGAAAGCGGTCCGGACAAGAAATACGGCTATCTGGCTACACGCGATTACTATGACGACTTCGACCTAACGGTTGAATTCAAACAGGAAGCAGACGGAAACTCCGGCGTATTCATCCGTTCCTTTATCGAAGAGGATGTTAAAGTAAACGGCTGGCAGGTAGAAGTAGCTCCCAAAGGCCATGACACAGGCGGCATCTATGAATCATACGGACGCGGCTGGTTGATCCAAATCCCGGATGAAAAAGAAAATATCCTGAAAGAGGGTGACTGGAACACCATGCGTATCAAAGTACAGGGAGACAATGTCCAAACTTGGTTGAACGGTCAAGAGATGGTCAACATCAACGATGAAAAGATCGGAGCCGGACAGGGACGCATTGCTCTGCAAATCCATGATGGAGGCGGTATCAAGGTTCTCTGGAGAAACCTGAAAGTAAAAACATTATAAATTCTTGTCCCATAAAAAATGACTCCCGTTCCAAACAATATGAGACGGGAGTCATTTTTTCATTCCTTGCGGCCATGTCTTTTACGAGGAGACTGGGGGCGTTGCTTTTCGAGATATTGTTTATACTGATCCTCCGTCAGTATCTTTTTCATCTCCGCATCCCGATCATCCCGCAAGCTCATCATCTTTTCGCGCATTTTCCGACGATCCAAATCGGCCTGTTTTCTTTCCGCTTCCATCTTTTCTCTGAACTCAGCTTCCACTTTACGGAAATCTGCCGCCTGTTTCTCATCCAATTTCAGATCAGCAATCATTTTTTCACAACGTTGTGCCGGATCACCTCCTTTTTTTGCACCTCGTTTGCCATCTTGGGCAAAAACAGAAACCGAACTGATCAAGAGAACCAAACACAATCCTATTACCTTCTTCATAAACTAATTACCTGTTATTAATATTAAACTTATTTGTTTTTGAAGCGCTTCTGGATAATAGACTTGGAGCCGGACGAAAGGTTTAACCCAGATCGATGTTATTTTATTATTTAACAATGATTTCCTATTGAACCGGACCACAGGTAATTCCTTCCGTTTTCCACTTTTGTAGAAAGGAATTCAATTTGTCCAAAAAACGTTGATAGTCCTTGTTGGAAGCATCCGTCCACCCTGTTTCCGCATAAGCGGCCAAGCGGGGATAGACTTTCAGATTCATGCTCTCGACTGTCGGGATAAACTCTCCCCACATTTGGCATCCTAATCCCAATACTTTACTTTTCTGATCGTCCGTCAGGCCTTCCGGTACAGGATTGAACGAGTAAGCTTTTTCCATAGGAATCGACTCGTATGAATAATCCAAATAGGTATATTCATGATAAGAATTCACGACATCATATCCCTTTTCTATTGTTTTCCTAATAAGAGCCGTGTCTCCCTTCCAGAAATGGACGATCGTACCAGAAGCCAACTCCTGCTTCACGCCTTCTGTATCGGCATCTGACTGATATTCGTGCAGTTTATCTCCGGTAATTTCATTCCACCCCATCATTCTCTTGCCCTTGGCTGCCAGCATATTGGATATTTCATTTGTAAAATAGACCTGAAGTTCGGCCGGAGTCTTCAAATTATGTTTGGTCATGTAAGCACGTATCGCTGGAGAATTTTTCCATTGATCATATTTTACTTCATCACCTCCGATATGGAACACAGAACCGGGGAAGATCGCGATTACCTCATCTGTGACCTCGTCCAAAAATTTCATCACGTCAGGATCAGCCACATTAAAAACTTCATAATGAACTCCGAATTTCCCCGGCACTTTTATCTGTTTTCCGCTCGTCCCTAACCAGGGATAAGATGCGATAGCTGCACTGGCATGTCCTGGCATACTCACCTCCGGTACTATCGTTATATGGCGTTTTGCCGCATAATCCACAATTTCTTTTAAATCTTCCTGCGTATAAAAACCGCCATGACGTTTACCGTCATACACGTCACTCCCAAAATGATTGATTTCGGAAGAATCCCTGAAAGCTCCTATTTCCGTCAACTTCGGATACTTCTTTATTTCGATACGCCATCCTTGATCGTTGGTTAGATGCCAGTGGAAGACATTCATTTTCAGGTCTGCCATTTCATCCAACAGTTGCTTCACTACTTCTTTGCCTTTGAAATAACGACCTTCGTCCAACATAAAGGCACGCCACGAAAAAGCAGGGTAGTCCGTAACGGTCGCCTTCTGTACCATCAACTTGCCGTCTTTTTCTTTGACCACCTGCCTCAAAGTCTGAACACCATTCAGGATACCGGCCGGTGAATTGGCTTTTATCATGACCTTCCCGGATATTGCGTCCAAAACATAGCCTTCCTTTTTATCTGGCAAAACAGTCGGGTCCAACTGTAAGGTTATATCCGCCTTCCCGCCACCTTCATTCAATACGGCTCCGACTGAAAAGTCGGAAGACAGATAGGATTGAAGGAGTTGCGCTTCATTCGCCAGCTCCGAAGGATAGGCGACAACGGGCTGGCTCTTCAATTTGACAAACCCGGGAGTGTAGGCGATTTCCGCCGGTTGGGGAATCACGTCATATTCTTCTATCGGGAGTTCCTGACAAGAACAAAGAAATACCAAACAAAAGGAAATAAGAATACTTGACTTCATAGATATCCGAATTTAAAGTTAGCTCAATGCGACAAAAACATCACACTGAGCTACAAAATTAATCTTTTTATCCGATAGTCGAAGTAACTATATCTCAAAAACAACATCTTAGAGCCTGTTTAAACCAAACATTTTACCTCCAAATAAAAACGGTGCAGTCAATGACTCAATATAAACACCTCATTACAGGTGGCTTACAGATGTTTTTTGTTCATTATGGTTCAATCCTACATCTTAAAATAAATATATTAATATATATATAAGCTCATTTCCTTGCCCCTCTTTAAACCGGCAAAGACACGACAGGAACGAGAAAAATCCCTTCTTTCGCATCCGGAAGTCCGGTCTTTCACCTCCCGAACTTCGTGGTTTGACACGTCAAAGTCCCTTGTTTCGTACACAGAAGTCCCTTGTTTCAAGGCTCACCTTGATATTGCACGATCATCCTCACCTGCAGCTCCGGGTTTGCCCCCCATCCAACTGGACAACCGTTATCAGCTGATGCCGACATCGAATCCGGACCGTAAAGGGCCGTCTATACCTGCTACCCGTAACGCCTGACGTCGAATTCATTCCTCCTCCTCATCCCCATCGTTTCATTGCCCTATAAAGATAAGCAATAAATGCTGATATTCAAAATATAATGACATCTATTTCCTACCTCTTCCTACCTGTTTCTGCACCGATCTTCGCCGATCTTCCCGAAACGGTATTCCTGCCTGTAGCGGGGCCTTATCTTCGTACTGTCATCGATAATGAAAAAAAATCCTTCATCTACACAATCCACTATGCAACAAACATATAGATTATTCTCCACAAACTTTCGTTGCCGATTAGTCCTGCATCTTCCGATAGTAACGAGGACTGTAGCCGGGCAGCAATTCCGGATGGAACACCCAGATCAGGTCTTTCAGCAGGTAATCGGGATGCAAAGGAAATTCCTCATAATAAGGGACAAGTCCCGTATTGCAAGAATAAATCCGGCGATTCTTAAAGGCATCGAAGTTCTCGTACGGCGCGTATTCGGCACGCAGGTCACCGTAGGTCATGTCTTCGGACTGGTTATACTTAATCAGCCACATATCGGCATGGATAGCCCGGTCGAGTACCGTCTCGAAAGCCAAAGGCGTACTTCCGGCTCCGGGGAGTTCCTTGAAAACATAATCGGCTCCGGCATCGGCATACATATTGGCGATATAGCTATCTCCTGCCGGCATAAACCAGGAAGCGCCGAACTTCTTTTCGGAGATAACGGTTGGGCGAGGCATATCGGCCGTGACCAGCTGTTTCAGATCGAGATAACTCTTTTCCGTTTGCCTGAAAATGGAATCGGCCAACGCTTCCTTACCGAACAGCATCCCGTAGAAACGAATCCATTCGGTACGTCCCAACGGCAGCGATTCCATATAATCGGCTCCCTCGATAATGGGGATTCCCAACTTCTCGACCGGCCCGTAGCCACTATTCTGGAAAGGGGAAACGATCACAAGCTCGGCCCCTTTGTCGATCATCATCTCCACATTAGGGGCGGTCGCCTCTCCCATATCGGCAATCCGTCCGGCTTTCAGCCCTTCCCGGATAGCAGGGGTGTCCATATAGCGAGACTCGCAAACGCCTATGATCCGCCCTGTCTCGCCCAACTGGTCGATAATAGCCGCATGCACGGATGTATAGACCACGACATTCTGTACCGGAACCTGCACGACTGTCCCCTTCAGAAGGTTTTCGGGAACAGGCCGGTCACGGTCTACCAAAAGATACCGTTGCAACAGGCGCGTGCTGTCCCACGGATCACGCACTTCAACAGCCGTATAGCCGTCGAAATGATGCACGATAAAACCCTGGGCGTAGCGGATGGTGTCGGAAGTTAATAAATTATTTCCAGCAGAATTTTGTACTTTGGGTTGTATACACGAAACAGCCCAAAGTACAAGAATTACGAAAAAACAAATTCGTTTCAAGTGAATATATTTTTACTTATTAGTCATAAATACAAAATCGGCCGGATAAGGAAGCGTTTCAAACTGAGATTTCAGCTTTCCTTCAGAAGAAAAGACATATACATCACCGTTATTCTTCTTATTACTTTTTCCTACATAGATATCACCTGTTACCGGATCTACCCCGATGCCATTAGGAGAGCTGACTACTGTTCCGTCCGTAATAAAATTATCACTTAGCAATTTTTCATTTTTCAAATCATATTTATAGTACTTCACTTCATTTGCATAATAATCATTAAACATGATATAAGCGATATCATCCGCAACTGTCATTTTATAAGCCTTAATACCTTCAACAGTCTTTACTTCGTCAGTTTTAGCATCAATACGTTGTACAATATACGATTTGTCATCTGAATAGTCGCTCATGCAAATAACATATACATCCCCATCGGAATCTGAATAGATATAATTCGGATTCAATGATACTGTAATCGTTTTTTCAAACTCAAAGCTATTTATGTCGACAACAGAGACTCTAGTACTTTGGCTCGGCCAATTCATACCATCTGTATCAGCTGTATAGATGCGCTCATTAGCAATCGTTATACCATCCGGATTAGGTCCAACTTTTACATAGCCTTCAACAGCCATCGATGCAGTATCGATTTTAGCCACATAACCATCGAATGTTGTCAGATATACCTTACCATTGTAAGCTGCAAACATACGAGGAGGACGTATTGCTCCTTGATCGTCTGTCAAAGTCAGTTGTTTCAGACTTGTGGCATCTGCTGCATCCAAGATTTCAACAGTTTTCGAGCCATACATCGATACATATAGTTTCGAACCATATTTAATCATATGCTGCCCCATATCGCCTAAAGCACGATTGTTTTGCTTCTTAAAAATATCTTCAGTTACCTTCCCTTCTGAGTCTAAATAAGAAATCCCAGCATTGTTTCCTCCATAATCACCGCCATTCAGAATATAAACCCCTGTCACTTCTGTCGGAACCTCTATATCCGGTTCTATATTATCATCATTACAAGAAGAAAACGCTAATGCAACAGTTGCACAAGCAAAACAAGCAAACCAATAAAAATTCTTTTTCATTTTCAATTACATTAATTGTTTGTTAATCAATATCTAGTCTTAATATATAAAAACAAGTCCTCCTCGGAAAGAACGTCCAGGCATGGGATAGTACTTTACCACATCATAATTTATATTACCTATATTTATAATATCAAATTGTAACCGCAAAGAACAAGATCCAAAAGTAAACGTCCGGTTTAACGAAACAGTCTGTTCCGCATAACGATCTATCAAATTTCTCTCTATATTTTGCGGACTGGCATAACGATCTCCAACCACTGTCAATAAATAAGAAATATTAATCCAAGGCATTTGCAATGCCGCAGAAAAATTTCCCGAATGTTTGGGGGTATAAGGTATTTGATCCCGATAGTTCTTTTCTGTTTCATCTGTTATATCTATCGCATGTTGCCAAGAATAAGACATTTGTCCGGTTAAGGAGATATTTTTCCACAGAGGAACTTCTGTCGATAAATTCACATCAATTCCTCCGATCGAGACCTCTCCCATATTCATCATTTTCCAAATGAACATTGTCGGTATAGCAACGATCTTATCACTCACACGATTGTAATAACCATCTACTGAAACATTCAGATAATTAATAAAAGGCAACAAACCACTCCATGTCATACCTACATTGTATTGAGTCGCCCGTTCCGGCTTCAAATCAGTATTGCCTATCCTCAAATAATATAGATCATTAAAAGTCGGAACACGAAATATATCTTTATAAGAGGCTCGTAAACGGAAGTTATGGTCTGACAAAACTCGCCAAGAAAGACTTACAGCAGGAGATAATCGTTTACGATCAGACGGTCTGTCTCCTCTCTCTACATTCTCGGTTATATATGTTCCTAACAAACTGGTAGTAGCAGTCAGTCTCGGATCTTTATACTGGATAGCCAAAGCCGTCAAAGACGTATATCGTTTTGGGAACGGGCATTCTGGAATTGTATTATCCAATGAATTAATGAAATAATCTTCAGCTACAGCCAAAGAAAGATGATCAGCCAAAGAATATAGCCCCGAAATAGAAAGATAATATTCCTTTTGTGTATATCGATCATCCTGTCGTCCCGATTCATATTTATTATCAACATCCAAATGGCGCATCCACGAATAATTATATTTAGCCTGTGCCTGGAAAGTAAATTTTTCAGTTATATGATTCTCATAATGAATCTGTGCAAAAGCATTCCTATCCCACAAACGTTCACCCGAATAATCATTATAAAATATTACAGATCCGGGCAATCCTCTATGGGAGTCAAAATAATATCCTTTCATCGATAATGTACCGAACTTCCCTAAATCACCTGTAAAATTCAATTCCGTACGCCACGATTCGATATCACTGTTGTATCTCTTCTTCTTTTCTATCAAATTACCATTCACCAACGTAAATGGATAATTCCCATCCGCTCGTAAATAATCGCCGTGCCAAGAAGTATACCACTTTTTCCCCAGCTTCTGCTCATACCGTAAATAAGGATTTACCAAACCAAACGAACCGGCTTTTACTTGTGCTTTCAGATGGTACGAACGATCAGTGAATACGGGCCGACTTGTCTTTATGCTCAACGCCCCTGCCGAAGCGTACATCCGTGCCGTCTGGAAGATGTCGTCGGCCTGACCGATCGACAGGGAGATCATATCGACATTGTCCAGTGAAAAGCGGCTGATATCCACCTGGCCGCTCTGTGCATCCGTGACCGTCACCCCGTCATAGCAGACAGCCGTATGTTTGGCACCGAGGCTGCGGACGGAAACGGTTTTCAAACCTCCTATGCCTCCGTAATCCTGTACGGTCACACCGGAAAAGCGTTTTACGGCTTCCGACAAGTCCTGCACACCGAGCCGTTCGATCCCGGCCTTGTCCATCACCTGGAGCGGCGTGCTCTCGCGGGTGGTGGAAGGGCGTACCTTTCCCAGCACCTCGACACCCGAAAGCTGGTGATAGGTCGTCGTGTCTACCTGCGCATACAAAGCGGCAAACGGAAATAGCCAGGCACATAACAGGCCCGACAATCGTTTTACAAATATATTCTGCATACCTTTTCGATCCCCACATCAGTTTCTTCATCCCGACCAGTTCGGCAGCTTTCCGTATAGCT
>ERZ780162.2078-NODE-2078-length-13099-cov-3.535035_pt1 | contig 13099 bp, 6 predicted proteins | sample MGYA00511474_ERZ780162 | MGnify/ENA primary metagenome ERZ780162 (study PRJEB29588, sample SAMEA2143633) | human gut metagenome | biome: human gut; feature: human-associated habitat; material: faeces | place: Denmark | collected 2008/2010 ...
TATTAATTATTCAGCTGCTGCTTCGGATTCTGCAGCTCCACCATCTTTCTGCTCTGCGATCTGTTTGATTACGCGGGCAAAGTTTGTAATTGGGGACTGAATGCTTCCCATGAATTTTGCGATAAGTTCGTCTCTTGATGGGATAGTTGCGATTGTTGCAATACCTGCTGCATCGTAGTAAGTACCTTCTACAACACCGCTCTTTAACTCACAGCATTTTGCTTTCTTAATAAAGTTAGCAACGATTCTTGCTGGAGCTGTTGCATCATCTTTGGAAATTGCAAATGCGTTTGTTCCTTCCAAATCTTTTACAACGCCTTCGAATTCTGTACCTTCTACAGCACGTTTTACCATAGTGTTCTTATAAACTTTATAAACAACACCTGCTTCACGACACTGTTTACGAAGTTCTGTTACATCAGCTACGGAAATTCCACGGTAATCTACAACTACCATAGATTTAGCTCCGTCAAGCTGAGCCTTAATCTCGTCAACAATAGGCTGTTTTAATTCTACTTTAGCCATCTTCCTGGTGCACCTCCTTAAATATTTGTGTGTACCGCCGTCAGTTCATCTTTCGATGAAATAAAAAACTCTCTGTCCAAAGACAAAGAGCAGAAATATTCTAAGAATAAAATTATCTGAATATAACTTCCTCGGCAGGTGTTCTCACTTTATGCCTTACGGCACCTGCTGTCTTCGGCGTTCATACTTTGGTATGATATCATGGGTATGAAGAGATGTCAAGTGTTTTTTTGAAAAACAGACGAAAAACTTTATACAATATTATATAAAATGCTTCGTATCACTGCACTCTTAATGCTCCATCGCATTAAGAGCTTGTTCTAAGGCACATTTTTATATAATATTGTATAAAGTTTTTCTGTATTAGAGCGTGTTTGAAAAATGCTTTCTGCAAGATGTGCGTTACAATTTAGGGGAGATTTCGCCTGAATGAGGGCGGCGTAGCGGGCTACGTCAACTGAATGAAGGCAAAATATACTGCAAATTGGGGCGTGCAGGTTGCAGGAATGATTTTTCAAACACGCTCTAGGCCGTTGCAAAAATGCACTGACCATGGTTATGCTATCACCTGCTATCAAGGGAGGGATTTGTAGATTGCTGTTTTGGACTATGATTAAATTCAATTCATCTAAAAATCATCCAAAGACAGCTTCCGAATTAAATGGTAAATTAATAGTTATTTCCGAAGAAATATTCATATGGATTTATATATCCATTGCCATTGTCATTTCCAAAATTTCCATTGCCATAACCATAGTCTCCGGAATTTCCATTGCTATTACCAGAGTTGCCATTGCTGTTTCCATTATTATTTCCATTATTGGAGTTATTATTGGAATCATTGCTGGAATCGCTGGAGTTATCTGTTGTTACATCACTGAAATCACTCTTTTTACCAAGAGTTACTGTAACGGTCTTTTCCTCGTATGTTCCGCTCTGGTTTGCTCTCTTAAATGTGATTTTTACTTTTGTATTAGCTTTTTTCAGTGCCAGTTTTTCTTTTAAGCCGGACATTGTAGATACGTTGTTACCCTCAAACTTGGTAATGACATCGCCTGCAGAGATTCCTGCTTTTTCTGCTGGTGATCCGCTGACTACCTGTGATACATAGATTCCGCTAGGGATTCCAAGTGCGCTGGAATAAGATTCATTAATGTCACGGCCTACGACTCCAAGGAATGCAGCATCTTTTGTGCTTACGCTGTTGGCATTCATTAAATCTGTTAAGATAGTTTTAGCTGTAGTGATAGGAATCGCATATCCCATACCTTCTACGGATGTATCTTCTAACTTCGCATTGTTGATACCTACAACCTGACCATCCATATTAATAAGTACACCACCACTGTTACCAGGGTTGATTGCGGCATCTGTCTGAAGAAGATTCATTGTTCCATCTGTTAAAGATACTTCTCTGTTCTTTGCACTGACTACACCTGTTGTAACGGACTGTCCATATCCCAATGCATTACCGATTGCTACTACTTCTTCTCCTACTTTTAAATCATCAGAACTTCCAAGTGTTGCAACTTTAATCTTTGATGCTGTAGAGTCTTTGATATCCTTTATCTTTACAGAAATAACTGCAAGGTCTGCACTGGAATCTGTTCCTACAACTGTAGCTTTTGCTGTTGTATCATCTACAAATCCTACGGTGAGGGAAGTGGCATCGGATACTACATGATTATTTGTTGCGATCATAAGATTATCTTTTGTCTTTGCAACGATAAATCCTGAACCTGCTCCTTCTGATTCCTGTGTACCAAAGCCATAATAATTGGAAGACTGAATTGTGCTTGTAATAGATACAACAGATGGCATCACTTCATTAACTACACTTGCTACATTACTGCTGGAGCTGCTTGAGCCGCTTGATGATGTCTCGCTCTTTGCACTTGTTGTTCCCGATGTTGTTTCAATTCGATCTGCTGTAGAAGGATATAATTTATCTTTTGCTACGGACACTCCTACAAAGCAGGCTCCCGCTACAAGACCAAATACTGCTGCAGATGCAACTAACTTGGCAGCTTTCTTACCCATTCCGTTCTTATTATTTTTACTGCCATTCTTTCTCTGTCTGCGTCTCTTATCAGGTTCCGGCGGGATATTCCCATAATAATTTTCATTATTATAAGTACTCTCATCTCTCCATCCGTGGCTGCTATAAGAATTATTATAAGTATCGTTGGAATTATTTCCATTGTCATACTGATAGGAACTGCCACCTGTACCTTGTTCTCTGTAAGAATATCTATGACTCTCTGTATTCTCCTGTGTTACCGATTCCTCAATCGGTGTTACATCTATAGCTACTTGCTGACTGTTGTTTTCCTGGTTATTTATCCTGTTGTTCTCTAAATTCTCATTATGGAATCCATTTTCAAATTCGTTCATAATGTTATCCCCTTTCCTAAGTTTGTAACCTTATCTTAGCAACGATGTGTGATAAATTTGTGTTGTATTTATGGCAAATTTATGGATTTCTACTGATTTTGCAGCTTTTTCACACTTTTTTCGTAAAAGCAGGAAAAGAAATAACCTTGTGGAATGCCCTGTTCTATTGTATAATAAGTTAGAAAATTATCCCAGTAAGAGGTATATTACGCCCTTTTTTCCATATATATATCCCTTTTGGGTGATGGAGGTACACTTTTATGATTAAAGAGAATCAAAAATATCTTAACCGGTTCCACGTCGTTCTTGATGCACTGGTTATTTATTGTTCCTTTTGTCTTAGTTACTATATTCGATATATATGCCCTCTTTTTAAAGACATTTTCCCTCGTTTTGGTTACTGGCGGCAGTTGTGGCAATATCAGGGTATACTTCTTGTTCTGATTCCTGTATACCTTATTTTATATGCAAAGTTTAATTTATATAAACCAAAAAGATTTCAAAATAGGACTTCAGAGTATGCGAATCTCATTAAGGCGAATTCCATTGGAATGGTTTTCTTCTTTATATATATAATCTTTATGAAGATTCCCCATGTTTCACGAAGTCTTCAGTTAATGTTCTATGTTCTTTCCATGCTTCTTACCATTGCTGAAAGGGCGGCAATCCGTTATGCATTAGAAAGAACTCGCAGAAAGGGATTTAATCTTAAACATGTTGTTGTTATTGGTTTCAGTGCAGCAGCCGAAGCCTACATCGACCGTATTAAGTCAAACCCACAGTGGGGCTACACCATTCACGGTATTTTCGATGATAATCTCAAGGCTGACTTTTCTTACCGCAATACTTTTTGCATTGGTAAGTTAAAGGATGTAGAAAAGTTTCTTCAGAACACTTCTATGGATGAGGTGGCAATCGCACTCAGCTTGAAAGAGTATTATAAACTGGGAGATATGGTTGCTATCTGCGAAAAGTCTGGTGTGCATACAAAGTTTGTTCCAGATTATTATAAATTTATTTCTACTAACCCAGTTACTGAGGATTTGAACGGACTTCCGGTTATCAACATCCGTAATGTTCCGCTTACAAATACTGTAAACAAATGTATCAAACGTCTTGTGGACATTATTGGTTCTATCGTTTGTATCATTCTCTTTTCACCGATTATGGCTGTTGTTGCTGTTCTCGTTAAAAAGAGTTCCCCAGGACCAATTATTTTCTGTCAGGAACGAGTCGGTCTTCATAATAAACCTTTTAAAATGTACAAGTTCCGATCGATGGGAGTACAGTCTGCCTCTAAGGAACAAAAGGCCTGGACAGTACACAACGATCCCCGGGTCACTCCCGTGGGAAGAATTATCCGTAAGACCAGTCTTGACGAACTGCCACAGTTATTTAATGTATTAAAGGGTGATATGAGTCTCATTGGTCCACGGCCAGAACGACCTCTTTTCGTTGAGAAATTTAAAGAGGAGATTCCTCGTTATATGATAAAGCATCAGGTACGTCCCGGTATGACAGGATGGGCACAAGTTTGCGGCTTCCGTGGAGACACATCCATTGAGGGACGAATTGAACATGACATTTTTTATATTGAAAACTGGACATTATCTTTTGATATTAAGATTCTATTTCTTACTGTATTTAAAGGATTTGTCAATAAAAATGCTTACTAACACAGATTTTTTAACTAATGAATGTACTCTCCGAAACATTCCATAAACCTATTAAATTTCCAGAAGTACCTATGACAGAATGGAGGCATATTTTATGAAATATGGTTCAATATATAGTAAAGATAACATTGAAAACAAATATAACTATTCCAGCACAGGCGGCAGACGAAGTTCTCAGAATAATTTCAAAACTTCTCACGACCATCATACACATTCCACATTGAATACTGATGGCCTGCTTCGAAGTTCTTCCGGTACAGGATATCATTCCTCTGGTTCTTCTATAAAAAATTCTGGCAAACCATCAACAAAGAAGTCCTCTTCCCAGAATAAGCCTGATACAAAGTCTCAAAAGCGGCAGACTTCTGGCGGACGAGCTTTAACTTATCATGAATGTAAAAAAAAGAAAAAACGGGGATGTTTTCCTTTCCTTCTTTTAATCATTCTTTTAATTGCCGGGGCGGTTTTTGCATTCCGTTTCTCATTAAAAGGTGCATTTTCCAAAATAGAAAAATATCCTTTAGATAAAACAAGTGTAACTGTAAATGATACGGATGCTAATATAAAAGATTATCAAAATATTGCTCTTTTTGGCGTTGATAGTCAGGATAATAAAATTAAAGATAAAGGTTCCCGTACTGACTGTATCATCATTGCCAGCATCAATAAATCAACCAAAAAGGTAAAATTGATGTCTATTTACCGTGATACTTATGTAAGTATTGATGGCGAATACGATAAGATTAATGCAGCATATTCTTATGGCGGACCAGAACTTGCTCTTCGCACAATTAACCGTAACCTGGATTTAAATATCACAGATTTCGCCACGGTTAACTTTAAAGCATTAGCCGATGCTGTTGATGTGCTTGGAGGTATTCCATTGACCATTAATTCTGAAAAAGAATTACAGAATTTAAATGATTATATTGGTAATATGAATCATATTAACGGTGGAAATTCTCCGAAGTTTGAAAAAACCGGAACTTATACCTTCGATGGTAATCAGGCTGTTGCCTACTCTCGTATCCGCTACATGGAAGGCGGAGATCACGCAAGAGCTAACCATCAGCGACTTGTTCTTGAAGGTATTATGAATACAGCTAAAAAACAGCCGCTAAAACTTGGAAAGTTAATCAGTACTGTTCTTCCACAGTGTAAAACGAGCCTCTCTAATGACGCTCTCACAAAGCTGACTCTTTCCATGGCACGTTGTAAGATAGAAGATTCGCAGGCTTATCCTTTTAAATCTGAAGATGAACGATATAACGGCATTTATTACGGTTTTCCAATTACAGCCCAGACAAATGTAAAAAAAGCACACGAATATCTCTTTGGTACGAAAGACTATAAACCAACAGAAGAGCTTCAGAAGATCAGTGCGAAGATTAAGGTTGTAACGGATTATATTGGGATTACGGAATAGCGCCATATAATACCCTATATCTGTGGCCTCGGAGCAAGGTTTGGATGCAAGCGCATAAGCGAGCATTCAAACCGCCGCGACTAAAGTCACAGATATAGGATATCTTCTCTTTGGTGTTTCGTCTATTTGCCTACGGCAAATCACTATTCTTCGTAATAATTAAACTTCGGTGTTGCCTGTATCTGACAGGATGCTTTCATTGTTCTTCTATTTTTATGAAGTTGTACGTTAATAAGAAGCATTTCACCGTTTTCTACCATTTCCTGAATATCATCTTCTGTTAATTCTTCGTAATCCTCTGTTATCATATCTGCATATTTGAGTTCAAGATATACATCACACATATTTCCTAATGATTTGTGATATTCGATTTCATCTGGGTCAAGCTCATTTTCACTTTCTGCTGGTGCATATCCGTAGGACATAATAATCGGAATTCCCAGTTCTTTTGCAAGTTTACGGATTCCATCCATGAGCGGTTTCATATCCTCAGAATCTTCTACTGAGAGTATATTTTCAATATTATCAATAAATACCACTGGCTTATGTGCTCCCTCTGTTACGATGGAACGAATAAGTTCTGCTAATATATCTCCTGCGGAGGCATCTTCCATATTTTCTACATATTCAGACACTGCTTCCTGATCAAGTACAAAAAGATGTTCACTGATTCGTCCTCTGTACCAATTCAATTCATCTTTTAAAGAACGAATATCTGCGCCTTTTTCTCCTGTCATGATTGCCATAGAGGATACTGCTTTTTCTTCATCTTTTTTATTCATTTCATAGCTGAGACGAGAGATAGTATCTACCATAAGGTCATAGCGGGTAAGCTCTGTTGAAATATAAAGTACATCTACACCGCTTTCTGCTGCCCGGTCGGCTATCTGCTGCATAAATCCGTTCTTTAAATACTGAGGTGTAGCATCTACAAAGTAACTTCCTTTATGAAGGCCATAGCGGAGCATTGCATCTAAACGTTTGAATCCTGTGCTTAACTTTCTGTTTTCCTGTGTATCTACAATATACTCTTCAAATTTATCCATAAAGCTTGCAGAGTTTTTGAGAACAAATGGATTGCGGACACTTACCTGGAATTCTTTTTCTTCGACATTCTTTCCTGTTAGAACTACTGCGCTAAATTCTCTTTCTTCTTTTTCTGGAGCTGTTTTTTCCTTACGTTTTACAATATTCTTGTGTTTTCTGGAATGTGATGTTCTCTCACTGTGCGCAGACTTCTTCGTCTGTGAAGATGTCCTCTCTGCCTTTTCCGGTCTTGTTTTTTCTACCTGAATTGTGTCTTCTGATTCAGAAATGTATTCTGCTTCCTTGTATTCTGCTTCTTTCTCTTTTTTCTTAGAAACGCCCTTATTTGCTATCTCTTTTTCCTCTGTCTCAGAGCACTCCCTATTTGCTGTCTCTTTCTCTTCTGTCTCAGAGTACTCTCTATTTGCTGTCTCTTTCTCTTCTGTCTCAGAGTACTCTCTATTTGCTGCCTCTTTCTCTTCTGTCTCAAAGTATTCCTTATTTGCTGCTTCTTCCTGAGCTGCCTCTGAGGTCTCTCCCTCTTCTTCCTCAGAGTTTTCCTCTTCACTGCTTATTTCTTCCTCAGAAGCTTCTTTTAAAATACTTTCTGGCTGTTCTGATACATCTTCGGCACCTTCCGTCTTATCAGATTCGTCCTCCGTTTTTTCTACAGAGTTTTCTTCTAAATTCTCCTCAGAAACTGCCTCTTTTTCTGTTTCTTCAGATTTGTCCTGACTGCTTTCTTCTAAAGTTTCTTCATTTGCAGGTTCTTCTAAATCTTCCTCAATAAAGTCTTCATCCATAGCAAGTTCTAATTCTCGCTCGAGGTCATCTTCATCTAAATCTTCTAAATCTTCAAGAGCATCTTCTTCTGTATCTAACGCGGATACCGCTGCCTTTTTCTTCTTGCCATTTTCCTGTTCTTCAAGCCATGCATCAAGTGCTACTTCTGAACCAGCAAGTTCCAGTAAGAGCATTCTTTTTGCACGCTCATAGACTTCACCCTCCAGGCCAAGAGATGCCAGATTATCCAAAGCTTCATCTATCTCTGCCTGTGTGTGGTCTCCAAGAACTAATTCGCCCGGATCAACATATTCAAATTCTTCCGCTTCTTTTTCTGAAACTTCAGAATACTCAGGCTGTTCTTGTACTTCTTCTGCTGTCGGCGCAGGGGTTATCTCAGAACTTTCTTCTGTTGCTGTCTGTTCCCCGGCTGTTGATGCACTCTCTTCCATCGGCTGTTCTGTTGCTTCTTCCACTTTCGGAATTTCTTCTGATTTCTTCTCTTCCTCTGCTTTCCCGGCTTTCTGTGCCGCTTTTAACTGCTCTGCTGCCAATGCTTCTTCTGCTGCCTTAAGCTGTGCCTTTAATTCTTCAATGGAAGGACTTTGACTTTCTTCGGACTCCTCTTCTAAATCTAATTCATCAAAGTTTAAATCATCCTCGCTCAGTTCTTCCTCTGTCTCCGATATTGGTTCAGCCTTCTTCTGTACTGCGTTTTCTTGTGCCTCTTTTGCAAGTTCTACTGCTGACTTTGTTTCTCTGGCTTCCTGTGGCTCTGGCTTAGCTGCCTGCTGTGCTGCCCTGGCAAGTTCTACCGCTGACATTGGCTGGCTCTGTGATTCTGACTGTGAACTTTCCACTGCTGGTTCCCTCGTTCCTGCCATTCCACTTCCAACAGCACTGCCTGCACTTTCGCCTTCAAATGCCATCGGTGCCGTTTCAGCTGTAGTACCTGTTTCCGTCTGCGCCAAAGTTTCTTGTTTTTCTTCTGAGTCAGAAGACGTATTTCTGGAAATAACTTCTCCGATCAAAGATTCCATATCTTCCTGCGTCACAGCTCCGCCAGTCTGACTCATTAGATTTTTCAAGTTTTCGAAAATCGTCTCGTTAATTAATCCTAAGTCTGCATTGGCATCTTCAGCCAGAATCATCTCTGCATTTTCCTGTACTACTTCCTGACTAATCATACGAAGCATATCATCTGAAAATGTCGGCATTCCCTGTGATTGGCTGGTTTGCTGTGCTGTTGTTCCATCTCCCTGTCCGGCAGACTCCTGACTATTCTGCTCTCCTGCTGTCTGATCTGGTGCGATTCCAGACTGTTCCAGAATCTCATCTGGTAACTCATCACTGATATCTTCTGGAGCCACTCCCGCTTCAATCTGTTTTTCCCGATAAAGTTCTTTCTCTATCTCTAATTTTTCCTCTGGTGATAAATCTTCATAATCTTCAAAAGAAACGAGTTCATCACTGTTCTTTTCCATATAATTTAAAATTTCCTGCTGATGAAGTGCAAATTCCATCGGATCTTTTCCGCGCTTTCTTGCCTCTTCCATAAGACGTTCTGCTCTCTTTTCTGCCTCAAGCTTCATCTGATCCTCTTCTTTGGCCTTCGCGATTGCTTCTGCGGCTAACTGAGAAGCTGATTTGGTTTCTGGCATCTTCATCTCTTTAGGTTCATATTCCTCTTTCTGATGTGCTTCCTCATCCTTATCCACAGCTGACTGTGCAAGTTCCCAGGCTGAAACTGGCCTTCTTCTCTGCTCTTCTAATGCTCTCTCTTCTGCCTTGTTGGCCTCATCTTCTGCAAGCATTTCCGTCGCTGTCTTTTCCCTTCCATATCGAATCTGAGAACGGTCAAATGGATATTCTACCTTAGGATCATTTAATCCCATCATCTGCATAAAATTATTATAGATCAAATCATTAAGATTCGCCGCTTCCTGATGATTTACATCGTCTTGTCCAAACATATCGTAAGAACTGCCATTACCATAATCTTCGGACGCACCACTGTCTGTGGATGCCATATTTCCATATCCATCTGCAGTTTCTGACTGTTGCTGAATATTCGCATTTTCATTCTCCATTACCTGTGCAAAAGGATTCTCCTCATGTGACTCACTCTGCATCTGTGAACTATTCTGCTGTGGAGTCATTTCCTGTTGTGACTGTGGGGCTGCTGTCTCTCTTCTTCTGCCACCATTTCTTAACCGTTCCTCTATCATATTCACTGCAGAAGCTGCCTGCTCGGAATCATCCATCTCCTCAAATGTCTTCGGTGGGAAAATATCTGGTGCCAGAGATTCTGCCAGCTTCTGAATCGTATCAGAAAGTTCCTGCTGTTCCTCTGGTTCTTCTGGTCTCCCGGTAATATTCAGCGCCATATCAATAATATCATTAATATCAAATGGTCTTTCTTCGCTTCCTTCTGTTGCAGTGTGCTGTGCTCTCACCACATCCAACAACGCTTTCATCATATCTTCCATTATAGATTAACCTCCGTTACATGTTCTGTCTGCCTGTTTAGCTTCTCATTTTCAATAAAGATATTCTAACACCTTTATGCAATTATTACAAACAAGTATTGCATTATTACACATTTTCCATCACTTTCTTTCAATTCATATAAATAATTGTCATATACATTGATTTTTTTAACTAATTCTGCGATACTAGATATAGAATATTATAGATACTTGATTGATTATTGCATGAAAGGAGTACATTTTGAAAACTTATATTGATTTACATATTCATTCTACTGCTTCTGATGGTACATTTTCCCCAACAGAAATTATAAATGATGCCCTAAAACTTGCTGGTGATAAAAATCCTGTTGTAATTGCTCTTACCGATCACGATACAGTTGCTGGCACAGAAGAATTTCAGAAAGCTGCTGCCAAACATAAAGAACGACTTACTGCCATCTCTGGTGTAGAGATTTCTACAGACTATCACGGAGTAGAAATTCATGTTCTTGGCTATAACATCGACACAAAAAATAAGGCTCTCTTAGAACGCCTTGCCGTTTGTCGTGAAAGCCGTGACGGACGTAATGCAAAAATTATTGAGAAACTTCAGGAACAGGGCTTTAAGATTTCCATGGACGAAATCAAACCAGATAAGCCAGGCGAAACAATCGCCCGCCCACATATCGCAAAGCTTCTTATGAAAAAGAAATATGTTTCTTCTGTTCAAGAAGCATTTGATAAATATCTTGCAGAGGGAAGATGCTGCTATGTGGAACGTATCATGCCTACTCCGCAGGAAGCAATCGAACTAATCAAAAACAGTGGCGGTGTCCCTGTTCTTGCACACCTTATGTTCTATAAAAAGTTAGATTCCGCCAAAAAAGAAACTCTGGTCCGCGAATTAAAAGAAGCCGGCCTTGTTGGAATTGAAGCTTACTATAACACTTACACTCCTGTTGAACAGGAATATGTTGCTGGTCTTGCCAAACAGTGGGGTCTTCTTAAAACAGGCGGAACAGACTTCCACGGTCAGAACAAACCACATATTTCCTTATTTAAAGGACAGGGAGAAATGGAAGTACCAGAAAGTATTCTCCCAGAATTTTTGGCTAGTTTAATTCGTTAAGAGACAGACGCCCCGGAAGAGAAACGCTATCCTATATTTGTGACTCTATCACTGCGGGTTGAATGTTCGCTTACTGGCTCCCATTCAATCCTTGCTCTAAGGCCACAAATATAGGATAGCGTTTCTCTTCCGGGGCTGTCTTTGGCTGTTTTTAGTTGAATTAAAATAATGGTTGGAGAGATTCGGGGGATGGAAACAGAGGGCTTTGGCTGAATTTTGTTTGAATTAAATAGTAAATCCATCTCCTTGACTTCTGGTAGCAGGATTTGTTATATTAGTCAGATAGTAAATTATCAATGACCATTAATACTATGAGAGAGGAGATTTTTCATGAAAATAACAAATAAACTCTGTCTTTCTGTCGCTTCAGCCCTTTTATTCTTCGGGCTTTGCACTTATCCGGCAGTTTCTCTGAATGCAAGTCAGACAACGGTCAAAAGCCAGAGCACAACCAGTTCAACCGAAGCCGTCTCACTGAAAGCACCTTATTTTACTGTTACACCAGGATATAAAAGTGCACAAATCACATGGAAAGCCGTCACTGGAGCTAATAAATATAAACTCTTTTGTTCCGATGGACGTTCTGTTAAGTTTAAAAAAGCCGGAACTTATACATTTAATCAGTTAAATGAAGGCCAGACCTACACATTTACTGTAAAAGCATTCGCTCCTAACGCAAAAACAGTTTCCAGAAAGCTCTCTGCTACGATTCCCGTAACCATTTCACAGAATGTAACTGGATTATCTGTCTACGCAAGCAATAGCCGTCTCAACTTAAAATGGAACACACTTTATAACGCAAGCGGTTACAGTGTATATAAAAAAAAGGGCAGCCGCTACACTCTTTTAGCAAACACCACCCGCTCCACTTATCAGACTTCCATTACAAGCGGCGCTTCAAGTATTACTTTTATGGTAAAACCTTACACAACGATTAATGGAAAGAATTATACTTCTTCAACAGGAGCTACTGTAAGCTGTACCCCTAACACTTTACTTTCACCATTAAAAACAATAAGAACGATGACTTACTTCTGCAAGACAACCAAGAAAGTTTCTCTTTACCGTTCCTGGACTTCTAAAAAAGTTGTTAAAACATTAAGCAGCGGTGTAACCGTTGATTTAATCGGACGTAATACCAAATATAAGAGAAGCGAGATTCTCTATAAAGGAAAGACCTACTACCTCACTACAGGAAGTCTTCGCGCTTTCAAATGCAACTACACAACATCCAAATATTCTACTGCTCAAAAACTTGCTTATGTTAAAAAGTATTCCAGCAAAACCAGCTATTTAATCTGGGTCAGTCATTATACACAGGAAGTCAGCATTTTTCAGGGTCGAAAGAACAATTGGAAATTAATTAAATCGTTCCCTTGCGCCTCCGGAAACTATAATACCCGTTCTCCCCATGGAACTTTCCGCATTGGTCAGAAGGAAAATGGCTGGTATTATGTTAATACTTATGAAGAATACATAACTCATTATTGTGGAAGAAACTCTTTCCACACCAGAGTACACCGTTACCCATCCGGCAGCAGCCAGAATCATCATAAATTTCCAATTGCAAGCACGGTGTATGCAGATGCTACAATTGGTAAACCAGCATCTAATGGATGTGTGCGTCTGATGGACTCCGATGCATATTATATTTGGAAATATATGCCAA